>Ga0247610_10000721_pt1 | contig 44793 bp, 34 predicted proteins | sample 174DNAGHGhighgp2_FD_193483 | JGI IMG/M metagenome (GOLD analysis project Ga0247610, IMG submission 193483) | Sheep rumen microbial communities from Palmerston North, Manawatu-Wanganui, New Zealand - 1742 DNA GHGhigh gp2 | ecosystem: Host-associated > Mammals > Digestive system > Stomach > Rumen...
GCATCATGTTGGCCATCGCTGCGGGTATTGCCGAGAGCAACGGCTTGAAACGCGTAATGATTGCCAACCATGCTGGCGACCATTCCATCTATCCCGACTGCCGCCCTGGCTTTGTCAATGCGATGTCAGAGGCTATGTCGGCGGGAACGTATGAGAACATCAAGGTCTATGCGCCTTACACTTATTTGACTAAGAAGGAAATCGCCGAGCACGGTAAGGCCTTAGGCTTGGACTATACCGAGACCTATTCTTGCTACAAAGGTGGCGAGAAGCATTGCGGTAAATGCGGTACCTGCCGCGAACGCCGCCAGGCGCTACTCGACGCTGGCATCGAAGACCACACCGAATACGAATCAAACACAATATGAAAAGAAACTACGAATGAAACGAATTGAACTAATTTCGATTCATGAATTTTGCAGCTAGCTGCAGATTCGTACGAATTAGCAACGAAGTTGCAAAATTTTATCCGAAATAATTCGTTTCATTTGTGAAATTCGTAGTTAAACTAAACTGAAATCACAATGTTTTACGTCAGAAAAACCTTAGAGATATCCGCCTGCCATCAGCTTTATCTCGACTATGAGAGCAAATGCGAGAACCTGCATGGTCACAACTGGAAGATCAATGTGTATTGCCGGGCTGAGAAGCTTGACAGCAATGGCATGGTGTGCGACTTCACCGAGATCAAGCGCTTGATACACGGCAAGATCGACCATACCAACATCAACGAGGTCCTTGACTTCAATCCTACTGCCGAGAACCTGGCCAAGTGGATTGTCGACACCGTCCCGAACTGCTACCGTGCCGATGTGTGGGAGTCGCGCGACAACAAGGCTTCCTACATCAAGGACGATGCTCCACAAAACTTTGATTGATTTTAATAAGCTTTCAGCCATCAGCAGTCAGCTATCAGCTTGGTTGGTTCTGAGCTGAGAGCTGATTGCTGAAATCGAAGATTCAACGAAGTTAAAGCTGATGGCCAATCAATTAAACAATTAAACAATCAACGATTCAACATTGTACAAGATTAACGAAATATTCTATTCCCTTCAGGGTGAAGGCTACCATAGCGGAACGCCAGCCGTCTTTGTGCGTTTCAGTGGCTGCAACCTGCGTTGCCATTTCTGCGATACCCAGCACCAAGAGGGTAGGATAATGTCGCCGCAAGAGATTGTAGAAGAGGTCAACAAGTATCCGAAGGCTCCTCTTGTCGTGCTTACGGGAGGCGAACCTTCGCTGTTTATCAATGAGGCCTTTGTGGACGAACTGAAACAAAAGACGAACAAGACCATCGCTATCGAAACCAATGGTACGCGACCATTGCCCGCCAATTTGGACTGGGTCACGCTCTCGCCGAAAGCAGCTTTTGCGGGTGGCGATATCTTTCCATGCGTCGTTAACCGTTGCGATGAGTTGAAGGTGGTCTATCTTGGTCAGGACTTGGCGCAATACAATGGCATTGAGGCCCAACATCGTTTCTTGCAGCCTTGTTTTTGTGAGAATGAAACTATGCGTCAAGCCAACATGAAAGCCTGCGTGGATGCCGTGATGCAAAACCCCGGCTGGCGACTTTCTTTGCAGATTCACAGGGTGCTGGATATCCCATAAGTTTGTTTGAACTCCTATAGGTGTTTTTTTGAAAAACCATGATGCATTTGTAAAAGATTTTATATTTTTGCCCCATATTACAATTTTTGTCAAAACTAAATCTTTCTGAATGAAGTAATAACATACGGACATCATAAATAGAAAAATGGCGTTCTCGCTTTTCTTTGTGGAACGGAAATCTAGCAAGTTTCAATTTGTCACCAAGAAAGTGGATCGCCCGCGTGTATATATCGTGGGCTTTCTTGTTGTGACAAAAGGTGTGCTAGAACCTCCGTTCCAAACATGAGTTCACGATATTTTATATACACGAATGTCGGATTTCCATGTAGGACATATTATCAAGGCAGTTTTCGACGAACAAGGCCGGACGGTCAAATGGTTCGCTGAAAAAATGCATTGCAACCGCACGAACATTTACAAGATGTTTGAGAAACCGCATCTTAATAGTGATATTATCGCACGCGCTTCCCAAGCCCTTGGACATGATTTCTTTTTTGACATTAGCCAAAAGATGAACGAATAGCGTCCCTGTTTTGGGGACAAATTGTTGCTGTTTTGGGCAGCGATGATTGAGCAAAAGCTCTCTGAATAAGTGTATTTTTGGAACATTATTAAACTATAACACTTGAAATATTATGATGGAAACTGTATTGTCAGTAGCCCAAGCTTCAAATTGTAAGAAATCTAGTCGTTTGAAGGCATTGAGAATTGTATTAATTGTGCTTGCCGCGGCAGTAATGACAGGGTGCGGATTGCTCGAGCCAGATGAAGTGATGGAGAGTTCGAAAGTAAAGCAAGATGTACTAAAGCTGTGTGGAGCAGGGGATAATTACTCTCCAGGTGACGTGAAGGTTCTAGATTGGAATTATAATGTAGACGTTGTCGGGGATACCTATACTGGTTACCTAGTAACATACGAAATCGGAACGGGTTATTATGCGCTTGTGAGTCTTATTGAATTTGATAATTCTTCAAGGTACGAGCTTGAGCTGATTTACAGAGGTCGTTCGCTTTCGGATTTAAACAATCATTTGTATTGACTAGGACAGAATTTAATAAACGAAAAATCAACAATCATTATGGAAAACAAAAAACTTCCACCGAAAGCTGTCAATGCATTGGTCTTTGGCATCTTATCTGTCTTTTTTAGTTTTTGCTTTATCTCATTTTTCCTCACGTATTTATTGTCGTCATCATTTTCGAGTGATTTTGTGGGGGACCTTCTGTTTATAGTTGTTTTGTACATCCCGGCAATCATCTTTGCCGTCCTTGGTCTCAATAAACCCAAAAAAGGATATATTGCCGTAAATAAAAACCTCGAATTGTATCGAGGCGTTGGTATGCTGAAAGCTGCTCGCATCACTTCCTACGTTGGCGCTTTCAGCACTTTCGCCGTCATTATCCTCGTTTTGATACTTAGACTTATGATATTTTTCGTAGATTTAGTTTAAACCAACATGAGCGAAACAAAGAAATGTCCGTATTGCGGCGAGACCATAATGGCGGACGCCGAAAAATGTCAACATTGCGGAGAAATGCTTTCTGCCTCAACTGCTGATAATGTGGGCACAAAAGAAAAACCCGAACAACCAAAGAAATCCTTTTTTGAGGGGCATCTCTGGAATGTGATAATGACCATTCTAATAGTTATTGCGATGTTTGTTATCGGTGGTTTAATTGTACGTTTTTTTAATCTATGAGCGAGACAAAGAAATGCCCATATTGCGGTGAAACCATAATGGCGGATGCCCAAAAATGCCGTTATTGCAAGGAATGGCTACCTGCTGTGGTTGAAGAGTGTGCTGACAAAGAGCCATTTCGGGTACGAGTTGAAGAAATTGTTGAAGAAAAACCGATACACAAAGCATCTATAGCACAAAGCGACCCGTTACAGAGCTCGCTTTTCAAACAGTGTTTTTGGGATCAGTTTGTGCATCATTTTTTTGACTTTAAAGGTTCGGTGGATAGAAAGACATACTGGATCAATTATTTGTTTACCTCATTGGTCAACTATGTGTTATTTGAACTGCTCCTTTTGCTGCTCTTTTCGCAAGAAAGTATTGTTGTTTTGTGTGCATCTATTGTCATGGCGGCTTGTATTGGTGCGTTATCTTTGTTTAGTATAGGGGTGATGGTGAGAAGGTTACATGATGCGGGAGAGAGCGGCTGGGCTGTTCTTAAAGGTTTTATCCCTTTCGCTGGTCCTATCTTATTGCTTGTGTCGCTTTTGCAAAAAGGCGAAGGCTTCAACCCCAATAGATGGAAGAAAACAGACACGGCTATTACCATAATATTGTCGGTTGTAGGCACCATTCTCTACTTGGTGTTTGTACTATCGACTACCTATTAAAAGGACTTATTTCCAACAATTATGAACAAAACAAAGAAATGTCCGTATTGCGGTGAGACCATTAAGGCGGATGCTGAAAAATGTCGTTATTGTAGAGAATGGCTGTCAGGGGCTTCGAATGAGGATTTCTCACAAAAAGCGAGAAAGGCAAAACCTACCTCTAACCCATCCACTCAAGAGGTTGGCCGTGGTAATTCTGACATGTCAACAATTAGAGAAAAACCAGATGAACCAAAGAGAAAATGGTCTTTTTGGCTTGTTTTTGAAAGAATAATAAGTGTGCTTTTTTTCTCTTGGTTTATTATTAGAATTATAAGGTATTGCTCAAGATAAGTTGCTTTGTAAGAGAGGGGAAAGTTTCAAGATCTTTAGGGCTTTCTTCCCCCAAATCCCTTTTTCGGCTCGCTGTAAACCAAAAACACAGCGGGCTTTTTGTTTAAATCGCCCTTGTAGCTCTTCCATTCCCCAACGCTTTGGCTGATGATGAGTTCATCGTCGCAGGTGAGGTTGCAGGCGACGCAGACGCGCGTGGCAGGGTGGAGGTTCTTGCACAAGTCCTGCAGCATGGCGTTGTTGCGGAAAGGCGTTTCAATGAACAGCTCCGTCTCGTTGTTGGTCGCCGAGCGGCGCTCCAAGTCCTTGATGGCATTTTGCCGTTCGGGACTCTTGATGGGAAGATAACCGTGGAAGGCGAAGGCTTGTCCATTGAAGCCCGAGGCCATCAAGGCAAGAATCATCGCATTGGGCCCGACCAAAGGAATCACTTGTATACCTGCGGAATGTGCCAAGTCAACGACCAGCGCGCCCGGGTCGGCGACGCAGGGCGTACCGGCTTCCGACATCAGCCCCATGTCCTCGCCTTGGAGGCAGGCACCAAGGTGTTCCATCAGGTCGAGGTTGCGGGCGTTGTGCTTGTCGAGTTCGATGAATTCGATGTTGTCGATGGCATTGACCATTCCGATGCGGCTCAACACACGGCGCGAGGTACGGGTGTTTTCTACAACGAAATGCTTCAACCGTTTCACGATGTTGAGCGTTCCTGCGGGTAGCACCTGTTCGGGTTTGGTGGCACCAAGCAGATTGGGCACCAAATAGAGTTTTCCAAAGTTGTTGGTCATAAGCGATAATAGGATTATGACAAGGCGATTTTCTTCTCGATGTCGGCAAACATCACCTTGAACTGCTTGTCAGTCTCAAGGCGGTCGGCGATGGTCTTGCAGGCGTGGTGCACCGTGGCATGGTCTTTCTTGCCACACTGCTGGCCGATGGAGACCAGGCTGGCGTTGGAGTATTTCTTCGACAGGTACATGGCAATCTGGCGTGCCTGCACAACCTGATGCTTGCGTGTGTTGAGGGACATCTGCTCGGGCGTGATCTTGAAATACTCGCACACAATATTAATAATGTATTCCACAGAGACCTCCTTGACGGTGTTGCGCACAAAGCGGTCGATGATTTGCTGCGCCATGTCGATGGTGACGGCTTTCTTGTTGAGTAGCGACTGCGCCATGAGAGAGTTCATCACGCCTTCCAGCTCGCGGATGTTGTTGCGCACGTTGCTGGCGATGTATTGCACCACCTCGTCGGGGAAGGTGATGCCGTTGTCGTGCAGCTTTTCACGGATGATGGAGGTGCGCGTGGAGAGGTCGGGCGACTGCAGGTCGGCAGTCAAACCCCACTTGAAGCGCGACAGCAGACGGTCTTCCATGCCTTGCAGGTCGCTTGGGAACTTGTCGCTGGTGATAACGATCTGCTTGTTGTTTTGCTGCAGGTGGTTGAAGATGTGGAAAAACACATCTTGGGTGCCCGCCTTGCCCGCGAGGAACTGGATGTCGTCGATGATGAGCACGTCAATCATCTGGTAGAAGTTGATGAAGTCGGGGCGGTTATTGTTCTTGTTGGCGGTCACATATTGCGTGGAGAGTTGCTCGGCTTGCACGTAGAGAACGGTCTTCTCAGGATGCAAACGCTTGGTTTCCAACCCGATGGCATGGCATAGGTGGGTCTTGCCCAAGCCAGTGCCGCTGTAGATGACCAAGGGGTTGAAAGCGGTCTTGCCAGGCTCTTTGGCGATCTTCATGCCGGCAGAGCGGGCCAGGCGGTTGCATTCGCCCTCAATGAAGTTTTCGAAGGTGTAGTTCTCATTCAGTTGCGAGTCGATCTGCAACTTTTTCAGTCCGGGGATGACGAAGGGATTGATGGGACCCTCCGAAAGGCGCTGGGGTGCTGGCTGACCGATGGGGTTCTTGGGGAAGTTACGGTTGGAGCTGGGTAGGGTGATGGAGCCAAAAGTGTTGGCACTATCCACCGGAATCCTGTATTCCAGCTTTCCTTTTGCTCCGACAAAGCGCTTGATGACCGTCTTGAGCAGGTCGATGTAATGCACCTCAAGGTATTCGTAGAAGAACTGGGTGGGCACCTGCAGGGTCAACACGTTGTCGGTCAGCGAGAGCGGCACGATGGGTTCAAACCAGGTCTTGTAACCCTGCTCCGTGACGTTGTCTTTAATCACAGACAGACAGCTATTCCATATTTCCACATGGTCTTTATTCATCGTAATAATGCTCTATTTTATTGTCTTTCAAACTACTTGAAATGTAGAATCAAGAAGCTGTGTTTTAGTCCATACAGGGACTTATTTTTACCTTGCAAAAATATAGGATTAATTGTTTATAAAAAAATCAAATTTCTATTGATTTTTAATTTTCTTTTTTTTATAATACGAGGTTTTTGATTTTGTGGAAAATGGAATTGATATAACAAACAGATTTACACCGTTTTAAGATATGTTATTTTTACCCCAAATAAATTGCTGAATTTTTCGAAAATTCTTGAAGCGGAATTTTTTCTTGTTGAAAACTCCAAATAGCAATCCAATTCGAAGCGCTGATTTTGCTGCTCCAAACCCTCCTCTTTCATGACCCGCATGACCTCGTTCATCAACGGATATTCAAATTCCAAACTGTAAATTTCATTTATGGTTTTTCCCACAACTTGCGCGTTGTCAAGGGCGTCGCGGGCAGCAGTTTTGTAGGCGTTGATGAGTCCGGAGGTGCCCAATTTGATGCCTCCGAAGTAGCGCGTGACGACGACACAAACGTTGGTGACATCTTTGGAGAGGATCTGGTTGAGGATGGGTTTTCCTGCCGTGCCCGAAGGCTCTCCGTCGTCGCTCGAACGGAAGGTCTTCTTGTCGGGACCGATCATATAGGCGTAGCAGTGATGTCTCGCGTCAAAATAGTTTTTCTTGACGGAGGCAACAGCGGCTTTGGCCTCGTCTTCGTTCATCACGGTGAAGGTTTCGGCGATGAACTTGCTGCCTTTTTCCTTGTAAAGGCCTTCGCCTCGGGTGGCTAACATATAATAGGTGTCGTCGTTCATGGCTTTAGTGTGATGAGGATGACAGCGATGATGGCAATGGCAAGGCCGAGGTAGTTCTTCCAGGTGAGTTTTTCCTTGAAGAGCAGCCAACCTGTGAGGGCGGTGAGGCTGACCACGCCGATGTTATAGACGGGGAAGAGCACCACGTTGTCGAAGCAACGCATGGCGTGATAAACACAGAAGGTGGAAAAGAAATTGATGACACCCAAGCCGATGCCGCCGACGGCGCTTTTCCATTGCCATTTCGACTTGCCTCTGATGAGGTCGTAGGCCACCAGAATGATGCCGAACAGTAAGGCGATAAAGTAAATGAAGGCAATCATGAAACTCATGTCGGAAGCAGTGTTTTTCTGCTCGGTAAGTTTCATCAAAATGTCGCCTGTTCCCGTCCCGAAAAAGATTAGAATGGGTAATAACCAGTTGGTTTTGTTCGGTTTATCGGTTTGTTCTTTTTCGCCTACCACCAACACCAAAGCCACTAACGCCAGCATAATACCTATCGTTGCGACGAGATTCAGTTTTTCGCTAAACAGCACCACGCCTGCCAAGGTGGGCAATACTACTGAGAGCTTGCTCGATAGCGAGGTGACCGTCACGCCCGAGCGTTGAGTGGAGGCCGTCATCAGCACGTAAGTGAAGATGAACCAGAAGCCCGTGATGAGCGAGAGGCCGAACCAGGACTCGCCGACCAGCTGTGTGGGCGTGTCGAATTGCTTGCACATGAGGAATCCCGTGCAGGTGGCGAAGACATAGTTCCACATCAGCGCCTGGTGGTTGTCAAGGTTGAAGCGTTCGAAGAGCCGCATGGCCACGAAGACGCCGGTGGAGAATAATATGGCAAGAATCAAATAAACCATCATGGTAGGGACGCATCGCATGCGTCCGCAAATATTGGGCAAAATTAGGGATTTTTGCCTAATTTTGTCCCATGATAGGTTTTAATTTGCAGAAAACGAAACGGCATTTCACCGCCCTGTTGGCCGAAAAGTTCCCCCAGCGTGAGGCGGAGCAGCTGATGCGCATCCTTTTGGAAGACCTCTTTGGCATTGATTTGAACCAACAGCTGATGAATCCCGACCTGCGCATCGACGAGCATCAGCATTATCAGTTGGGTGAAGCCGTCAAGCGCCTACTGGCAGGCGAGCCGGTACAGTATGTGACGGGTATGGCGCGTTTCAACGACCTATTATTAAAGGTGTTGCCAGCCGTGCTCATCCCACGACCCGAGACGGAAGAGCTTATGCAGATGATATGTAACAGTAGCCTTCCATGTCATTCCAACGAAGGCATGTGCGGGAGTAAGGAATCTATGGAAGGCGTCACAAAGAAGTTCCGCATCTGGGACATCGGCACAGGCTCAGGATGCATCGCCATTGCCTTGGCCAAGCAATTCCTCCATGCCGAAGTCATCGCCTTCGACGTTTCGGAAGAAGCCCTTCAAATCGCCAAGGAGAATGCAGAAAGCAATGGTGTGAATGTCACTTTCGTGAAAGATGATGTCATGGATCCCACATCCGAATATCTCAATCAACCCGTCGATTTGGTGGTGAGTAATCCACCCTATGTCTGCGACAGCGAACGTGCCGCCATGGAAACCAACGTCCTCGACTGGGAGCCTGAAACGGCCCTCTTTGTTCCCGATGATGACCCGCTTCGGTTTTACCGTCAGATTTTGGCTTTGGCCAAAAAACAGTTGAATCCCGATGGACAAGTTTGGTTCGAAATCAATGAACGGATGGGGGAGGAGATGCTTTCGCTTTGCCATAAGATAGGCTTTTCAAATGCTGAGGTATTGGAAGATTTTGCTGGGAAGCCGCGGTTTGTTCGGATTGAATAGATTTTGTTTTGATTTTTGAAAGATTTCTTGTCCGAATGACAATCCCATATTTAGGAAAAGTAGTAATTTTGCAGCGCGATTCAGGCAGACTGTCGCGGGTCGGGAAAGCCGGCGCGAGGAAAGTCGGGACAGCACAGAGCACCATACTTCTTAACAGGAAGGTGCCCGCAAGGGCAACAGCAAGTGCCACAGAAACATACCGCCTGCTGTAGAGACGTTTCCTGAAACGTCTCCACACAGGCAAGGGTGAAAACGCGAGGTAAGAGCTCACGCATCGGGTGGTGACATTCCGATGAGGTAAACCTTATGGGCTGCAAGTCCAAGTATAGAGACAACGAAGCTTTCGGGCTTCAAGAGGGCTGCTCGTCCGCGTCTCAGGGTAGGGCGCTTGAGCCTGCGGGCGACCGCAGGTCTAGAGAAATGACAGTTGCCCCGCAAGGGGAACAGAATCCCGCTTATACGTCTGGGTCGTTAGCTAACAGGAAGTTCCGCTTCGGTGGGACTTCTTTGTTTTTTTGATTGTTATGTCGGAAAAATGCCGGTGACAGTCAAGACCGTCACCGGCGCAACAATATGAAAGAAAAAAAGTATCTTTATTCTTGGTTAAGGCGTAGAATTAAATTATTTCGGCACACTCGCAATAATGACGAGGATATTATTGACAAACATATTCACTGCAATGGCTAAAAGGATGACACCAAAGAATTTCCGCAAAATGAAAATCAGGTTATCGCCCAAGAGTTTGTGGATTCGATCCAACTGACTGATGACGATGTAGTCCAACAGGATGTTGAGCAACAGGGCGATGATGATGTTGACAACGGCATAATCGGCACGCAACGAGAGCAGAGCGGTCAACGCACCAGGACCTGCAATCAAAGGGAAGGCGATGGGGACGATGCTGGCACCGCTTTTGCCGCCCTCGTTCTTGATGATTTCGCGACCAAGGATCATCTCGACGGCAAGGATGAACAACACGAAAGCACCCGCCACCGCAAAGGAGGCCGCGTCGATGCCGAAGAGTTTCAACAAGGCGTCGCCGGCAAAGAAGAAGGCCAAAAACAAGGCCAAGGCCGTCAGACAGGCTTGCCCCGCCTTGATGGTCTTGTTTTGCTCTTTCATGCTCATGAAGATGGGGATGGAGCCGAAGATGTCGATGATGGCTGCCATGACGATGAAGGCTCCGAAGATTTCTACGAAGTTGATTTGAGAGAACACGGTTTTCTTTTTTTTGACACGAGACTCGGGACTACGAGACACGAGACCAACCCCGTCCTGCGTCACGCGTCCCGAAGTCACGTGTATATTAGATGATATTATTCCATAGATAATGGAAATGTGGTCCGAAACGCTTGAAGGCAGCCTCGTCGAGCATCTCCTGGAACTGAGGATGCGCCACTGAGATGATGAGTTTGGCCCTCTCTTGCAACGAGCGTCCGTAAAGGTTCACAGCGCCGTATTCAGTGACGAACCAGTGGATGTGGTTGCGTGTGGTGACAGCACCTGAGCCTAAATCCAAAGTAGGCACGATTTTGTTGATGCCCTTGCGCGTGGTGGAAGGCATGGCGATGATGGCCTTGCCGCCTTTGGAACGCGAGGCACCGTAGACATAGTCGATCTGTCCGCCCACGCCGGAATAGATGCGCTCGCCTAAGGAGTCGGCACACACCTGTCCCGACAAGTCAATCTGGATGCCCGAGTTGATGGAGGTCATCTTGGGCTGTTGTGCAATGATGAAAGGATCGTTGGTGTATTCAACGTCCATCAGCAGCACTTCATGGTTGCCATCGATGAAATTGTATATTTTCTGCGAACCCATCACGAAGGTGGAGACGATCTTGCCTTTGTTGAGTTTCTTGTTGTTGCCCGTGATGACTCCTTCTTTCACCAGAGATAGGATGCCGTCGGAGAACATCTCGGTGTGGATACCGATGTCTTTGTGGTTGTGGAGGCACGACAGGATGGCGTTTGGGATGCTGCCAATGCCCATTTGCAGGCAGGCACCGTCTTCGATCAATTCGGCGCAATAGCGTCCGATGGTTTTCTCCACTTCATTGGGCTCGGGCATGTCGACGGTGAGTAGGGGAGTGTCGTCTTCAACAAAAATGTTGATTCTGCTGATGTGGACCAACGCATCGCCGAAGGTGCGCGGCACATGCTTGTTGACCACGGCGATGACAAATTCTGCACTTTCCATGGCAGCCAAGGTGGCGTCGACGGATGAGCCTAACGACACGTAACCGAACTTGTCAGGCGGGCACACCTGGATCATCGCTACGTTGCACTTGATGTAGCGCTCGCGATAAAGCTTAGAGGTCTCACCAAGGAAAACAGGGATATAGTCTGCAAGGCCCTTCTGCACGCTTTCGCGCACGTTGGCGCCTACGAAGAAGGCGTTGTGCTGGAAGATGCCCTCAAACTCAGGATTGACGTATGGCGCGGCGCCCTCCGTGTGCAGGTGATGGATGTAAACGTTTTTGAGTTCGCCGGCGCGGCCTCTGTCGCATAAGGCTTTGACGAGACATTGTGGCACGTTCGATACCGAACTGATGTGGACATGGTCGCCCGACTTGATGACTTTGACGGCCGCTTCGGCCGTAACTGCTTGATACTGTTTCTTCATAAACACAGTTGTTACTTGTTCAACTCCAAAAACAGCAGCAAGAGGACAAAATGGAAAGACAGGAAACCACTGTGTTTCCCTATGATTCCCTAGCTCTTGTTCCCGAAAGCTGCGAATATATGGAAACGGGCAGGTCTTCTGGCTTGTTCAAGTCCGCGGCGTCTTCCCGATAACGAATATCAGTGACATAGGTGCTGTGGACCTTCGTTGAACTTACAGCTACGGGCATAGCTCCTGATTCTCACAGGATTCCCTATTAATCTTCGGCTGAAAGAACCCGAATCCGGCGGCAAAGATAGTGTTTTTTTCTTATGAATACGCATGCACCCCACCTAAAAGCAAGTTGACACCAAAATAGGTGAACAATACGCTCATAAAGGCAAGGATGCCATAGATATGGAAAAACAATGGCTTTTGGAAGGATTTCCAAAGTTTTTCGTGCAGTGGTGCGGCATAGATGAGCAGGGTAATTAACGCCCATACTTCTTTAGGATCCCAAGACCAGTAGTTGCCCCATGAGACATTGGCCCAGATGGCACCGATGAAGATGCCAAAGGCAAGTAATGCGACGGCAGGGTAGAGCATCGCCGTGCTTAGGCTTTTCAATCGCTCCATGCGTGCTAGGTCTTTCGGCTTGACAAGGGCGATGACGCCGACCACCAAGATGCCGAGCAGCAAGGCGTAGGCGGTCACAATCGTCGAGATATGGATGCTGAAGAAGGGCGAACGCAGTACGGGCAACAAGGTATGGGTGAGCATCCTGACGTAGAGTACTACCATTAAAATGACGAGCATTCCCAACCACGACCAAGTGACAGCGCGGAAAGTCTTCCGTCGTTCGATAAGGATAGCCGCCAAGGCGACGAAGAGCAGAGCATAACCTGCGTAGGTCACACCGATGCCCCAAGGGTCGCGGGCGACGTCGAGGATGGAGTTGCCTTTCTCATCGTAGTCGCTCTGATAGAAACGGTAATGTTTGTGCCTCAAGATGTTATTCATGGAAATGACGACATCTTGATGGGTTTCATCGTCAGTGAGTTGGAGGTGACTGATATAGTCCTTCGGCTTGTTGCTGCCCGAATAGGTCTCGATTTCGAAACGATCCAAAGTGAGGCTAAAGGGAAGCGCCTCTTCCGTTATTTCACCGTTCTCTTGGATGAAAAAGTGGCTATTGGGCTTGTTGGGTTCAAGCTTCATCCTGCCGTGTTGTCCCGTGAGCATGGTGAGCAAGGCGCCTAACATGATGAGCAGGATGGACAGATGTAGGGCGCAGACGGAGAGCCGTTTCCACAAACGGCATTTCACTGCCATAATAATGATAAGGCCAGCCACCACGCCCCACAGCCCTACGAACCACCATGCAGAATAGACATGGGCAAGGGCAAACTCCGAGCCGTGCAGTTTCTCGACGATGGTGCCAGCGGCGAGGACAGCGATGAGTATGATGACCAGCACTGATGTGATGTGACGAATGTATTTCATAGCTAGATTATTTCATATTACGCTGCAAATGTCCGAAAAAAAACACTTGTCCAATCTCCCCATGTTTGGTGATTTTTGCGTGTTGTTGTCCTCATTAATAATGATGTAGGGCTGTCGTACCACGGCAGCCGCTGTTGTTTTTACAGCGGCTGCCACGATGTGACAGCCCTACAGACTATGGAATAAACTGTAGAGTCGCGGCGCGCCACGTCTCTACAAATGTTGGTTAAATTGCATCGATGAATTTCACGACGGCATCGCGGTCTTTCTTCGGCAGCTCGCGGAATTTCTCTACCGTGCGGCGAGCATCGCTTTGGGCGTTGCCGTGCCACATGATGGCCTCGATGACGGTTTGGGCGCGGCAGTCGTGCAAACGGTCGCTGCGTCCGGTGCATCTGGTGCTCAAGCCACGACCCCAGAGCGGAGTGGTGCGGCACCAACCCGTGCGGATGTCATTCTCCATGTGGAGCTTGTGCTGGATGTAGTCGCTATAAGGCCAAATCTTTTGGTTGGGGTAGCGGGGCAGACGGGCATCACCATCGGCGAAGAAACCAGTCGGGTCGGTGAAGTTATCGTCGCCGGTCTTCCATGACGGACGGTGGCAATAGGCGCAGCCCATGTTGTTGAAGAGCTCCTTGCCGCGTTGCACCTCGGGATCGTCCATGTTACGTGCGGCAGGGACAGCCAAGCCACGGTGCCACACCATGAAGTTGACATAGTCCTCATCCTTCATCTCGGGAACTTTCAGGTTGTCGGGGATTTGGTCGTTCATCATTAGATAGTTGTAGATGTCGGTTTCCACGTTGCCTGTGAGGTTGTATTGCGGGAAGTAGTTGTAGAACTCAGCCTGAACGTCAGGGTCTTGCGAAGCCTTGGTGGCGTAGGCGGTGGTCATGTAATGACCCATCTTGGTGCGGTGCGTCACGTTGGTGATGTTCCAGATGGCGTTGGCGCCGGGGGCATCCTGCAAAGGACCACGAGTGAGGGCGTAGGTGTACTTCTTGGGATGGGTGGTGTTGCCGTAATAACCCGTTGGGGCGAAGTCGGAGCCGGCCCACATGGCGGGATTGAGGCCGTTCGGCATAAAACCGTCATTGTATTCCTTTTGGTACTGTGCTCTCAGCGAGTCGTCGGGGATGGCATCGATCAAGCCGGTGCCATAGATGCCGATAGTCGATTCGAGACGGCAGACGAAGTCGCTGTAGGGGATGGGCTGACCACCCACTTCGAGGGGCGCATAGAAAGCCTCTTCGGGGATGTAGACCTCAGGATAGGTGAGGTTGTAGGTCTCGCCGTCGGGGAATTGGTTGCCCCACTCGTCGGTGTAGCTCAGCCAGTTGATTTGGATCTGGGTCTCGTCCAAGGGTGCCTTGAAAGGAGCGACAGCCTTGGTTTGAGGCATTCCGGTGTAGGAGCTGAGGTAGGTGTCGTTCTTGTCAGTAAAGACGAGCAGATATCCATTGCCCCAGTCGTCGGCGCGATAACGGTTCATGCGCATGCCGTGGCCATAGCCAGGATGGCAAGCAATGCAGCTGCTGCGGATGTAAAGGGGTCCGAGGCCGTTGAAAGGCTCGTTGTTTTGCGTGTAGGTACGCTCAAAGAAGTACTCGCCATATTTGAAGGCGGTAGTCAAGCCAGCCTGCTCAACGGCGGGGGTGGGGTCTTCATAGGCGGATTGGGAAGTGTTGAAGGTGGTGCCCAGTTCGCCGCCGGCGTAGGTCTCTTCACTGATGACCTCGGGGATGGGGTCTTTAGGGTTACAGGCGGCCAAAGCCATGAGGCCTGCGAGGGCAATGATGCCAAAGTGTTTGTTATTTATCATGATATTTGGGTTTTGTGTTATTGCTTTTGAACATGTATACACTAGACCAAGAATCCCTAACAGACGCCTTTTGCCCTCATTGCGGGCTTGACCCGCAATCTCCTGAACGGAAGGGTGTCGTCTTCGCGCTCAGGAGATGTCGGATCCTTGTCCGCCATGAGGGCAATCGCTCTCATCGTGTGTTCCTTGGTCTCATGTGTGTCGTTATTACTTTCTATCGATCTTTCCAAACTCAGCCTTTACTTCGGCCATCACGTCGGAGAGCTCTTGGCAGGCTTCCATGGCCTCGCCAGCGCTGGCGTCGGCATAGAACTGCACGAAAGGAGCCTTCATGGCTTGGATCTTCGTCATGGCGTTTTCGATGGCATTCATGGCCTTGTTGTCAAGCTCCTTGTTGTTGTCCTTGATATAGGTGTGCAGCGAGAGGGCTTCGTCTCTTTGACTTTCCATGCCGCCCATGTAGGCGTTCTTGATGCTGGTGATGTTGTCGTAGAAGTCGGTGATGGACTTCTGGCTGTAGGGTGACTCCACGTATGTCACATCTTCGCCCGTGTGGCACTTGCCGATCTTGGAGGTGCCCACCTCGTCGGCGATGTCGATGCATCCATCGGCGATGGCTTCGAGGGCATTGGTGAAGGTGGCGAAGGTGCTACCCGCTTGACCGGCTTGGAGCATATTCTCGCCATAGGTATTGTCGCCTCCGTTGACGGTGGTGTTGAACTCCAGTTCTTCCATCAGGTCTTTGTGGGCTTGCGGTGCGTTGGCGTTCCAGCTTACTTCGAGTTGGAAGCAGCGGTTGCGCAGGTCACGCGACACGGCGACGATGTAGGTCATCATGTCGTCGGTGATTTCGTTCACATTGCGGGGCTGACCCTCACGGAAGAGGATGAACTCGATGCCGTGGAAGCCGAGCAGGGCATTGCCAAGCTGTTCACCGGCTACCATGCCGTCTTCATCATTGGCGAGGGCGGCAATCATGTTGGGGCTGGTCATCAGGTTGTTGAAAGCATCTTCGTCGAGCGGCCATGAGTCGATGTGAGGATCGATGCCGAAGTCGGAGGCGGCACCAAAGAGGAAAGCCTCGCTCATTTCCCACCACTTGCGGGCTTCGAGGAAGGTGACGGTGGCGGCATTCACATTGGCTTGGGTCTTGTTGGCCTTCAAGGCTTCGAGGTTCTCGACCAAAGCATCTGTCTTTTCAGCCAAGCTGGCGTAGGTTGGATACACCGTGTGGTTGAGGTACTGTTTCACGATGGCCTCTTTTGTGGCCTTGTTGGCTTCCTCGGTGTTGTCTTGAGGATCTTTGTTGCAGGAGCTGAAGTTCACTGCGAGCAGGAGTGATGCAGCGACTATGGCTGCGGATTTGAATAAATGCTTCATTTGATTATAGTTTTAAAGTTGTTTCTTGCTTTATTGAGTTTCCCCCTTCGGGGAATGGAGTGTGTTTTGTGTGTTAAACTGCGGCGGCCTCAAACGTTTACTGACTTGAAAAGCCTCGAGCCGCCGCAATATGCAAAATGGTTCCACTCCATTCCCGAAGGGAATCTCTTATTTATCTCGTGAAAAACCCACTATAAGCTACCCCTAAACTGACCATTGGCTCGTCGTTGTACTGCTCTTTCAGGAAACGCTTGGCATATTCTGCCTTGATGACGACCTGCTTGATGGGGTAGTAGTTCACGCCGAGGGTCATCACATGGCGGTCGGTCCATTGGTAGTCGGTGAGGGCATTGGCGGTGGGGATATAGCTGTCGTAGTAGTCGTAGCGGCCAAAGAGGTAGAGTTTTTGGTCACCAGTGTTGTGCATGGGATGAATGATGTCGTATGCAATCTCGCCACCATAGGCGATGGCTTTCTCTCCAACCAAGGAACGCGGATAGGGCGAGAAGCTTTGGTGGTTCTGGTTCTTGTTCCACGACGAGATGAGATTGGCATCGCCGAGGTAACCATAATCGAAGTTGCCGCGTACTACGAGGCCATAGCCTTTGTAGTCGAACTCGGCCGTGCCGATGACGACGGTGCCTTTCACATCTTTGTATTGGCTGGTCTCGCTGAACTCGTTGGTGACGATATCATTATTAAAGGTGTTGCCGATGTAGCCACTCACGCCAAGATGCAGGTTTTTGATGCTGTAGTTGTCGATGCGCAAGGCACCTGCCAGGTTGTTGGCCACGCGGAACTCATAGCCCGAGGCGGAGCCGTTCTTCACCCAGTTAGCGTTGTTGAACATGTTGGAGTTCAAGGCGGGGATGACCATGGCCTCGTAGCGCCAGTCACCGAGTTTGCCCCACAGGCTGATGCCCGTCTCGTGCCAGGTGCAGGGCAGGATGTTGAACTCGCCTTCAGGGCGGTAGCAGGTGAAGAATTCGGTGGGCAGGTGGGCGTTGTTGGTCTGCCCGACAGGTACCACGATGTGGCCCATGCGGATGTTGAAGCCTTTGCCAAACGACTTCTGGATCCAGAACTGCTCGAGGGCTACCTCGCCGCCGCGTTCGATCTCGTGTTCGAACTCGCCAGTTTCTTCTGCCTCAATCTCCATAGCGACTTCGCTGCCGCCGTGCTCAAACTCGATTTCTGAACCCATGCTCCAACCTTTGCCGAAGTCATAGCCCAGGTTGATGACCACATGAGGCAGGTCAATGCGGCCATGCCCCTTGGCATCTTTGTACCGCTCGGCATGGGAGTAGCGGAACATGTTGTCGCTATAGAAGTTGCGGGTATAGACGGCCTCACCATAACCGCCAATGGTCAAACGAGGTTTCGTGGTGATGGAATCTTGGGCCTGCAAAGAGCTGACACACAATGTCAAAGCTAATGCAGCGCATTTTGCTATCGTTTTCAGTTTCATAGTTGGATACTATTCGTTTAAAGTCGAATGCAAAAATCCAGTTTTTGTCCTCGCAGTCCAATCCCCACTAATGGGGGTTTTTGAAAACTTGATTAGTAATAAATGAGGATGGTGTCGAATTAAGGAAAAAGCATTATCTTTGCCACTAGTTTGGCTAAGGGAATGCCGTGCAAATCGGCAACAGTGCCCGCTGCTGTAAGTCCGGGTAAGGCCTGTCAAACTAGCCACTGTACGGCTCATTCGTATGGGAAGGCGACAGGCTCGGGTGAGTCAGAAGACCTGCCAAACAGGAAATCCAATTGCAAGCCTTCGGGAACAAGGGTGATGCTAAGCGTGGCAATTAGCATGGCTTCTTGCGATGGTTGTGCAACATTTGTTTAATGCGTAATAATCATTCTTTATGCGTAAAACTTTACTATTATCTTTAGCATTAGTCATGGCTGCTTTTGCCATGGCGCAAGAACCGGCCACTTTCGAAGATGTGCCACTTGGTAGCGGTGGTATTTGGCAACCCCCTGTAGGCGAAAATGAGATGCCCAGCGGCGGCTGGCTCTTCACCAATAATACACAAAACGGCTATTGGGGCGGATTTACGGCCTCCAACCGCACCAACTTGAACCAGACGGGCCTGGATGCCCAGTACACTGCTGTCACAGGCTGCGGTTACGATGGCTCTACCCAATATGCCGTGGCTTATACCATGGGTGTGCAGACGGATGTCTATGCCACCGATGGGCAATTGCATACCGTCACAGGCTGCTATGTCACCAACAATCTGTGGACTTATCAGGACATTCTTCAAGGCGGGTATGGCGAGCAACCCTATGGAGGACCTACAGGCAACGATCCTGACTGGTTCAAGGTGACGGCGACAGGTAAGAATGCCAGTGGACAAACTGTGGGTACATTGGATCTCTACCTCGCCGACTTTCGCTTTGTCAACAATGAGGAAGACTATGTCCTTAATACTTGGGAGTGGTTCGATCTCAGCCCCTTGGGTAATGTGGCCACCATTTCCTTTAGCCTTTCGTCATCAAGAGGCAGTGGCTACAATATGATTACGCCGGCTTATTTCTGCATGGACAACTTCAATGGTGGTGGCACCGCTCCCGACCTGCCGCCTTATATCGTCAATCCCGTGCAGGATGTGGCCTTCAACAATTATCCGCAAACCATTCAGGTCAACCTCAACGGTGTGGCCACCGACCCCGACGACCCGGATGAAAATATCGTTTACAGCATTGTGAGCAACTCGAATCCCTCTGCTTTGACAGCCACGATGAGCAGCAAGACGCTGGTCATGACACGCCAAAATGCTAACCAAGCCACCGCCAACCTCACCATGCGTGCCACCAGCGATGGCCAGTCGGTCGATTTCACCGTGCATGTGGTCATTAATGCCATCGTATCACAGCTCAGTGGCGTCTATACCATTAATGCCAATGCTTCGCAAAACCCTGACTATACATCATTTGGCGCAGCAATTTCGGCCTTGTCGGCAGGTGTTGCAGGTGAAGTGGTTTTTGAAATAGCCCCTGGCACATACGAGGAACATATCACCCTCAACACCATCACTGGAGCAGGGGACTCTAACCGTGTCATCTTCCGTGGCATGGGAATCGACAACCAACAAGTCGTTTTGACCAGCAATGCAGGCTATACCCAAAACAGCACACTTACACTCGATGGTGCGGATTATGTGACCTTCGAAAACATGACCTTGTCATCCACTTCGGAAGAAAATGCCGTTGTGGTGACCTTGCGTGGTGGACTTTCAAACGACCGTTTTGAGAAGGTACGCTTTGAAGGCTGCTATTCTGAGGCTTCCAATACCGACAACGACAAGAACTTGGTCTATAGGGTATCGGGCGGCTGGATGGATACCGATAATGCTTTTGTAGGCTGTGAGTTTGTCAACGGCTTCGTCGGCCTCTATTATCAGGGCACCGACATGACCCAATTCAACGACGGACTTTTGGTGCAGAACTGCTCGTTCACCAACCAGTGCAGCAAGGCCATCTATGCCACCTTCACCGACCATGTGACCCTCAGCGGAAACACGATTGACAACAACAACGATTCGCACACTGATTTCAATGCCATTGACTTGTTCCGTTGTCGTTTTGGTTGTATCGTCGAAAACAATGTGATGACCGTGAACCATCCCTCCAAGTATGCCACTGTGATGAAGCTTCGTCCTTGCACAGGATCGGCCACAGAGCCAGTGATAGTCCGTAACAACATTGTTGATTTTCAGGGCGCTGCCTCGAGTTGGTGCTATTCTCTCGATAATGCCGATAGCGATTACATCTATTTCGTTCACAACACGGGTATATGCAGTGGTAACGGTGCATCAGGCAGTCTGATGGTTCAAAAGGAATGGTCGAATCTTTATGTTTACAACAACCTCTTTGTCAATGAAACTGAAGGTTATGTATTCCGTTTCAATAATGAGAGCGAGGCTCGTTATTGCGACTTCAATCGCGTTTCGTTCACGGGCAGTTATGTGGGCATTTTTGCAGGTACCGAATGTGCCACGTTGGCCGATTGGACTGCCACATCGGGCTTTGATGTTCTATCTGCCACATGCTCGCCTCAATTTGCAGGCAATGGCGATTCCCATTTGACCAGTCCCGAAGGACTTAACGTGGCACATCATTTGGATTACGCGTCCACCGACATTGATGGCGAGGTTCGTTCCAACAATCCCTGTGCTGGTGCCGATGAATACAACGCGATTTATGTAATTGAAGAAGCTGAAACAAAAGTAGGATTGTCAGTCTATCCTAACCCTAGTCAAGGCATGGTTATATTGTCCGTTCAAGGGAACTATGGTTTTAGGTATCAAGTGAGCGATTTCACTGGGAAAGCCGTTTTAAAAGGTAACACCAGTGAGCGCCTTGTGACACTCGATTTGTGCAAGTTCAGCAAAGGTGTCTATTTCATTTCTGTGATATGTGAATCCAAGTGTTTGACGCAGAAAGTAATTATCCAATAACCATTTTACACATAGAGTTTTGAGCGAGAAGAGGCGATTCCGAAAGGTCGCCTCTTTTGGTTGAAAAAAAGCCGATGACAGCAAGGTGCCACCGGCCAACAACATGGAAATAAAAAGGGATTTTAGTTAATCATTCGAATACTTCGAATACTGTGATTAACTACTTCATTATGATCTTCTGCGTCTTGACGTCATTTCCGTTCATTAGGCGGATCATGTAGACGCCTGCGGCAGCCTTGACATTGACGTTGGCGCAGCCGTTGATGCTTTCGCTGCTGATGACGCGGCCGTTGACGTCGATCACCTGGACAATGGCATTGCCTTCGTTGTTGATGACGAAGCTACCATTGCTGAAGAAGGCGAATTCGTCGGTGGCGTTACCCGTGGCGAACACCAATTTGAAACGGTTGGCATAGTCGGTGGTTCGGGCATCAAAAGTGTAGCTCGGGTTGGAGAGCATGTCTTGGTCCTTGCCAGTCATGTTGTCGATGAGGTGGAGGTAGGCGAAGCTCACTTCCTGGGCGTTGAGGCTGAGGGTGTAGTTGCCATTGCTCTCGGCCTTGAAGTTGACGGGCATCTCGCCCATCTCGCTGGCACTTACCACCGCATAGTCCTTACCTTCCATCGGGATGTAGACCTTGGTGTGGTTCGGGTTGAGTTGGAACTTGGGCAGGGTGCTGTTGCTGCCGAAGTTGACGACGGCACGGTCGATGACACCGCGTTCTATGATCAGGTTGATTGCAAGACGGGATTTCTTTTTGTTGCCGGGTTCGAAGGTTACTGTCTCGCCTTCTCCATCGGCTACAACGAAGGCACCTTCCATGGCAGGGACGGCTTCATCACCTTGAATGATCTCATCGCGGGTCTCAGGATTCATCACATAGTAATCGCGGTTTGGTGTGGCAGCCTTCAGGAAAGGATTACCGACGAGGTTGTAGCCGGCGAACTCCTCAGCATTTTCATCATAGGTCAATTGGATTACGCCGTCGCCGCTGTATGGCGTGCCGGTGAAGTTGAGGGTGGTGCCTTCCTTGCTGGCATAGAGGTAGCCGGTACCGTTGGTTAGGTTGAAACCACCCATGCTCTCGTCCTTGAAGTTGATCCATTCCTTGCCTTCGGCATCGCCCACTTGGTCGAAGTAGTAGAGGTCGTAGTTGGCAACGGTTTCCGCGAGGAAGCCATTGTCGGCAGTAGGCGTGACCTCCTGGGTTACGGGAGAGGCTATCAGATAGTAGCCACCCTTTTCGCTGTCACCGTAGGCTTCGATGGTTTTGGGATAGGCCGTCATCGTCAGGAAATTGAGAACATAGGGATTCGCCATGGTTCCAAAAATAGTATTATCATCATTCACCCAATTAATACCCTCCATAAGATTTCCTTCTGGATCAGTGATGGTGTAGTCAACTATTTCTTGACCATTTTCGTGATTGTATAATTTGAAGGTGATCGGGTAACTACTGCTACCATTACCTCCAATATTCATATTGACCCGATAATAGTTATGTGAAGTGAAAGGTCCGACAAATTGCGAATCCGTAACGACATCCCCATTGAAAGCTCCAATTTCAATAACATTTTCGGATTGCTGTTCGACACCGTTAATACATACTTTGGCCCTAAGGATCATTGTGTTTTCATAGCCACCAGGTCTCACATAATGATGCTCTGGCTCTTGTGATTCCTGTGCCATCATGGTGCTGCCTATCAGTATCATGGCAACTAAGAGTAAGGATTTGGTTTTCATTTTTATAATTATTTATTATATTCTTTAATTACGCGGCTGTAAAAACTACAGCATTTTCTGTTTTATTGAAGGTTTTATTTTGATTATTAGTGGAAAACAATTTGCTTTTGATTCTGGTCTCGTGAGACATAAATGTATCCCTGGCCGGGTTGCAAAGTGTTGATGTTTCCTATCCACTCACCTTCCTCAAATGTGATATTGTTTGTGCCTGTCTTGATAATGTCGCCTTCGGCTGGTGTGAAGCCGTTGAGAGCCTCTTCGATACTTACTGGCTCCGTTCCGGGATAGCCGATCCAATTGCTGCCGTAGTTGATGGTGACGGTAACGTCGGAGAACGGGCTACCATTGAGGGTGAAGTTGCAACTGCCATTGACCTTGATTTTGTACATCAGTCCTGGCGCCAGGCTCATGTTGTTGCCTACCCATTCATCATCCTCGTAGGTGACATTGGCATTCTGCGATTTGATGATGACTCCCTGGGTGCCGAGGGCATTCTCAAGTTCTTCCAAAGAAGTCTCCACGGTCGGACTCCACCAGTTCCAACCCTGAGAAAGTTCAACAGCCTGTTCGACAGGTACATACACTTGCACGTTGTCAACATACCAAGTGCAGCCGCTTGTACCAGAGCCTTTGAATTTGAATGCGACATAAATGTCATGTCCATCATAGTCTGACAAGGATATGGTTGCGCTTGCTCTACCCGAAGGAAGGTTGTCGCCATCGGCTGCCCAAATAGTTTGAGAGAAATCATCATAGGTCATTTCTCCCGTGGAGACTACGACAGAGCAATTTTCGTCATAATCGCCCGAACCGATGAGATAGTCAAATGACAAGATGGCATCACCATCAATATGCATCTGCGGCATGACCAAAAAGGCATAGCCTTCATTCCAATAGCTGTAGGCCGCGCTCGATCCTAATCCGTTGTTGGAACTCAGATACCAATAAGTGTATTCCGTCATCTCGTGGCTGAATTTATCCCAACACGTTGGCGGGAAGTCGGAGGCACCAACATTTTCAAAGTCTTCAAAGAAAGGATTGTTGGCATCGACTGGCATGATTCCGCAGTCAGAAGTGAAACTGATGTACTCTGTCCAATCGCTATAATCGCCGTTGCCGCAGTTGGCGCGAACTCTAGCTGAATAAGTCGTGGCACGGGTCGTAGTTAAAGTGTAAGTGGGATTGCCTGAAACAATAGCAGCCTGTGTGAAATTACTGCCTGCCGAGATTACTTCCAGCTCCCATTCGGTCTCGTTGCCACCCGCAGTCCAGTTGAGTATGGTTTCTGTCTCGCTGTTGACGGTCGCATCAAGATTCATTGGAATCAGGCATGTCGGGACGACTTCCACGGTGATGTCATCGATTAAAAAATATGCATAGCTGCTACCTGTTCCACACATAAAGGCAATATATCTACCATTTCCAGTATAGGTTGAGAAAGGAACTGTAAATTCTTGGAAACCATTATTATAGGTGTTTGATACATTGATTTCTTCAATTTGGACGAATGTGTTGGCATCGGTAGGGGAACTCATAATGCCTATTTTGAGGTTTCCTTGTGAGCTTTGCACAGCTGCCCAGAATCTGATTTGAATGCTGTTCATGTTATAATCATTGCTGATTTCGGGCAAAACGGCACACTCGTTTGTGGAACTGGTAGTTTGGTAAAAACGCAAGGAATGGCCTGAATAGGTATTGGCGCCATTCCCTCCATGAGCGTAAGGTTGTGACGTTGTTGCCGTGAATACGTATGGATAATAGGTGTAGCTGCCATAGCCTGATTGATAAGCAATGCGATCCCAACATTTCGGGAAAGGATTACTTGAACTGTAAGGTGAGGTGGTGACCAGATTGTCTTCAAAGCCATAGGTATAGGGCAACTCCAAAGCGCCGCATGTTGTTGAGAACGAACTTGTTGCCCATTGGCTCAAGTCACCTTCGCCGCAATCGGCTTGCACACGTACATCGTAGGTGCTGACAGCACTAAGGTCATTTAGGTCATAGCTATTGGTAGTGACGGTTACAGATTGCCATTCGGTTTCCGAAGCTTTCTTGTATTGCAGGTTCCATGTGTCTTGTCCTGCTTCACCTGCCGTCCATGTGATGGTGGCGGTGGATGATGTGACGTTGTTTGCGGTTAAATTGGTCGGCTTGACGCAGGTGGCCAAAGTGGTAAAATATTTGTAACTGCTCCATGCACTTTTGCCATCTTCGCTGCCGCAATCGGTACGGACATAGACATAATATGAAGTCTCTGGGGTAAGTCCATCCAAAGTATAAGGATTGGTTGATGCAGATACCACTATGCCATTTTCGGGATTCGATTGCGTGCTGGTGCTGTAGCTGATTTCCCAAGCTTCTTGTCCTTCCTCACCGTTGGACCAGCCAATAGTGGCGGTATAGGCGGTAATGTCTGTTGCTGTTACATTGGTCGGCTTGACGCAGGTGGGCGTGGTGGTGAAATTGATCACATCGCTCCACGAACTATCACAATTGGATTTCACGCGGACGTAATATTTCGTTTCGCCATTAAGACCAGTTAAGCCATAGCCGACATTGTTCCCGCTTACGATGAACCCATCGCTGATTTCCACGAGGTTTGCGCTGAAACTGGCATCGGTGGCATATTGAAGCGTCCAATTGTCAGCGGTACCGTTTTCCTTCCAAGTCAGGACGGCTGTACGGCCTGTCACATTACTGGCGGTCAAGTTGGTAGGCCTCGGGCAAGTCATGTAACTGATGCTGATGTTGTCGATGGCCGCAGGGGGTTGGTTGCCTCCACTATTGTCGTTACGCCAAAGGAAGACCATAGTATAGGTACCTGAAAGGGCGGCTTCAGTCACTTTGGTTTGCCAATTGTCGCTTAGATTGAGTTTGCTTCCATCATCGAGCGCAATCCATGTGTCGGGTAATGCGTTTGCACTCACTCCTGGCAGTAATGATCCTCCAGCGGTAAAGGTTCTGTCTCCAGGAACCAAAGCCACACGGAGATAATCATAGGAGCTCTCGCCGTTTGCATTCCAATCGAAAGAGAAGGTGTAGGTGCCTTGTGCAAAACTGAATAACTTTGAGGCATAAACGACAAGTGTGTTATGGGCATATTCGTATGTCGTTCCACCGTCTTTCGAGATGTACATGGCCTTTTCGCCACCATTGTTGGTCGCACTGCCCCAGCACCATTGATTGGTGAAGGTGCCATTGGCAAAACTCCAGTCGTTGTTGGCCTCAAAGTCTTGTGAGTATGGATTTTCTGTATCTATGGTTAAAGCTTCGCGTGTGGTAGTGAAAGATGTACTGGCCCATTTGCTGTTCCCATCATCGCCACCGCAAGCGGAACGGACATACGCGTAATAGGTAGTCTGTGTAGTTAGACCGTTTAAAGACTTGGTGCATTCTGTCACTTGATAGGAGGGCGTAGTGTTCTCATCAGGAACGTCTGTGGCCGTGGTGGTTACATACACATCCCAGTTGCTTTGACCTTCGGCACCTGCTGTCCACGTCAATGTAGCCGTATGGGCGGCAATGTTGGTTGCTGCGAAGTTCTTAGGTTTGGCACAAGTGACAGAAGCCATTTCGATGTCCAGAATGATTTGATTCTTGGAGATTACAGTACCAGATGCGTTCCCGGGATTGGACAAATCATAATTGTTGTTGTCTTTTGAAGCATATAGCGATACGACCCCTTGGTCGCCAGAAGGTGTGAAAACGCGGCATTCCATCCCTTGGGAATAACTGCCTGTTTTGTCGTTTACAACAACGACCAAGTTATCGCCTTCATAATCAAATGTGGAAGTAAAACTGATTGTAGTCCACCCGTTGGCTGTCATAGTCACGCTCCCGCTGAAGACCAAATCGTTGGAAGAGACCGAAACCCAATCGGAAGAACCAGAAAACGAGCTTTTTTCGGTATTGACAAGGTAAATGTCGTAAGTGCGTGTTTTTTCTGAACCACCATTGTAAAAGGCAATGCTGTTGATGGTGCCTGCTCCGCCAATCTCATCCGCAGTATAAATTTGCTGGGTCAGGGAATACTTGTAGTAGGAATGGCTTGGGAGCCAGGCATTTGTTGTCGTTCCTGAACCAATCATTACTTCTTCGGCTCTCAAAGGAACCGAAAACATTCCAATTATTCCTATCAATAGGAACAATCGCGTAAAGAATTTTGAATACATAATACAAAAGTTTATAGGTTTGACATTCAATTCATTACCCAAAAACTTCTGGAAAAATGTTGGAATACCTAAAATGAAGATAACGCCCTCGGTAGGGCATACCTTATTAAATATAGAATCCCAGCTTCAATTCCCGGAAGCCTTGTTTCGCGACTTGAGGCAGGTCTTCTGACTGAGGTCTTTTCTTGCCGCCTTCCCGAAAGACAAGGCTTTCAGTGACGTTCATGGCAAGCGTTGTAACCAACACAGCAGCGGGAACTGTCCGGGATTCTCACCCGATTCCCTATTGAGTCCGCAGGGGACACCACAAATCGGCTGCAAAAGTACAGCTTTTTCCTATATGACGGATAAAAAAGCAGACTTTTGTTTGCATCATCTTATGTCTGACAAACACTGACTGAGGGTTAGGACTAACGTTTTAAAGCAGAATCTATTCTAGCCAAAATGGCCTCAAACGAATAAAGCCCATCAGCGTTGGCGTTTATTCCTTTGAGTCGGATGGGAAACACCATAGGTGGGTTTCCCAAATCCAACAGACTCATGCTGCGCAATTGCACGGTGCTTTGGTATACGAGATTGAGCGTGGCAAAGAATTGACCTTCAGTGTTTTCCCATTTTTCGATGACTAGCTTACAGCCAATCGGCGTCTTCTTTTCGATGGTGTTCGGCAGACGGTAGTCTTCAGCCTCCAATGCTGCCAAAACGCTGGCTATGTTGGAGTCGTGACCGCATAGGAAAGTAAATTTTCGGCCTTCGGTTTGCATTTCTTCGAGCATCGTCCGCAAGAGTGGTCTGGCTACCTGTCGAGCCACTACAGGTGCAGTAAACAACACATCACTATACCAGTCTTTGATGGCCGAGATGCTTTCCCATTCCTCCCAAGTCAGCGTGTCGCCAAATGCGGCCTTCACTTCGTCAGGTTCCTCGTAGTATTGCAGGATGAGTGCATCGGCAGCCTGACAGGCAAGTCGCATTGAGCCTCCCATACCCGGCTCGCGGTATTTGATGAGGTATACATGGGCGTCGTCGGTGCGGAAATGGCAGGTGTCGCCTTCGAGGCAGGCCTTGCTTTGGTCCATGTCGAGCACCCGTTCTAGCACCTTGTAGTTATTCGCCATTTTCTCTCCAATGCCGACCAAGCCTTTCTCGCCGCCCATCGCGGTGATTTGCTGTTGGGCAAGGGCTTTGAAAGCCTCGCTGTCGTTGGTGATTTGTGGGGCGAAAATGGAATCCATCTTGCCGACTTCCAAATGGTGCTCAATGCGGATGTTGGCTACGGGCAGCATTCCCGAGGAGAAGTATTGTGCCGTGGCGATGGTACGCTGCAAAGAGTTGGCATAGAAACGCATAGTGCCTTCGGTGGGGATCTCGTTCTCTTGCATCAGGCCTTCGCTGACGAGCCACTTGCGGAAATATTGGCCCATCATGGTCTCTAGTGCGCCGCCGCGCAGCGACAGTTCACTGGGAGCCGACGACCAGTGATGCCATTCTTGAGGCGTTATGCGTTGCATTGTGGAGTGCCGTCCCGATAGGGGAGAACGGATGTTGTGGCGACTCAACACCACGACTTGTTTTAATGTGTATCGTTCACTGAATTCTTCAGTATGATTGGCTTGGGCAAAAATTGAGAGCGACACACATAGTAAAAGAAGGAATAAGATGGTTTTATATGCTTTGAACATAGGCTTTATTTGACTGCAAAATTAAAAAAAAAGTATGCGGGACAGATGTTACCATCCCGCACATAAAAACTAACCCAAAATTCATCCTAAGTGTATGACAAAAATCTGCTGCAAAATAACGTCGATTCTCAAAACTGGGACATCCCCACTCTTAGGGATTTATGAAAACAAGAATCGTCATAAATTAGGATGTGGGGCGGCGCATATCCTTCGTATCTTTGCAGTCGAAAGGAGAATGAATTATGTCAGAACACAAACATAACGAAGAATGTTGTTCGCATGAACATCACGGGCATGAAGAGGGAGGCCACGAGCATCACCATCATCACGAGGAAGGGCTGAAAAAGCAAATCATCAAGATTGTCGTTGCAGCCTTGCTGCTCATCGCTGCCGTTGTCGTTGAAAAGACCTGCGGCTTGTCGAATTGGCAGCTTCTTTTGGTTTATTTGGTTCCCTACCTTTTTATCGGCTTCGACACATTGAAGGAGGCCGCCGAAGGGTTGGCGCACGGCGAGGCTTTCAACGAGCATTTTCTAATGTCCATCGCCACAATTGGCGCTCTCTGTATCGGCTTCCTTCCTGGGGCTGAGACGCAGTACCCCGAGGCGGTGTTCGTCATGCTTTTCTTCCAAATAGGCGAGCTTTTTGAAGGCTATGCCGAGGGCAAGAGCCGTGAGAGCATCGCCCACCTGATGGACATTCGTCCCGATGTGGCTCATGTGGAACGTAATGGAGCGGTGGAAGAGGTCGGCCCCGAACAAGTCGCAGTAGGAGAGACCATCCTCGTCAAACCTGGCGAGAAGGTGCCGTTAGATGGTGTTGTCATTGAAGGAAGCACTTCCTTGAACACGGTAGCTTTGACAGGCGAAAGCGTTCCTCGTAATGTGATTGAAGGTGATGAGGTGATTTCGGGTTGCGTCAATCTTTCTGGGCTGGTCAAGGTGCGCACGACCAAGGCTTTTGGCGAAAGCACGGTGTCGAAGATTATCGATTTGGTGGAGAATGCCACAGAGAGCAAGTCGAAAAACGAGACGTTTATAACAAAGTTCGCGCGCGTCTATACCCCCGTGGCGGTGTTCGCAGCCTTGGCTTTGGCTTTGTTGCCTCCGTTTTTCTCGGGTGACTTTATGGGCACCTTTGCTACTTGGCTTTATCGTGCCTTGATGTTCCTCGTGGTGTCGTGTCCTTGTGCCTTGGTCATCAGTGTGCCGCTCACCTTTTTCGGTGGCATCGGTGGGGCTTCGCGTAAGGGCATCCTCGTGAAAGGCTCTAATTATTTGGATGTGTTATCGAAGGTGGACACGGTGGTTTTCGATAAGACGGGCACTTTGACCCATGGCCAGTTTGCTGTCACTGCGGTGCATCCCGAAAAGTGCGACGAACGGCATCTGCTGCATCTCGCCGCCCATGTGGAGCACTATTCCACGCATCCCGTTGGGGCTGCGCTACGCGATGCCTTTCCTGACGAGGCTACCGATGGCTGCAAGTTGAGCGAGGTGGAGGAGATAGCCGGACAGGGCATCAAAGCCAAGGTGGAGAATTGGACGGTTTGCGTGGGAAACGCCAAGATGATGGATGCCATAGGAGCAAAATGGCACGACTGCGAACACATTGGGACGATCATTCATGTCGCCATTGATGGAGAGTATGCCGGACATATCGTCATCAACGACAAAGTCAAAGAGGATAGCGCCAAAGCCATCAACGACTTGAAATCGCTCGGAGTGAGCCGCACGGTGATGCTCACCGGCGACCGCAAGGAAGTAGGGAAGGATGTGGCTGAAAAACTAGGCATCGACGAGTACCATGCCGAATTGCTCCCGGTCGACAAAGTAGCCTATGTTGAAAAACTCATCAATAATAAACCCGCAGCGCCGAACTCACAACTGGCCTTTGTCGGTGATGGCATCAACGATGCACCCGTCCTGGCTCGTGCCGATGTAGGTATCGCCATGGGCGGTCTCGGCAGCGATGCCGCCATCGAGGCCGCCGATGTGGTGCTTATGGACGACAAACCCTCAAAGATAGCCCTTGCCATCCGTATCGCTCGTCGCACATTACGCATCGCCAAGCAGAATGTTTGGTTCGCCATCGGTGTAAAAGTGCTCGTGCTGTTGTTAGCCGCCTTCGGCATTGCTACTATGTGGATGGCGGTCTTTGCCGATGTGGGTGTTACGGTATTGGCTGTGTTTAACGCCATGCGGGCATTAAAGAGTTGATGAACAATCTGATCGACAAGAAGGATTTGATATAAGAAAGACCGCCGCAAGGGCATATAACCTTGCGGCGGTCAAATTCATTTAGGCCACGGCATCATTTGGCCGGTTCCCACTTGCAGCGGACGGGCGACACGATGGCACCTTCCTTCTTCAGAGCGTCAAAAGCCTTGTCGACCACTTTGCGGTCGAGGCCGGTGACTTCGGCGATTTTTCCCGCGTTGACGGGTGCGCCAATCTCGCGCATAGCTTGCAGAACTTGATCTTTTGCTTCCATTGTTGTTTAGTTTTAGTGTTACTTGTTCTTATTATTGACTTCGGGACTCGAGACTTCGGGAATGGGTCTGTCTCGCAGTCCCGTAGTCTCGCGGTCTCGTGTCCCAACAGTCTTATTTCAGCATGGCCTCAATATCAGCCTCCATGTCCTCGGGCTTGGCCACAGGAGCGAAACGTTTGATGACACTGCCGTCCTTGGAGATGAGGAACTTAGTGAAGTTCCAGCGCACGCCACCTTCTTCACGACCTTCGGATTTGCTCAAGGCATCCACCATTTTCATCGTGGCTTTGTCCTTCAGCCCGTGGACTTCTTCGGTCGGTACTTGCTGCGTCAGATACTTGAAAATCGGGTGGGCATTCTCGCCGAAGACGTCGATTTTCTTCATCAGCGGGAAGGTCACGCCGTGATTGAGGCGGCAGAATTCAGCGATTTCTTCGTCGGTGCCGGGTTCCTGGTGCTTGAATTGGTCGCAGGGGAAGCCGAGAATCACCAGACCTTGGTCTTGGTACTTCTTGTAGAGGGCTTCCAAGCCGTCGTATTGTGGGGTGAAACCGCACTTCGAGGCGGTGTTGACAATCATCAGGACCTTGCCTTTGTATTGAGCCATGTCCACTTCTTCGCCCTTGTTGTTCAGGGCCTTAAAGTCATAAATTGTAGCCATTTCTTTAGTGTTTATTGATTTGTTTGTTGTTTCTTAAGTCCTTGAATAAGTTTGTCGAGTGTGGGGATCATCTGCGAGATTTCTTCCACCGAGCCTTCATTCTTGATGATGTCGGCACTGAGACAATCAGGGATGTGCTTGGCTTGCTCACGCATTTCGATGCCTTTTTTTGTCAACGAGACGATGCGCTGGCGGGTGTCTTCCTTTCCTTTGGTGCGTTTGACCAATTCCGCTTTTTCCATGCGTTGTAGGAGAGGGGTGACGGTGTTGGTCTCCAAAAACAACTTGTGTGCAATGTCGTTCACTGGCTGCTTGTCCTGCTCCCACAACACTAATAATACAAGGTATTGGGGATAGGTGATGCCCAGCGGATCGAGATAGGGATGATAAGCTCCCATCGTGAGGCGCGCTGCCGTGTATAGACGGAAGCAAAGTTGATTGTCCAATTTGAGTTGTCCGTATTCCATCTCACTTATTTATATCGTTCACGATGCAAAAGTACAAATTATTTTTATATCGCAAACGATATTTTTGAAAAGTTTTACAAAATAGTTGTTATCTTTCTGATTTATAAATAGATATTTTTTATAGATTATGGACTGAAATTAAAAACAAGACCGCTTCTAGCAGAGTAGAAGCGGTCATTGTCATGTTCGCAAGTTGGAGTCGCCTACCTTACTTAGTGAGGTTAAGTGTGCAATTGCCCTTGGCGTCGATGAAGCCGTATTGGCCGTCGCGCATCACCAAGGCGAGACCTTCGCACAGGTCGTAGGCATCGTCAAACTGGAAGGGGAAAACTTCATTGCCTTCGCGGTCGATGAAGCCATATTTCTCCGTGGTTTTGTCACAGATGCGGGCAAGACCTTCATGGAAATCGTAACATGGCTGGCTGTAGTATACTTCTGCACCATCATCGTAGGCGGGCTCATAGCGGAAGGGAACGATGACTTTGCCTGTCTTGTCGATATAGCCGAACTTGCCTTCTTTGTTGCTCACCCAGGCCAGACCTTCGCTAAAGGTGGGGCAGAGTGGGTAGCTACCGCATTCAATGCCTTCTTCGAGGACGACGGTTTTAAAGTCGCCTGTCAGTTCAAACTTGCCGTCGCGGTTGATGAATCCGCATTGGTTGTCGGTTTCGGCCCAGCAGAGACCGTCGACAAACCGTCCGGCATGATTGAAAATGAAGGGAATGGCTTCGAAGCCTGTCTTGTCGACAAATCCGAAGCGGCACACGAAATCATCGTTATCTAATGAGAAGCATTTACTGACAGCAGCCAGGCCTTCACTGAAGTCTTCGGCCTCGCCTTCGCATTCAAACACTTTCTTTCCAGTCTTGTCGATAAAGAAGGATTTTTGGGTTTCGTAGTCGTAACGTCCGCAGAGACCTTCGCTGAAGTAGCATAGATAAGGGCCATTGCACATACTTATCTCAAAATCGGCGGGGATGACTACCTTACCTGTCATGTCAAGATAGCCCTCATTGTAATCGTATTCAGCCGTTTCCTCCATAAAGGGCATCAGCCCGTCTTGAAATTCTCCGCAGAATGGGTAGTTGAATGAAGCTATCTCTTTGCATTTCTTGTCGATAAGGGTTCGATCATCGCCTGATTTGGATACAACGGCAATGCCATCCTTGAAACCATGGTAAATGTAGTTGTATTGGCAAGGGATAACCTCGTTGCCCATCTTGTCAATGAAACCATAAAGATGGGTTTCGCTGTCGCTAACTGCAGCCAAGCCTTCGCTGAAGCTGTAGACCTCGTTATACTTGGGCATTACCTTTGCCAAGGCTTCCAAGACTTCCATCGTCACTTCGATCTGTTGTCCATTCTCAACCTTGGTTGGCTCAGCAGGTTGTTTGCCACTTTTGTTTTGGTCGCAGCCCGTGATTGTGGCCGCCATCAGCAGTGCTGTTGCCAACAAAATGTGTATACGCTTTCTTTTCATGGTATTATGAGTTTTTAGGGTTAAACTATGTGCAAAAATAGTGTTTTTTTTATCTTTGCGGTCTATAAATGAAAATATTATGACACTACAAGAAGCTATCGTTGCCCGCCACTCGGTGCGGCAATACTTGGAAAAACCTATCGAATCAGAAAAGGTCGCACAGCTGCAGACCTTGATTGAGGAATGCAATAAGGAAGGTCAACTGCACCTCCAATTGGTCGCCAACGAGCCGAAAGCCTTTGCCAGCGGCATGGCAAAATATGGCGGGTTTAAAGGGGTAACCAACTACATTGCCGTTGTTGGGCCTAAAGGCGATGACGTAAAACTCGGTTACTATGGCGAGAAAGTGGTACTGCTGGCCCAGACCCTCGGCTTGAACACCTGTTGGGTGGGTTTATCTTATAAGAAACAGCCTGACCAATACCAGGTGCTTGACGGCGAGTCTTTACTAGCAGTAATTGCCCTAGGTTATGGTGCCACCCAAGGCACTGCCCATCCGCAAAAGAAGGGCGTCGAGCATTTCTGCCACATCGAAGGTGCCATGCCCGAATGGTTCCGTCGGGGCATGGAAGCCGCTTTATTGGCGCCTACTGCCGTCAACCAGCAGAGGTTTGAGTTCATCCTTCACGATGGCAACCGCGTGGAGGCCAAGGCGAAGTTCTCGTTCATCGGCTATGCTGCCCTCGACCTCGGCATCGCCAAATGCCATTTCGAGATTGGGGCGGTGGAGGAGAACTTCAACTGGGCTTGAGGAGAACCGTATGATTCATTAAAATGCGAACTCGTATCCCGCGCCAATCCAACCTCTGAAGCCTGTTTCGCACGTGTACGACTTCAGTTTGGTGCCTTCGGCGTTGGCATCCACTTGTTTTTCCATGAGGTAATCGCACAAGAGGTAGAAATTCAAGGTGTTGCGCTTGTCCAGCCTGATATCTGCACCTAATGAGCCCCTCAAACGGTTGACATAACCACCGTTGAAACCTTTTAGGAACCAACCAGGCTCGCCTTCTTCGGAATAGTCATCCAATGTGACATAAATATTGCCGTCATAGGCGGCTTCAATGACAGGTGCGTTCAAGTAGTTGCGTACCTCGAAATAGGCATAGGGCTGCACCCTACCAATGCCCTTGTATTGAACCTTCAAGCGGCTTTTCAGCGTCAAGGCGTTCTGCGGATTTTGGTACACATTGAAGTCGCCCGTGCGGCGTGTTACCTGAAAGCGTTCCTTCAGCGAGAAGTTCCAATTGCCATAATGTATGGTGCCTGTGACATCGGCCATCAGTCTGTGGCGTGGGTTTTTGAATGATTCAGAATTGCTGCCATAGCCGTTGATGAGGGCGTAGCCCAATCCGAGTTTGATGTTCGGATGTATTTTGTAGCTCAAGGCCAATGTGGTTTGCAGCCGATCAAGGCTACCAAAATTGTTGTCGAAACGTACTTCCTCTTCAAGGGAGACGTGCAGGCCTCGGGTGATTCTCTTGTCTACTGAAACGGATACGCGTCCACCAAATTCAGGGTCGAGGGCGACGTCGGTTTGGGCATAAATGGTTGCCGGTAGCAACAAAACCATGGCGATTATTGTAAATGCAATTTGTCTATTCATTGTGTTTATTTGTTTTGCTGTAGAGACGCAATGCTTGCGTCTCAAATGAATAATTAATCACGAGACGCAAGCATTGCGTCTCTACAACGGATTTAAAAAGGGCCATGTCCACCTCCACCAGGGCCTCCACCACCGCCATTTCCTCCAGAATAGGATGAAAGGCTGACGGAATTGCCACCACTGACGGAAGCATCCGTGTAAAACCAGGATTCAAAAAGGGCTGTGCCGCCCAATACCGTCACGCCTGATTGTAGGGTAGGAGAGGACACACCCGAAACCACCAAGGGCGTACCACCGCTAGTCGGCGTCATGAATGCATAGGTCTCTGCACCAATGGTCAAAGCATGCCAGGTGTTTGTTGAATATGAAGAGGCTGAATAACAGCTTTGTGTAAGCGATGATCCGTTTTCCAATCCACCGACGGCGATCAAGGTGCCACCAGTGAGATAGAGTTTGTAGCCACCTTCCGAGTTAGCGTCAATGGCAACCTCAGGTGAGCGGGCGCCGATGGCATAGACCACCCCGCCTTTGATGTAGAAATTGCCGTTGGCGTCAAGGCCGTCGTTGCCGGAACTGTAGCCACAGACATAACCACCACTGATGGTGAAGTCGCCTCCTGAATTGATGGCGTCGTCGGCACTGGAAGTGCTATAGACTTCCCCGCCCGAAATGGTCAATGCCCCTTTGGCTTCAATGCCTTCGTGGTTCCTGCAGTTAATAAAAACTCGACTGCCGGAGAAGTACAAGTCACCGTCAAACTTCATGCCTTTGGCCGACTTGCTGTCAGAGGAATTGCCACCCCAGCCGCCCGACGAGCCATAGTTACTGCCTGTAACGGTCACCGAAACGTTGCCACCGCTAAAGTAGCCGTTGCCGTCGCTGCTGATGCCTTTGCCGCCCGTCCCCGAGCTGCTGATGACGAGGCTGCCGCCTTTCATCGAGAAATAGTCGTTGGTCTTGATGCCTGCAGGGCTTTTGTATTCGTCATCCGTTTCGTCGTAATAGGCATTCGAGGACACCGAAACATTGATGCTGCCTGACTGGATGACAATGTAGTCATCGGAAGCGATGCCCGACTTTCCGGTGGCATCAACAGAAAGCGTTCCGCTGCCACTGAAAATCAGTTGTCCCTCACTGAAAAACGTGGCTTTCTCGTCCTCGCCTGAAGGTGTTTCGCTATAGGTCTCGCCATCAAAAAGAGTGTTTTCGCCATTGACTACTACAAAAGTGCGTTTGCCTTTGTTTGGCTCCAATACCGTCCCTTGCACATTGATGGCGGAACCATTGGGATTGGTGATGCTCACCTCATTCAGCGTAATGCCTTGTTTCTTGGTGCTATACAGCTTGAAGAAGCCATCGTTGGTGGAGCCAGAGAGTTCGTACATCACATATTCATCACCGGAATAAACGATAGTCACATCGTTGCCGCTAATGGTGACCGTAAAGTCCTCGTTCGTGCCTGTCACCGAAGCATTCTCGCGCAAAGAATATGTCACATAAACCGTTTGTGTAAATTGAATGTTCGAAATATCGTCTTCTTCGGTGTTAATCGGGTCGATGAGGACGATATTGTCCTTTGCACAACCCAACAAAACGAAAAGCGACACTAGGAGGAAAAAATTCAAAATGCGTTTCATAAAATGCAATGGTTAGAATACATATACAACTGCAAAACAATGGATTTTATTGTTTGCCAATATGTTGATCAATGTCCTTAAACACATTAAAACCACCTGCTTGACGCTGCAATTGGATGTGTGTCCTGATCATGCGTTGGTCGCGTTCATGACTAGAATGTACGGCCTGTTTTTTTGAGTAAACGTTTTACTTGGTGGTATCGTTTATTCAGCCAATTGTCAATCATCAGTTCCTCTATTTCAGGGGCGTTCAAGTCCACATTCTTGCGCCTCTTTGTGAGAGAGAACCGGAGATATGCCCCGATATGGCGTCGTTTCTTTTCATGGTAGATTTTGTCGAAAGGAATAAGTACCGCGGAGTCCTCGATATTGTCCATTAAAGCGTTGACAGCCGTCCCGAACATAAGCATGTGGGAAGTGACGGAGATATACGCAGTAAAATTAGGTGGGATGTTCACATGCCTCATTTTAGCTGCAGCCTTCAGCAGTTTGTAGTCTTCCATCGAATCTTCCTTGTGTACGATCAAATCCATCAACTCGGGATCGGAATTAGGCATGAGCGCTTCGTCTTCCCAAGGTCGGACAAGCTCGTCTTTGTCACCAAAATGCTTCCAAAGAAAATGATAGAGCAGGTCTCTGGTGATATGGTCGTATGATGGATAAACAGTTATCTTTCCAAAGTAATAGAGCAGGTTCGGATTCTTCATGATAATGGCCACAAGGCCGTCCCACAAATTGTCCAAGGCAAAAATGGACTTTGCGCCATGCTTAGAACTCTGGTATTCAGGAGCCACGAAATTGCGGCCAAGCTCTATGACATGCGGCAGATATTCGTCGATAAACTTTTGGGAAAAACGGAACTGATGGGAACTCGCCAGGATCGGTTGACCATTCTCGTCAATGACGGCATCTGAGCCAAAGATGAAACGATATCCACCGATGATGGCCTCGTTGTCAGGGTCCCACACAATCAGTTGCTTGTAAGAATTTTCCATCTTGTCGTACTCATCAAGATCCAGGGCGTTTCCTGTAGCGCCTCCTGCATCACGGAAGGTCAATTCGCGCAGCCTTCCGATTTCCGTAACCACATTGGGAGAGTCTTGCCAGGTAACGATATACAACTCGTTGTGTCCTTTGTTTGTGTCTTCCAGTTTTTTGGATTTGGTTAGTTCCGCTTTAAGCAGTTCAACAGGAACAGGGTCAATGATTTTTGTACTCATAATGATAAGATTTTCAATCGATAGAAGAAGGCCAGGGATTAGATACTATGCCGGCCATATCAAGCATGGTTTGGTGTGCAAGATCGCGCATCCGCGCCGTCTCTTCTTTTCGAGGAGTGTTAGTGTTAGGTATGATAGGGTCGCCCACATGGATGGTGATCAAGGGCTCGTCTTTGCTGAACAACTTTCGCCATCCCGTGCGTGGCCTGAATGAGATCACTAGGGGAATCACCGGGAGCGAATGCCTATAAGCCATATTGAAAGCACCTATTTTGAAAGGACGCAGCGGAGCATAGAATTTCCAACTGCAGCTTTCCGGAAAGATGTGAATCCACTGGTTGTTGGCGCACAACTCGGCCATGGCATCATCGAATGCTTTCAATCCGCTACGTTCTTCGGGGATGGCTATACCCCCCACGGCTTTCATGATAAAACCATCTTTGCCTCTGAATGGCTGGGCATACATGGGGATCCATGCCTTCCTGAAACGCATCGCCTGCATGACGCTAATCATATCCCAACGATAGACATGGTTGCAAACCGTCATCACGCCATGGTCGAAAAGCTGGCGGTTTTGGCGTATTTTTTCACGGCCTTCGATTTTGAGGCCATATCGGATTCGGTTCAAGAGGAAAGCAAGCGTCCATGCTACAAAATACATAGTAGTATTCACTATCTTGAACTTCAAAGATTTATCAAGGTAGGTGTAGGTCCCGTCAAAACGAATGTCCTTGAGCTCTCCGCGTATAGGTGCCATCTTCGTGAAGGGATTGTCGGCAGAGAACTCCTCAACAGGTTGAGGGACATAAACATCCTCCTTCACCTTGAAGTTTCGGTATGCCGGACCGTATGATGAATAGTCTTTTGTCATGTCTTTATCTATTTTTCGCGCACTCGCTTGCCGCTCAAATGCTCGATTTGCAGTTCGAGCACAAAGGCATTGGGCGCATCTTGTGCCATGTCAGCATCTATGTCATAGCTCTGTGGGAAATACTTGGCACCCAGCAGGCGCAAAAGGGTGTTCTTGCGGGCGGGGTCTTCCACGATGTGCATCCTACCGAAACAAACCACGCTCTCGAAATGATACCACCAGCTGTCGGGCTCTTTTACGCCTTCGCTGAGGACGCAGAACGAGACCTTGTCGCACGCCCTTATCGCATCGAGTTTGTGACCTTCTTTGGCGCAATGGAAATAGATCTTGCCATCGTCATACACGAAGTCGAGCGGCACGGTGTAGGGATAGCCGCTGTCGCCTAATACGGCGAGCACACCGCGTGGAGCCTTCTGAAGCAGGGCGATGCACGCCTCGTCAGTCATCTGTTGCTTGAACCGCCGCATGGGACGGAATTGTGGTTTGTTGTCCATATTGCCGTGTATGTTATGTTCTTAACTCTTGTGCGTTATTATTGGTATAATTGCCTTCTGTTTTGGATAAAACAAGATTAGCCAAGCAAACGGCATATTCCGTTTCGGAGTCTTTTGGCCTCCATGCCAAAGTATAGCTTACCCTTCCACTGGTTACTTCATAGCCTTTGTCTGTCCAAGCCTTTATCTTGTCTTTTCCTGCGGCAGACAATGCTGCCACGCTAATGCCTTGCTCATTATACAAATAATCATCCTTGTATTGTAGACCATCACCACTTCTGAGGCATAGCACGGTCTCCTTGCGACCTTTGAAGTAGTTGAGCCAAATGTCATGCATGTTTAGTGCTATCGAAATCGATGAAAACTCTGTAGGAGGATTGGTCACGAGATAGAGGTTCCGCTTGGCACGGGTGAGTCCTACGTAGTACGTTCGCATGTCTTCAATCTGTCTTCCATCAGGAACCGAAGACATGAGATAAACGGTATCAAACTCGCGACCTTTCGCCTTATGGATGGTGCTCACAAAGACGGATTTGCCATCGGAAGCAATGAAATCCTCTATATCCGACTCGATAATAAACTCACGCAAATCACTACGATAATAGACTCTGTTGATGGCTTCAAAGTCGGCAAAGAAATGCCGCATAACGTCCAAACAGGTGCTTGAAGCATACGTTTTAAGTGTGCGTTTTTTTGCTTCTTGCCATTTATCCTTAGATATGGTGACTTCATCATCCTTGCCAATCTGTTTGATGAAATAGCGCACTTCAGCAAGGTTGCCAAAACGAAAGTCATTATCCATCGATTGTATGACAGTAACATGCAGACCTCTCTGTTCCAATTCGTAGGCTACTTGCATGGTTTCTTCGTTGGTGCGTGTAAGAATTGCCGTTCCACCTTTAACCTTTATTTCTGCATTTTGCAGTGACTTTAATGTCATCACCTTGCCTTCTTCTCCTGTTGCCGACTGGATGGTAGCATGTTTCATGCGCCCAGGGATTCGCTGCACAAAACGGTTGGCGCAGTCAACTATGGCTTTTGCCGAGCGATAGTTGTCTGTCATTTCGTACAACTTGGTACCTTCTTGGCTGACGAGCGATTGCATATATTTGGAATCAGAGCCGCGGAAGCCATAGATGTTTTGGTCGTCGTCGCCCACTGCAATCACACGCATTTCCTCATTCTGTCGCATCAAAGCCTGCACCAATCGGAAGTCGTCTTTACCCATATCCTGGGCTTCATCGATGACCAGGACACTTTTGGCAATCTTCGAAGGTTCCACCTCACCTTTTTCTATCATTTCTGCCGCGAGGCGCACCACCCCTTCCATTTTATCTTTTTCTGAACTGCCTCGTGTGCCAATAAGGTCAAAACTGTAGGAATGGAATGTCTTGATTTCCACGTAATGTGCAACATTGCCTACCAAATCAATGAGCCGTTTCTTGAACTCGGTGGCAGCCGCTCTTGAGAAGGTGAGCATCAATAGTTGTTCGTGCTTCACGTCTTCCAGCAATAGCAACGAGGCCAACTTGTGAACCAACACCCGCGTCTTGCCACTGCCAGGCCCTGCGGCTACTACGATATATTTCGATTGGTTGTCGTCGATAATCTCGCATTGACGATTGGAGAGTTCACCAAAGAGTTTGTCGTATTTGGCGGGTGTGATGTTCAAGTCGATTTGCGCACGTCGCTCATCCTTGAAATAATGGTTGATGAACTTGCGGAAGTCCATGGTGAAATAGTCGTTGACGAAACGTAGCGCGGCATTGTAGTCGCGAACCATCAGGTTGGCATATTCTCCCACGATGTGTATCTGGCGTATGCGCTGTTTGTAGAACTCATCCAGCAGACGATATTGTTCCTTGCCATAACGAGCGCGACGGTCGGCGATGCGACCTATCTGCATGGTGTTATAGATAACGATGAAGCCGCCTTCGATTTTCATCAATTCCGTCTTGGTAAGATAAAGCAACGCTTCCTCGATGTCGGCAATTTCAGGCTTTTCTTTTTCGGCAAACATCGTTTCCTGTCGGCTGGCAATGAATTGTTTTAGTATTTCGACAACGGAAAAATTCACCAAGGTCATTTCTTTGCTGGGGTCTCGGTTGACAATGAGCGTGTCAATGATAAACCTACAGATCTTCATGCGCCGCTCAAATCGGGCCATCGTGGCTTCTTGAGGAGCCTGAAGACGAACTTCTAGGCTGTCTCTATAACCTTCTTTTTTATAGATATAATCCTTCAACGATAGGAAATGGAGCAACCTCCTTAGTCGTTTAATGTTAGAGTAGGTGAGTCCCGCTTTTTGTGCCTCTTCGTTCAACTCCTTATAGTTCATCCTTTGTGCTTCTTCACCAAAGTGTTGCAAAAGGAACCGTTCCAGTTTCAGGATGACGTCAAGGTTGCGTTGGGAGGTGCTTTTGGATACCCATGCTTGCATGTCGCGGCTGTCGGCCAGCAGACCCTCCTGCCGCATCAGGTTGATGTTCCTAATCACCGATGCTTTGTTCAATCCAAGGATGTCGGCCAAATAGTCCACGCGACTTTCGGCTTCGGCACCACGACCTTCGGCGGTAGCCCGGGCACTGATGAGTGATTTTATGATGCGGGCAGCCTCTTCTCGCGATTGGTCGTCAAAAAGAGGCGAAAGTGTCAACTTGCGACGGGCTTCGTCCATGTTCTTTACCGTTATGCCTGTTGCAAAAACATGGGGCGAATTGCTGCCGCGTTGAATGAATCCTGCATCTTCCAATGCGGCTATGGCTGCCTTCACACGTGTTTCGATGTCATCGATTTCCTCGCCCCATCCGGCCTGTCGTGCAATGTCCAACGGCGAGCAACTGATATGGTCTCGTTTGACCGTAAGGTCTTTGATAGCTTTCCAAACCTGCTGGATTTCGCTGATGCTAAGCTTGGTCTGGTTGAGAAGAATGAAATGCTTGTCCAAATCGCTATCATCGTAAAGCACAAAACATTCGGCTTGCATTTCGGGATCACGTCCTGCGCGTCCAGCCTCTTGCACATAGTTCTCCAACGAGTCACTAATGTTATAGTGAACAACCAGACCGACATCTTTCTTGTCGACACCCATGCCAAAGGCTGAAGTGGCCACAATCACCTGAGCCTCACCGCTCATGAAAGCATTTTGGTTCTTGACCTTTTCGGCAGCTTCCATTTTGCCGTTGAAAGGCAATGCCTTTATACCGTCGCTTTGCAGGTGTTGTGCCAATTCGCGTGTAATATGAGTGCGCGACACGTAAACAATCGATGGGCAGTTGTGCCCAAGAATCAGCGAACGCAACAGGTTGTATTTCTCTTCGGCCGTATCGGCATGAAGCACGGAATAGCGCAAGTTTTTTCTCTCGGCATTGGCGGCGAATATCTTCAGTTCTAATCCGAGTTTTGACCTAAAGTAGTCACAAATGTCGCTGATAACCTTTTGTTTGGCCGTTGCCGTAAAACACGAGACTGCGATAGGATGACCCTGCTGCTTTTTGTTTTGTAGATTTCTGATGAAATCGCCGATATATAGGTAATCAACCCTAAAATCATGTCCCCAAGCCGAGAAACAGTGCGCCTCATCGATGACAAAGCGAACCACATTCCTGCTGACAAGCAGCTTTTCGATGGTTTTGCTTCGCAACATCTCAGGAGCAATATAAAGCAAGTTGGCTGTGCCTTCTGCCACTTGCTGGATGGCTGTAGCCCGCTCAATGGGGTCAAGTAGCCCGTTGATGGTCACAGCTTCGCTGATGCCTCGTGCTGCCAAGTTATCCACTTGGTCTTTCATCAACGATTGTAACGGAGAGATAACCACTGTCAATCCATGAGTGTTCCTTCCTTCCATCAGGGCTGGCAGTTGGAAGGTGAGACTTTTTCCGCCACCGGTAGGGAATATCGTCAGCAATGATTCACCACGGATAGCTGATTCCACGGCTTGTTGCTGCATGGGAATCCCATCGAAGGTACGAAACTCATCATAGCCAAAGAACTCCTTTAGGCCGTTGTGGGCATCCAATCGTTGGTGGCAATAGTTGCAGTCCCCACACGACGTATTGCGTAACATGTCCATCACATTCACCACCTGTGGATAGTTGCGTGTCACCCACGCGGGGGTGATGGAGAAAATATCATCAGCGCCAATCACAGCAAGGCAATATGCCAACTCTATCTCATACTGACGGATTAATGTGCCGAAATCTAAATGTCCACAAACTTTTCCTTCAAATTCCTTAAGAATCAATGATGTCCAATCAGGTTGGGGCCTTAGAATCCTACCAATAAAAGAAGAAGGCTTGGAAGGGGAGAAGTCTATGTATTTGAAGAATCCTTCAAACTCTGGTGCTTGATGCAGCAATTGATAGTAGATTTCCTGTCTATCACGCGATAGCTGGTGCCATGCGGCGATTTCGTCATTTAGCAGGTCACGAGCCTTCAAGGAATCGTTCGCAGGATTATTTAGCTCGTCCACCTGCAACTTGTCGTCTTTCACCAAATTGTGGTACGGTCTTTTAGGAAACAACAGCGGCGATAGAAACAAAGTGTCAATAATCGTGGGGTTGCCCCTCAATGCCGTGTACTTTAGGTCATGATTGATGATATTGTGACCACAAATCGTGTCGCATTTTGACACAAAGGCATCGAAGTCGGCTTTGGAATGAGAGTGCAACACGGCTCCATCCTCCCTTACGGCGCCATAATCCACTACTTTCTTCGACTGCGGATCAACCTCTGTGTCAATGAATGCTATCATAATTGGGCGCAAAAATACATAGAATAATGTGTGTTTTTGCAAAAAACATTAGAAAATTCATGGAAACCAAGGAGATGCAGCTGGAATTGCATATAGTGGTTTAACAGCAAATCCTGGTCTGTCGTAGCTGTTCCTTCCGCGCCGAAGGGATGATCTCTTCGTGGAAGAAATAGTTGACCACTACGGGTGGCTCACCGTGCTTGGAGCGCACACTGTCGTCGTTGCGGACGTAGGGCAGCCCTTCGCGTTGGGTGTAGGCCCGCATGTCGGCGTCGAGTTCGCTCCAATAGGTGCGGTCTTTCTTGGTGTAGATGTCGTGATAGAGGCTGTCCAATTCGGGATGGTACTGGTGGATCCAGTCGAGGATGCGTCCACGGTAGTCGCCTCTGAGGTTCAGGTTTTCCAGCCAGACGAGGTTGCATTGGCTCTTCGCCCTCTCGATGATGGCTTGCACATCGGTGATGCCTGGAAAGATGGGCGAGATGAAGCAGGTGGTTTGCACTCCGGCCTCATAGAACTGACGCATGGCCTCCAACCGCCGTTCGATGCTCACGCCACGGTCCA
>Ga0247610_10000722_pt1 | contig 44791 bp, 39 predicted proteins | sample 174DNAGHGhighgp2_FD_193483 | JGI IMG/M metagenome (GOLD analysis project Ga0247610, IMG submission 193483) | Sheep rumen microbial communities from Palmerston North, Manawatu-Wanganui, New Zealand - 1742 DNA GHGhigh gp2 | ecosystem: Host-associated > Mammals > Digestive system > Stomach > Rumen...
GTTTGCCAGATGTATATGCAGCCTTTACTAAACCACCACCACCTGTTGCCAAAATTAAATCAGTTTCACGCATTAGCTCAGCTGTATCTTCCATAGAAGATTTCGGAGGTAATCATGCAATGATTCCTTTTGGTGCTCCAGCAGCTACAGCAGCGTCTAACACAATTTTAGCTGCAGCCACTGTACAATTATAAGCACGTGGGTGTGGAGAAAGAATTATTCCATTACGTGTCTTCAAACAGATTAATGTTTTGTATATAGCTGTTGAAGTTGGATTTGTAGTTGGAATAATTGCAGAAACAACACCTTTAGGTACTCAAATCTTTTTGTAACCAGACGGTATATCTTCTTCAACTACACCGCACGTCTTCATATATTTGTATTTATTGTAGATGTATTCAGCAGCAAAATTATTTTTAATAATTTTGTCTTCTAAAACACCCATTTTTGTTTCCTCAATAGCCATTTGAGCTAATGGGATTCTTTGCATATTAGCAGCTTTAGCTGCCATGTAGAATATATGATCTACTTGTTCTTGTGTAAAAGTAGCAAACTTTTCTTGCGCTTTTCTTACAGAATTAACTAATTTTTGGATATTTGTCATAATTTGTTTTCTTGCAGTTTACATTTATTATATATATAAACTTTTTGAAAATAATTATGTTATTAAAACGAGTATCTATATTATTTAAGAAAGTTGCTAATTATTGTTTTAATCTCTTGAGGATTTTTATAACCAGTAAATTGGTTAACTAATTGTCCTTGTTTGTAGAACATTACTGTTGGAATTGATTGAATGTTCATTTTACGAGCTAAAATTGATTCGCGATCAACATTAACTTTGTAAAAGTTAATATTTGTGAATTCCTTTGCCATATTAGCAATAACTGGTGATAACATTTTGCATGGGCCACATCAGTCTGCATAAAAATCAACGATAACTAATTTTTGTGCTTTTATTACATTTTCAAAATTTACGGTAATTAATTCTTTAACTTCCATATTATTTCTCCTCATTTTCAGTTGTTTTTGCTTTGATAACTGCTCTTTCCACAGTTACATCAGGAACAGCTCCTTGGGCCATTGCTTTATCAATGGTTTTCATAATAACAGGAGTTGTTTTCATAATAAAATTACATTTTGGATAATTGTTGCATCCAATGAATTTTCGTTTCTTTTTGCTTATTTTAATGATTAAATCACCACCACAATCAGGGCATTTTAATCCTGTAGGTTTTGGTTGAGGTTGGTTAGGAAATTCATTATATTTACATTTTGGGAAATTACTACATCCAATGAATCTCATTCCTTTGGATTTAGTGTAACGATAAATTAATTCGCCTCCACAATTTGGACATTTGCGTCCAACAAAATCTTCTTTTTGTTGTGCTTGTGTTGCTTTTTGTAATGAGTTGTTCAAAATTGGTTGAAATTCACGGATTGGTTCTTTTCAATCTATTTCATTGTTTGCAATATCATCAAGTTTGTCTTCAATTTTCCTTGTGAATTCTTTATTTAGAACAAAGTTGAAATATTTTATTAGGAATGCAACAACATCATTACCTAGAGGTAACATATGGTATGAATGTGAAACAAGTTCAGCATATCCTCTATCAAGTGCCATATTAGCCATAGAACGATATGTAGATGGTCTTCCTACTCCAGCATTATCAAGTTCTTTAATTAAAGAAGCTTGGTTATATCTAGCAGGTGGTTCTGTTGTATGTTTCTTAATTTCTATTTTATTAACTTCAACTATTTGACCTAATAGTTCATCAGTTAGTTTCAAATCTCTTAAAAGAACTTCTGAGTCGTCTTGATAGATTTTTTTGTATCCTGGAGCTACAAGAATACGAGAATAAGTATAAAACTTATTACCGTTATTAATAATACGAACAACTGTGTTTTCATATTCTGCTGCACACATAAATGAGGCAATTGTACGACGTCAAATTAAATTGTAAAGTTCATATTCATCTTTTTGAACTTTATTCTTAATTGACTCTGGTGTAATGAAAGGATCAATAACACGGATAGCTTCATGTGCATCTTGTACATTTGTTTTTCCTTTAGCTGAAGTAAATTTATGTAATTCAAAATACTTTGCACCAAAAGTTTGAGTAATATATTTTTTAGCAAGTTCAGTAAAATAAGGTGAAATACGAATACTATCAGTACGTGGATAACTGATTAATGCTACATATTCATTTCCTAGCTTAACACCTTCATATAACTTTTGTGCAACAAAAGTAACTTGTGAAACACTTCATTTTAGACGATTAATTCCATCTTGTTGGAGTGTTGAAGTTTTGTATGGTTCTTTAGGATTAGAACGATATCTTTTCGGTTTGTCAATTTTATAAATCTTAAATTTGTCGGTTAAATTATTTTTAACTTTTTCAGCAGATGCAAAATCGTCAAAGTTAATACCTGTTCCATCTTTGTCATCATTTAATTGTTCAACATTAAGATTAGCGATGTTGCTGTTAATTTTACGTAAAATTAACTTGCCAAATTTTTTCGAAATTGGGTCTAAAGTTCATCAATCTTTTGGCTTGAATTTTTTAATTTCGTTTTCACGATCATAAATCATTTTTAAAGCAACTGATTGAACTCTACCGGCACTTCTTCCACCAATTTTATTTTTTACTTGTTTAGATAGTTTATAACCAACTAAACGGTCTAAAATTCTTCTTGCAAATTGTGATTCAATTCATTTTTCATCCAATTCTCTTGGATGTTCTAAAGCTTCATTAATTGCTGATTTGGTAATTTCATTAAAAGTTATACGTTTACATTTTGCTTTATCTTTTTCAGGCAAAATACTATAAACGTGTCATGATATTGCTTCACCTTCACGATCAGGGTCGGTTGCTAGATAAATAATATCAGCTTTGCTTGCTGCTTCTTTAATGCTTGCAACAATTTTCTTTTTTGATTGTGAATCATTTTTTGCTGAAGGAATAATTCATTTAGGTTCCAATGATTTTTCATCAAAGCCTAAACTGTTTGTTGGTAAATCACGAATATGACCAATAGTAGCTATAATTTTAAAATCATCGTCTTTAAGATATTTTGAAATTGTGTGAATTTTATTTGGTGATTCGATTATGAGAAGTTTGTTCATAGACACTACTTAAATTATATAACAGCATTATAATAAGGTAAGGACTTTTATATAACTATTTTTTTAGTTTTTATTAATAAAAACTATTTTAAATTCATTAAAATTATTGATTTTTTGCATTTGAGAATTATTAATATTCTCATATTTTTTGCTATTGTCAGCTATTACATAGATTGGTATTTTTGAATCAAGCAAATAGCAGTTACTTTGAATATCAACAATTTTATCTTCGTCAAAAATAACTATTGGATTTCCTCTACCATAAAAGAAACGATTGTTATAGAAATCTCCTCTGCTTTTAGCATATTTTTCATCATGTATTTCTGATACAAAACAACAAGATTTTTTATCGTTTTTTTCAAGCAATTTATCATTGCTTAAAATACATTGCAAATCTTTAGTATAAATAACAAAAGGTAAATGATTTTTAATTAGTAAATCAGTTCCTTCTTCGTCAATCAGATTTTGTTTAAAGCACAAAACAAAGTTTTGTGCAGCTAGATATTTTAAGTATTTAAGATTTTTGGCTTTAATATTACCTTCAATACAAATTCTTTGTTTACTAAATAGATCAATATTACCAACATAAAATATAGCGAACGGTGGTTTTAATACATCATGTAAATACAATGGGTATTTTTCATTAATTACTGTAACATACTTACAACATAATTTAATGTATTCATCCTTTACATCTTTAATGTCGATGGGTTCTTTTTGTCTAAGCGCATTATATACCTCATCTCATATATAATGGTGTTTTATTAACATGTAAATTAATATTTCTTCCATTTTGCCCTCCAATATAATAAAATGAAAAAAATTTTGACTTTCAAAAATAAGATTAATAAAATAATAGAAAGAGAGGCAAAAATGATAGCAAAATTATCATTAAAACCAAAATTCTATTTTGGTAAAAACTGTGTAAAACAAAATTTAGGAAATGAAATTAAAAACTTAAAACCAAAATGCATTATGCTAGTTTATGGTGGTGGAAGCATTAAGCGAAATGGTATTTATGAAACCGTTATTAACGAAATTAGAAAAGCAAATGTTAAATTTATTGAACATTCTGGTGTTCAACCAAACCCTACAGATGATGATGCTTATAAAGCTACTTTATTAGGCAGAAAAAATAAAGTTGACTTAATTATCGCAGTTGGTGGCGGTAGCGTTATTGATGAAGCAAAAGTAGTTAGTAACTTGGTTACTAACACCCAATATAAAAATGCCTGAAGTTATTTAGATAATGATGGAAAAACTACTAAACAAGCAGTTCCATTATTTTCTATTGTAACTATTGCTGCTACAGGTAGCGAAAACAATTATGGTTCAGTAATCACTAATACCAAAACTCATGATAAATGAGGTGTAAATAATCCTAATTGCCCAGTTGTATGTTTTGAAGACCCTACATACACTTTCAGTGTAAGTAAATGACAAACTGGTAGTGGATGCTTTGATATTATGTCACATTTACTTGAACAATATTATGATGTAGATAAGCATTTTGAATGAACTAAGCAATATATTATTGCTAATATGAAAGTTTTATTAAAGTATGCTCCAATTGCTATGAGGCAACCAAATGATTACGAGGCTAGATCAAACATTTTATGAACTTCTTCTTGGTCATTAAATACTTTAGCAAGTTTTAATACTTCTGGTGGTGATTGAAAAGTTCATGGTTTAGAACATGCAATAAGTGGTAAATGAAATGTATCACATGGTGCAGGACTTGCATTAATTACTCCTACATATATTGAATATATGTGCAAAAAAGATAAAGAATTTAAGAAATTAACAATTGATTTATCTTATGCTTTATTTGGTAGAAAATCTGAAAAATACTTTGTTAGTAAACTTAAAGCATTTATTAAAATGTTAGGTATGCCTAAAAAGTTTACAGATTTTAAAGAAATTAAATTTGTAACTAAAGAAGATTTAAAATGATTATCTGCTACATTTGATCGTAATACACCAGACAATCATCAATTAGGTATTGATATTTATAATTTGCTATACAAATTAGAATCTAAAAAACTAAAGAAATAAAATAATTTAAATAATTTTATTCCTCCAGTTAACTGGAGGTTTTTTATTTAGAAATAAAAAAGTGTGTATTTCTACACACTTATAAAAGTCTAAAAGGATTATTTATGAAAAATAAATTATTAATTTTTCTTTTCAGAATCAGATTTGTTTTCTGATTCATTGTTAGGATTTTGTTGTTGGTTTGCTTGGTTAGCAAATTGTGAAGCCATTTGTTCAAAAGCATCTAAACGAGTCTTAAGTTCATCTCATTTTTCATTTTTAAGTAAATCTTTAAGTTCGTCAATTTGTTTTTGTGCAGTTTGCTTTTGTTCTTCTGGAAGAGATTTTGCTTTTTCATCTGCTAAGCTTCTTTCAAGAGTTGAAATTAGAGATTCTGCACGGTATTTAATTTCAGTTTGTTCTTTAATCTTAGCATCTTTTTCTTTGTTCTCTTCAGCTTCTTTAACCATACGGTTAATTTCGTCTTCATTTAAGTTTGTACTACCTTTTATAGTGATACTAGCTTCTTTATTGTTCTTTAAATCTTTAGCAGTTACATTCATGATACCATTAGCATCAATGTTGAATGTAATTTGGATTTGTGGTACACCCTTTGGAGCAGGATCAATACCACTTAAAGTGAATGTACCTAATGATTTATTGTCTTTAGCCATTGGTCTTTCGCCTTGAACAACATGAATATCTACAGCTGGTTGGTTATCAGCAGCAGTTGAGAATATTTTAGATTCACTAACAGGAATTGTTGTATTTCTTTTAATTAATGGAGTAGCTACTCCACCTAAAGTCTCAATTGATAATGTTAGTGGAGTTACATCTAATAATAAGATGTCATTGACATCCCCTGTTAGTACTCCACCTTGGATAGCAGCACCCATTGCTACTACTTCATCAGGGTTAATAGTCATATTTAATGTTTTGCCAGTAATTTTTTTGATTAAATTTTGGAACATTGGCATACGACTACTTCCTCCGACTAGTAATACTTGGTCAAGGTTTTTGAAATCCAATTTAGATTGTTTAATAACATCTAAAATTGGTTTTTCACAACGGTCTAGTAGGTCTATTGATAATTTTTCAAATGCTGCACGAGTTAATGTTTTTTCAACATTAATTGGTCCATCTTTAGTCATTGATAAGTAAGGCAATAAGATTTGAGTTTCTTTTTGACCAGATAAATCAATCTTAGCTTTTTCGCTAGCTTCTTTTAATCGTTGCATTGCCATCTTATCTTTTGATAAGTCAATACCGAAGTCTTTTTTAACTTCAGCAATAATTCATTCTGTAATCTTATTATCTCAGTCATCACCACCTAATAGAGTATCACCACTAGTAGCTAATACTTCAAAAGTACCATCTGCAATTTCAAGTAAAGAAACATCAAATGTTCCTCCACCTAAGTCACAAACTAATACTTTTTGTGATTTATTTGCTTTATCTAATCCATAAGCTAATGCTGCTGCAGTAGGCTCGTTAATAATACGTTCTACTTCTAATCCAGCAATTTTTCCTGCATTTTTAGTTGCGGTTCTTTGTGCATCATTAAAATATGCAGGAACTGTAATAACAGCTTTTGAAACTGGGTGACCTAATTTTTGTTCAGCATAATTTTTAATGTAAGCTAAAATTTTTGCAGAAATTTCTTCAGGTGTTAATTGCTTTCCACCTAAAGTAACTTTTTCATTAGTTCCCATTTTTCTCTTGATAGAGTAAACTGTATCTGGGTTTGTAATCATTTGACGTTTAGCAGCGTCACCAACAACAAATTCTCCATTTTTAAATGATACAACACTAGGAACGGTTCTTTTACCTTCTGGTGTTTCTAATACACGAGGTTTATCACCTTCAATAGCAGAAACACAAGAGTTAGTTGTTCCTAAGTCGATACCAATAATAACATTTTTATTTGCCATATTTTTTTCTCCTTTTTGTGTTTGTATGTTGTTATTATAACAAAAAAATTAGCACTTTAACAAAAAGAGTGCTAATTCTTAATTTTTTTGTTTTTACCTTACTTTAGTAAAGGTAAAGAATATAAAAGTGCTTCAATTGTTGGGACAAGTGTATCAAGATACATTGTTTCATGTATGGTGTGACAATTAAGAATTGTTGCACCAATACTTGTTTGAATAATGCTTGGATTAATTTCTTTAAAATATGAAATTTCTAATCCACCTGCAGTATCAGCAATTTGTGGTGTAATACCATATTTAGTAAAACCATCAGCCAAAATACTTCTTAAACTATTTACTTCTTCTGGTTCAAATGGAGGAGCTTTTCCAAATACATCATAGTGATTAGGGCCTAAGAAGTCATTAGATAATTTTACATTTTGACTTTCAAAATCTTCCAATATATTTCTATAGCATGAACGTGAAGCAGTACCAAATTTAAAAGTGTATAAATTTGTTTCTTCATCAATTGCTAAATTAATTGGGCCAATATTTGCGCTTATTGATGGAATTTTATCTGGCACCAAATATTCTTTTACTCCATATAAAAATGAAGACATCATAGTTATCAATTTTTTAGATATGTCTAATCCTAAAGATTGAGTTACAGGTTCTATAACTTCTTCGCATTCAACTTTAACTGCATTATAATTTTCAGCTGGATAGCTTGTTTTGTAATCGTCTAATACAGTTTGAATTTGATTAATAATTTTCTCTTTACTAACATTTGTAGCAAATGTGAAAACTGCATCACGCGGAATTGTATTAACAACATTTGCACTTGTACTAGCTGAAATTAATTGAAACTTATTTTCTTCTGTATTGTTAAAAGCATTTAATACATCTAATACTGCTTTAATAGCATTTGCATGATCAATAATTTCTCCACCAGAATGTCCACCTTTAAATCCAGAAGCAGAGATTGTAAATTGATTAGTTAAAGTGCTATCAATTGCAACTGGTTTCGCATTGCCTTCAGCATCACTATCATTAAACTGATATCAAATGTATCTAATTCCACCTGAAGATTTTGTTATGTCTCCTAAAGTTTCATTATCAATATTTAAGAGATATTTACAATCACCTAAAACATCGTATTTTTCTTCAGAACCTTCTTTTATACCTAAATTTGCAGCACCAATTAGTCCATCTTCTTCGTCAGCAGTGAATAATACTCTAATTGGGCCGTGGTTAATTGTCTTATCTTCTATAAGCGATAAGATAATTGATAATCCAATACCATCATCAGCTCCAAGAGAAGTTTTATGGCCTTCAGAATGCATTATTGGTGCACCTGTATCTTCGTCAAAATCAAGTTCAGGTTTTATTGGAGTAGTTTTAGCTTCTTCAACACTCATTCCATCAATAACCATATCCATATGTCCTTGTAAGATGACTTTTGGATAGTTTTCATATCCGCTGCTTGCTGGGATATCAAACCAAATATTACCGTAGTAATCCTTGTATTGCGCATCTCATTGTTCTTGAGCAGTTGATTTTAAATAATCATCACGATAAACAGTTACACCAAATTTTTCTTCAATAAAATTGGTTAAATGTTTATTTAATGGTCCAAATCAATATGTTGGATGTGGGAATTTACAAATATCATTAAAGAAATGAACTAATGTGTTTAATGATAATTCATTAGCTTTTTTTGGAATTTGATCCTTTTCGTTATTACCACAACTTGCTAATGTCAAAATAGGTGCAGTTACTAAACCTATTGATGAAGTAGCAAGTAATGCATTTAAAAAAATTTTACTTTTTTTCATATTGTCTCCTTTCTCCGTTATTATAGTAATTTACTATTCACATTGTTTACCTTTATATAAATATATATAATGTATGTTAGAAAGGAAAATATGAAAACAAAATTAGAAAGTGGAATTCACGTTTATAGTGAAATTGGTCAACTAAGAAAAGTATTAGTAAAAAGGCCAGGGAGGGAATTAAGTTTTATTTCTCCTTCGAATTGTACAGAATTGTTGTTTTCTGCTATTTTAGATTGAAGGCAAGCAGCAAAAGAACATGATGAATTTTGTAAAATTTTGACACAAAATGGTGTTGAAGTAGTTTATATTGAAGATTTATTACTTGAAACATGAAATAGTGTTGGTGAAAATGAACATAATTTATTCATTAAAAAATTCATTGAAGAGTCAAAAATTAAAGACAAGAAATTAGAACAAAAAGTATTCAACTACTTAAAGAGTAGAAGTACATATGGTGTATTTGAATCAATGATTTCTGGTATTACTACATTTGATTTACAATTAAGTTTGGAAAGAGATGTATTAGTTACTCAACCAATGCCAAACTTATATTTCACAAGAGATACATTCTCTTCTGTTGGAAATGGTGTTGTAATAAGTTCAATGAAATACCCTGTTCGTAAAAGAGAAACATTGTTTACATGGTTTATCTTTACTTGCCACCCATTATACAAACACACCCCACAATATCTAGACAGAAATAACGAGTCTTATATTGAAGGTGGAGATGTATTTCCATACAACACAGATACACTTGTTGTTGGAGTATCTGATCGTACAAAAATTGAATCAGTTAAAAATTTAGCTAAACATTTAAAAAAATCAAAAGATAATAAATTCAAGAGAATTGTTGCAATCAATGTACCTCATAAATGAAACTTAATGCATTTGGATACTTGATTAATCATGGTTGATTATGATAAATTCTTATATTCACCAAATGTTACTGCAAATTTAAAATTCTGAAAAATTGATTTAACTGCTCCAAAATTAACAATGGTTGAATATGATTCAAACTTAGAATCATTACTTGAGTCAATTATTGGTAAGTTACCAATTATGATTCCAGTTGCTGGAGCTCATTCACAATTAGCAATCGATGTTGAAACACACTTCGATGCAACAAACTTTTTAGTTATCAAACCAGGACTAGTTGTTGGATATAGTAGAAACTACTATACAATTGAAGCATTAAAAAAAGCTGGTGTTGAAGTACTTACATTCAACGGTGATCAATTATCATTAGGAATGGGATCATCTAGATGTATGTCAATGCCTCTAGTTCGTGATGACATCAAAATTAAGAAATAAGTAGATTTAAATAAAGGAGAAAATTATGGCGTTTAATTTAAAACAACGTGACTTATTAAAAATGTTAGATTTCACAACTGATGAAATCAACTATTTAATTGATTTATCAATTGAATTAAAAAAACAAAGACAATGTGGTTTAATCAATAACTACCTAAAAAACAAGAACATTGTTATTATGTTCCAAAAGACATCAACTAGAACTCGTTGCAGTTTTGAAGTTGCAGCTAGAGAATTAGGAATGGGAGTAACATTCTTAGACTCAGGGTCAAGTCAATTTGGAAAAAAAGAATCAATTGCTGATACAGCAAAAGTATTATCTAGATACTATGATGGAATCGAATTCCGTGGATTTGCACAAAAAGATGTGGAAGAACTTGCAAAATATGCATCAATTCCAGTATGAAATGGTCTAACTAATGAATCTCATCCTACACAAATGATAGCTGATATGATGACTATTAAGGAAAACTTCGGCCACTTAAAAGGTTTAAAATTGGTTTACTGTGGTGATGCTAGATTCAACATGGCTAACTCATTAATGGTTACATGTGCAAAATTAGGAATGCATTTCGTTGGTTGCGCTCCAAAGAAATTTTGAGCTGATAAAAATTTAATTAAGAAATGTCGAGAAATTTGTGCCGTAACTGGTGGTAAAGTTGAATTTAGTGAAAACAAGATGGAGGCAACTAAAAAAGCAAATATCATCTATACAGATGTTTGAGTATCAATGGGTGAACCAGAATCTGCATGAAAAGAAAGATTACAAGTTATGTGTCCATTCCAAGTTGATATGAAAACAATGAAAAATGCTGAAAAAGACAATCCGAAAGGTGTTATTTTCATGCACTGCTTACCAGCTTACCATGGTTTAGATACAGAAGTTGGAAAATGAGTTGCTGAAAAATTTGGTAATAAATACCCAATTGTAAAAAAAGGTGAAGTAGAAGTAACTAATGAAGTAGTAGTTTCTAAATACTCTAAATGTTTTGATGAAGCAGAAAACAGAATGCATTCAATTAAAGCAATTATGTTAGCTACTATCGGAGCTTAATATGGCAAAAATTGCAATCGCCTTAGGTGGAAATGCTTTAGGAAATGATCCTAAAAGTGAAAAAGAAGCCGTATTATTGCCAGCTAAACAAATTGTTAAACTTATAAAAAAAGGTCATGACGTTATTATTGGACATGGTAATGGTCCGCAAGTTGGTGTTATTTATAACGCTTTTAACAAAGCAAATGCGGTTGATAGTACAATTCCATTAATGCCATTTGCTGAATCAGTAGCAATGAGTGAAGGATACATTGGTTATCATATCGAAGTTGCTCTTGCAAATGAATTAAAAAATGCAAACATTAATAAAAATGTAATATGTGTGCTAACACAAACTTTAGTAGATAAAGATGATAAAGCATTTTCTAACCCTACTAAACCAGTTGGTGTCACATATAAAACTTTAAAAGAAGCAATTGAAATGTCTGATGAAGGTTCTAAATTTGTTGAAATACCAACAAAAGGTTTTAGAAAAGTTGTTCCTAGTCCAAAACCAATTAATTTCTTATCAATTGAAACAATTAAAAATTTATTTTATAAGAAAGAATTAGTTATCGTTGGTGGCGGCGGTGGAATTCCTACAATTGTCGACGAAAATGGTAATTATCGTGGTGTTGATGGTGTTATTGATAAAGATTATGTTATGAGTAAGATTGCTGACTTAGTTGATGCAGACATACTTGTGATTTTAACAAACGTTGATAATGTATTTGTGAACTTTAACAAACCTAATCAAAAATGTCTTGGTAAAGTAACTGTTTCTGAACTTGAGAAATATATTGTTGAAAAACAATTCTCAGCTGGAAGTATGTTGCCAAAAGTTGAAGCAGCAATTAACTTTGTTAAATCTGGCAAAAATAAAAAAGCTATAATCGCAAAACTAGAAAACTTGTCAAGTGCTATAGATGAAAAATCTGGCACTATCATAATGAAAGGTTAAAAAATGTCCATACAAAAACAAAAAACTATGGGAAAGCCAAAAGCTTCACCCACAGAAATAAAAAATAAAAAAATTGGATTTTTTTCTGCTATTCTTTTAGTTATTGGTTCAACAATTGGAGCTGGTGTATTTTTAAAGAATGGTGAAGTATTATCCAATGTAGGTGGAAGTTATGTGCTAACAATAATAGCATGAATTTTTTCCATCATTGGTGTAATTTGTATGGGATTATCATTAGTCGAAGTTTCTTCAGCTAATACTTCAGGCAATCTTGGAGTGGTTGGTTGAGTTAAAACCTTCTGTAACAAATTCCTATATAAAGCATCGAAGAATTTTATGGCTTTCTTATACTTGCCATTAAACTTCTTTTTAATGCCATACTATGCAGTTATGATGTTTCAAGATGCATTTGGTTGGCAAACTGCATGATGAGTAGTTGCATTAATTGCTTTTGCATGCACAATGTGATTCATGATTATATCAGGAATCAGTTCTCGTGCTGGAAATATCCAAAACTGAATCATTACATCAGTTAAGTTCATTCCATTAGCATTTGCAGCAATTGCAGGATTTGTTGTTGCCGGAATCACTGGCAATCCAATGGGTGGAACTACAGTTCTACCTGATATAGAACAAACGCATAAAACATTTGTTTTACTTTCTGGAGCTACAGGAATACTTGGTGTAATTGGTTCTATTCCAGCTATTGCATTTTCATTTGATGGTTTCTATACTGCAGCTGGTATGCAATCAGAAATGAAAGAACCTGAAAAAACTCCAAAAGCATTAGTATTTGGGTTATTAATAGTTGCCGTTATTGACGTTCTTGTTGCAATTTCATTATTAATTGGTACAAGCACTTCTAATATGGGGAAAGTTAGTGGACTTGCTATTATTCCACATTGATTAATTGCTGTAATTGAAATTTTAATTGCAGTTGGAGTATTAGGAATTATCAATAGCTTTGCTATTTATAATCCAAGATATTTTGAAGATTTGATTAAAATTGGTGATTTGCCATGTCCAGCTAAATACAAAAACAAATTAAATCCAAGTCGTCCATATGTTGGGTTAGTTTACTCAGGAATTATAACTGTTATTTTCTTTGTTGTATTAACATTAATTGGAGCATATGGTTATAGCGATGTTATGGGTTATTCTTCTGCTCAACTAACACCATTCTTAGGAGGAGGTTCTGTAGCTGGATATGATGCTTTTGGTAATAATCTAAATCAACTATATTCTTTTGTTGATTTAATGGCTAACTGGACTTCAATTTTAGTCTTCTTATGTGTATTATTCCCAATGGCTGGATGTTTAATCAACAGAAAGACTAAAAAAATAAACGTAAAACCAGTGAATGGTTTTGTACCTACTACTTGAATAGCTCTAATCATTATTGGATTAGGTATGGCTTTTGTTGTTGTTTCAGCATTTGCTAATGTCATAATAACAGCTGGATGAGCTAATGATATTGGCAAACAAATTATTGACTCTTCTGGTACAAGTGTTACTTATACTCAAGAAATGTGAAATACTGAAATGTTAGGTTCAGCTATGACTCTAGTTGTACTTGCAATATTCCTATGTATTTGCACAATTCCAAGCATAGTTGAAGTCAAAAGAGATAAAGCTATCGCTAGAGGTGAAAGAAGAATTAACCGGAAGGTTTGCTAAAACAAAAAAGAGGGGGATTATACAATGACAATTTATGACTTTATGGTTAAAGATAATATAGACAAAAATGTTAAATTATCTACATATAAAAATAAAACTTTACTAATTGTTAATACCGCTACTAAATGTGGTTTTACACCACAATATGATGGTCTTGAATCTTTATACAAGAAGTATAAAGATAAAGGGCTTGAAATCTTGGATTTTCCATGTAACCAATTTGCTAATCAAGCACCAGGAAGTGCTGATGAAATTAGATCATTCTGTACGTTAAATTATGGAGTAACATTTAAACAATTTAAAAAAGTTGATGTTAATGGTAAAAATGCTGAACCATTATTTACTTACTTGAAAACTAAAAAACCAGGAATTCTTGGCAAAGCAATTAAATGGAACTTTACAAAGTTTTTAGTCAATAAAAATGGTTTCGTAGTTAAGAGATTTAGTCCATCAACTAAACCCGAAAAAATAGAACAAGCAATTAAAGAAATCCTTTAATTCTATTTAATTTACAAACTAGCAATATTAAAACTATAATTTAAATGTTAGTTGTGGAAACGTACTCAAGTGGTTAAGAGGACACCCTGCTAAGGTGTTAGGTCGTTCTGCGATGCATGGGTTCGATTCCCATCGTTTCCGCCATAACACAAGTTTGGTCTCTAGAAGATCAAACTTTTTTATTTAGAAATAAAAAATGAACCTTTCATATCGGTTCATTTAATAATAATGGGGCGTTTAATGGGATTCGAACCCATGCGTGGCTGAGTCACAGTCAGTTGTGTTAACCAAGCTTCACCATAAACGCCATATATTTGGTGATCTTTTCCATTATACCAAATAAACTTGTCGTTTCTCAACATTAATTAGTTCATTTTGGATAATAAATTTGTAAATGTATAATATTAGATGACAACGAAAATTATTAATGAAAAAATTAAAATTATTTAAAACATTATTGATTCCTAGTTTAGGTGTATTAACTCTAGGAACAATTGCAGTTGAAGCTACTAGCTGTAGTTGTGCTATATTTCATGTAACTGCTGTTGAAGTAGATCCACAACAAATGGTTCTAAGTATTAATGAAACAAGAGAAATTCAAGCTATAGTTTATCCAGAAAATGCTACTGACAAATCAGTAAGTTGAGCTTCAGATAATGAAACAGTTGCTACTGTTGATGAAAATGGACAAGTTACTGCTGTAGCTGTAGGAACTGCTAACATTACAGTTACAACTAGAGATGGTGGTAAGACTGCTAATTGTGCTGTTACAGTTGTTGAACCCATTCATGTTGAAAGTGTTACATTAGATAAGCATAATTTAAGTTTAGTAGTAGGTGATAACGATTATTTAACTGCTACTATATCACCAACAGATGCAACCGATCCATCAGTAAGTTGAGCTTCAGATAATGAAACAGTTGCTACTGTTGAAAATGGAAAAGTTACTGCAGTCGGAAAAGGAACAACAACCATCACTGTTACAACAAATGATGGACATTATACAGACACTTGTGTAGTTACTGTTACACCTTTATCATATATATGTGTTGAAGCAAATGCAGATTCAACTTTAACATTGAATAACGGGGTAGGAAATAATCCAGATTTACAATATTCAATGGATGGTGGAGCTAGTTGAAATACATATAGCGCAGCAATAAACATTGATAAAGGCAAAAATTTGTATCTAAAAGGTAATAACCCAGCTGGTTGATCACATGATACTCTAAAATATACAGTGTTTGTTATTAAAGGTGATGTATCCATCTCTGGAAATGTTATGGGATTATTAGATAATGGAGCAACATCTGGGGAAGAAGGAGATATAACTGCTATTCCATGTGATTGTTGTTTTTATGATTTATTTAGAGATTCAACTGGAATAACAAGTGTTAGTGATGATTTTTTACCTGCAACAGTTTTGAAATGTAATTGTTATAGATATATGTTTAACGGTTGTTCATCATTAACTGCTGCACCTGAATTACCTGCAACAAATCTAGATTTAGCTTGTTATCATTGTATGTTTTATGGTTGTTCAAATTTAACAACTGCACCTAAATTAACTGCTACAACTTTAGCAGAAGGCTGTTATTATGGTATGTTTAAGGGTTGTACTTCTTTAATTCAAGCACCTGAGTTACCTGCAACAACTTTAGCAACAAGTTGTTACAGTAATATGTTTTATTATTGTTCGTCTTTAACAACTGCACCAGATTTACCAGCAACAAGCTTAGCAACTAGTTGTTATGAATATATGTTCGCTGGTTGTACATCTATAAATTCTGTGAAAATCAGTTATACTGGAATACCTAGTGGAGTATTTAATTATTGGGTGCTTGGAGTTGCTGCAACTGGAATATTCTACTACAGAGGTAGCTATTCCGCACAAGATTTTGGTTTCCCACCAGGTTGAAGTAAAAATCCAGATTTTAATTAGATAAATTAATAAACATAAAAATTAAGCTATTGTGGCTTAATTTTTATTCATACTCACCAATTAATGCTTACAGCATATATCATTGTAAATATTTCTATTCTCAAATTTCTTTGACTAATAATATTTTGTCTTAAGAATTTTTACTTATTTTTATAATACCTATATGATAGGGAAATTATTAATGAAAAAATTAAAATTATTTAAAACATTATTAATTCTTAGTTTAGGTGTATTAACTATAGGAACGATTTCAGTTGTAGCTACAGGCTGTGGTTGTGCACTAGAACCAACGCCGGTTATTCATGTTGAAAGTGTTACATTAAATGAAATTTCTGTAGTTCTACATGCTGGTAAAACTAAGACTTTAATTGCAACTGTATTGCCAGAAAATGCTACTGACAAATCAGTTACTTGAACTTCAAGTGATACAAATGTTGCCACTGTTGATGCAAACGGAACAATCAATGCAGTAGGAGTAGGTAATGCAACTATTATTGTTATAACAAATGATGGTGCTAAGACTGCTACTTGTGTTGTTACAGTTGAAGAACCAATTCATGCTGAAAGTGTTACATTAGATAAGCATGATTTAAGTTTAGAAGTAGGTGGTAATGATTACTTAACTGCTACTGTATCACCAGCAGATGCAACCGATCAATCAGTAAGTTGAGCTTCAGATAATGAAACAGTTGCTACTGTTGATGAAAATGGAAAAGTTACTGCTGTATCAGTCGGAACTGCTAACGTTACAGTTACAACTAGAGATGGTGGTAAAACTGATACTTGTGAAGTAACTGTAACTTTACCTTATGTATGTCTTGAAGCAAATGGAGAATGAAATTTTGGATTGTATAACGTGGGAGGAAATAATCCAAATTTACAATATTCAATAGATGGTGGAACTAGTTGAAATACATATAGCACAGCAATAAACATTAATCAAGTCAAAAATTTGTGTCTAAAAGGTAATAACCCAAATGGTTGATCATATGGTGATGCAATAAATACAGTGTTTTTTATTACAGGTGATGTATCCATCTCTGGCAATATTATGGGTTTACTAGATAATGGCGCAACATCTGGGGAAGAAGGAGATATAACTGCTATTCCATCTGATTATTGTTTTTATTCTTTATTTTCTGGTTCCACTGTTACAAGTGTTAGTGAAGATTTCTTGCCTGCAACAAGCTTAGCAGAAAGTTGCTATAGATATATGTTTAAGGGTTGTTCAAATTTAACTACTGCACCTAATTTACCAGCAACAAATCTAGTTCAAGATTGTTATGCTAGTATGTTTATGGGTTGTTCAAAATTAAATTCAATTAGAATTGATTACAGAGAAAATTACGATAAACTCTATTTTGAAGAATGAGTAAATGGTGTAGCCAGTTCTGGAACATTCTACTACAGAGGTAGCAATTCCGCACAAGACTTTGGTTTCCCACCAGGTTGAAGTAAAAATCCAGATTTTAATTAGATAAATTAATAAACATAAAAATTAAGCTATCATGGCTTAATTTTTATTCACACTCACTAATTAATGCTTACAGCATATATCATTGTAAATATTTCTATGTAAATATTTCTATTCTCAAATTTCTTTGGACTAATAATATTTTGTCTTAAGAATTTTTGTTTATTTTTACAATATTTATGTAATAAAGGGAATTATTAATGAAAAAATCAAAATTATTTAAAACATTATTGATTCCTACAATAGGGATCTCAGTAATTTTACCAATTGCTGCTGTATTAACAAGCTGCGGTTCAGAAGATCCAGGTATTAATGTTAGAGAATATGTTGGTATCACTTCTAATGCTAACTCAACTTTAACATTGTATAACGAGGGAAGAAATAATCCAAATTTGGAATATTCAGTTGATGGTGGAGCTAGTTGAAATACATATAGCGCAGCAATAAGCATTGATCATGGTAAAAATTTGTATCTAAAATGTAATAACCAAACTGGTTGATCACATAGTGGAAAAATTTCAAAGTTTGTTATTACAGGCGATGTATCTATCTCTGGCAATATTATGTGGTTACTAGATAATGGTGCAACATCTGGGGAAGAAGGAGATATTACTACTATTCCAACAGGATCAATGTGTTTTGGCTCATTGTTTTATGAATTAACTGCAGTAACAAGTGTTAGTGAAGATTTCTTGCCTGCAACAGGTTTAGCAAGGTATTGTTACTATGCTATGTTCAGTGGTTGTACATCATTAACTACTGCACCAGATTTACCAGCAACAACTTTAGCAGAAAGCTGTTATGAGTAAATGTTTATGAATTGTTCAAAATTAAATTCAATTAGAATTGGTTATACAGGAAATTACTATCTTTCCAATTTTGATAGCTGAGTAAAAAATGTAGCTTCATCTGGAATATTCTACTACAAAGGTACTGATTCACTTACAAACTTCGGCTTCCCAGATGGTTGAAGCATAAATCCTAATTAATAATTAAATAATCCGATTAAATTCCAAAACTAAGTCATTTTGACTTAGTTTTTAACACATAAAATATTGTAGTTTGAAAATAGATTAATTTCTATACAAAAAAGCAATTATTATTCTCACCTTTAGGAAAGATATTTTATCTACAATATATAATATAAAAAACATATAAAAATGGAAAAGACAATTGAAATTTTTGGAACCGGTATATCTGGATGTACAATAGCAAGATTGTATGCGGAAAAAGGATATAAAGTAAATTTCTATGAATCAAAAAAAAATATAGGTGGAAATTGCTATGATTTTTTAGACAAAGAAATATATGTGCATAAATTTGGTCCACATATATTTCATACAAACAATAAAGATGTAATTAACTTTGTTAAAAAGTTTGCTAAATTTAACGGATATAAGCACCGCGTTTTAGTAAATGTTAAATCAAAAGTTGTTCCTTTGCCTATTAATTTTCAAAGTATCAAAGATTTATTTGGTAAGAAATCTTTAGAAATTATCAAATTGTTAAAGAAAAATTTTAAGAATAAACCATTTGTAACTCTTTATGAATTAATGGCAATAAAAGATGTCGTAATTCAAGAATTAACTAAATTCTTGTACAACAATGTGTATGGTAATTATACTTCTAAGATGTGAGGAGTTCCATTGGAAAAAATTGATCCAAATGTTATTAGTAGAGTTAAAATCATTTTATCTAATGTTGATAATTATTTCCCAGAAGATAAATTTCAAGGTTTGCCATCTGATGGTTATACCAACATGATGAAAAACATGATAAATCATAAAAATATCAAACTATTTTTAAATTCAAAGAAGCAAATTACTTTTAAAGGTAAAAACATTTACATTGACGGAATTTTAAATAAAAATCAAATTTTCTATTCTGGACCAATTGATCAATTATTAAATTTTAAATTCGGTGTACTACCTTACAGAAGTCTAGATATTAAATTTGAAACAATTGCTAAAGAAAGCTTTCAAGATGCTTCTGTAGTTAATTATCCTGCTCATAAGAGTATGACAAGGATATCTGAATACAAAAAGATGACTTTGCAGTCTTCAAAATACACAATCATTTCTAAAGAATATCCAGGAAAATATGATACAAAATCCAAAAAATTTTGTAATCGTTATTATCCAATACACAATAAAAATTCAGAATTGATTTATAAAAAATATTGTAATTATTTAAAAAAGTTTAGTAATTTTCATATGTTAGGAAGATTAGCTGAATATAAATATTATGATATGGATGATGCTATTGCGAATGCAATTAGCATCTTCAAAAGAAATAAAGTAAAATAATTATATGTCTAAGGAATCGCAGAAACCACAATATACTTTTAGCGTAATTACAGCTGCATATAACAGTGAAAAATACATCAGTAGATGTATTATGGCTGTTGCTAACAATAATTATGATTTAAGTAAAGTAGAGCATATTATTGTTGATGACGGTTCTACTGACTCAACAGCTGTAGTTGTTGAATCGTATGCTAAAAAATATCCACATATTAAATTTTATCGCAAAGCTAATTCTAACTGGGGTGGAGTTATTAATTACGTTAAAGATAACAAATTAATCCACAATGATTATGTAGTAATTTGTGATTCAGATGATGTTATTTCTCGTAAAGCTTTTAGTAGAGTAAATAAAAGCATTAATGATGCTGATTTTGCTATTGGTGGTTTTTGCTTTTGAAATGGTAAACACAGAAATCTTCCAGTTTTGCCATATTATTACATTTTTAAAAGATATATGAGAGACCGTAAATTTACAAAAGTCTATGCTTCTACTCCTGTGCCTTTCTCTTATTACATAAAGAGTAGAATGTTTTATACTAGCCCTAGATGTAAAGAGAATGTGCCTTACCAAGATATCCCTTTATTTTTTTGAGCACAAAGAACCGCAAAAACAATCATAAATATACCGCATATTATGGGAAAATACTGGTCTATTCGTCCAGATAATACTGTTTCACAAGCTATTGCTGTTGATGATAAAAATTTCCAACTTTTTTTAGATAATATGCATTATCTAGAAAAAATTGATGAATCAACATTTGCTTTTTTATTATTGTTAAGATTTCCAAAATGATTTCAAGTCATCAAACAAAAAAATATAAAATTTACTTTCAAATCTCCACCTAGTGTTAGAATTTTACCTCTATATTTACGATGAATAACTTGAATAATTTATAGAATCAAGGTTAAAAAGTACTTTATTATCAAAAAACCAAAAAAAGTAGTAAAAATAAATAATTAATATTTAATGTTTTTCTTTTGAAATTCGTGGTCTGATACAATCATATCACGAATATTTCTTTTTGGTGACCAATTTAAAACTTTTTTAGCTTGAGTGATACTTGATAATAAACAATCTGGGTCTCCAATACGATTTGGTTTAATTACAAGTTTATTTTTAGACTTATATAGCTTGATAGCGTAATCATAAACTTCTTTAACAGTATATGCTTTTCCAAAACCTAAATTCATAATAGCAGACGGTTTATTATTATTTAAGTATTCAACACCTAATAAATGTGCATCTGCTAGATCTTCAACATGAATATAGTCTCTTAATGCAGTATGATCTTTGGTATTGTAATTTCCACCATAAGCATTGAATGGCTCGTTGTTAATAATTGATTTGTTAACACTTGCAATTAATCATGTTGGATATTTTTTTAATAAACCATATTTGCCTGAATCGCTAGCGCCAGAAACATTAAAGAATCTAAAGATTAGGTATTTAATACCATGTTGGTTTGAAATATCATTGATGATTTTCTCATCAATGTTTTTTGTCATTCCATACACATTGCATGGAGATTTTGGATGAGATTCTTTAATAACATTAGTTTGTGGAATACCATAAACTGCAGCACTGGAAGCAAAAATTAATTTTTTAACTTTTGCGGTAACCATTGCTTTCATTAAACTAATGCATCCATTTACATTAGTTTCATAATATTCATCAGCTTTTGCTGCTGATTCGCTAACAACAATTTTTGCAGCTAAATAGATAACCAAATCAATTTTGCTTTCAATTAAAATTTTGGTTAATTTTTCTGTCTGCAATAATGAACCTTTAATAAATTTTGCCTTTTTGTTAATAAGTTGTTTAAAACCAGTTGATAAATCATCTAAGATAGTAACCTTATGTGTTTTTATTAATTTTTCACAAACTACGCTACCTATATATCCAGCTCCACCAATAACTAAAACATTCGCCATATTAATTTCCTTCCTTATCAATATCTCATGTCATACATTTTCCAGATTGACAATTTTGATTAGAGATAGAATGTGGATCAGAGTCTGCTTTGGCTACAAATTTATCAATTAAATCATTAAAACTTAGGTTTTGTTCTTTGATTTCTTTCATTGCTTTCTCTAATGTTTTACCTTTTGCTCCACGAGCAATTAAAGCTTGTCTAATTAATTCTTCATCTTTCTTTGTCATTTTACTTAACTCCTTTAAAGTGTACTATATAAGGATTAACTCGTTCTACTTCACTATAAGGTCGATATACACTATCATGACCTGATAAAATTAAATCATCCTGTTTAGCTCAATTAATAAATTTTCTAACTGACTCAAACAATTGTTGTCTATCAGCAGTTGGTAAATCTCATCTTCCAATGCTATTGTAAAAAATAGTATCACCTGTAAATATTAGATTATTGTAGCGATAACATACACCACCAGCAGTATGACCAGGAGTATATAAAACTTCAAATTTAAAATTATTCAATATCAATTCATTTGAATCAAAATAAATAAATGAATTTTCAATTGGCTTTCATTCGATATTAGCAATATCTTTTGAACAATGAAATTTATTAACAACTATTTCATCATTTTTATGACAATAAACTTTAACATTAAAATGACTAATTAAATCATTTATTGATTCAATATGATCATAATGTGCATGGGTTAATAGAATTGCATCTAAGGTCAAATTATTGCTATCAATATAACTTATTAAATCGCTAGCATAAGAAGATGGGTCAATAACAACACAATGGTTATTATTCTTTAATAAGTATGAATTATTACCTAGGTTATTTCCGTTAAATACACAAAGATTATTAACAATTTTTTTAAACATATTTAAAACTCGTAATTTTGATAATCTCTAGTTTTTACATCTAGAGATGATAAGTCATATTCATCACTTGAACGTTTGTTATCGGTTTTCTCATAGTAAACCTTAAACACGAAGTATCTACTGGTATCTCGTGTTTGCAAAGTATAAAAGTTTTGATTAGTTTCTTTACTAATATCAACAATATTAAATTCCGATTCAGTTCGTAAATTAATGCAATCAACTTTTGTATATTCTTTTGCGATATCACTGTCAGGAAATAGAATTGAGATATCTTTTTTATCTTTGAACTCAAATCTTAAGTCAATACCTCCATAATCATTATTGTAACTTGCAGTAATGTTTCCAACATAGTCTTTAATTTTTGAGTGATCAGATTTTAATGATACAGAGTTATCAAATCAAAAAACGAATGTGTACAAGAAATCATCAAAATAGATGGTTTCATTGATATTTTTGTTTAAGTAGTTAATTTTGTCAGAAGTTGTTAGTTTATTAAACTCTTCATTTGGTGGTAGTGGGTCATTTGCATATGGTACATCATTATAAGAAAAATGCTTTGAGATGTATTTTCCACCACACGAAGTCAAAATTAATGGGGCTGCTACTACCACTGGTAGAAGCGTTAAAGAACAAATTAAAAATGTTTTTTTATGCATGTGTTTTATTTATAATTATAGAAAAGATTAAGAATTATTTTAAACAGGAGGTAAGAACATTGGACGTGCATTTGAATGAAAGCTGTAGTACTGACTATAACTCGGAATGTCAATCTAACATTTTCTTATCGAATGTTTATACAAGAGCCTTCGAATTAAAATAAGTTAAAGTTTGATACTATTGCATATACTTATCTACTAAATGTGTATTCATGACCTTAATAAGATATGACAAAAAGAGAACAATTAAAACTAAAAAGAAACAAAAAAGCAAGCTTATCTGATCAACAAAACAAAGCATTGCTTAGTTTTGCTAAGATGGAGATAGATGAAGTTATTAAGAAACTTGATTCTTCAGAAAATGGTCTAAATTTGGAGCAGATAGAACCATTAAGAGAAAAATATGGCTATAACACATTCTACACTAAGAAAAAAGATAACTTATTAAAAAAACTTGTTAGTGCTTTTTTAAATCCGTTTTCTATCATTTTAATGGTAATTGGTGTTCTAACACTAGTTACACCACTATTTGCTTCAAGTTCAATAGCTACTAGTGACTGAATTTCATTTGGAATTATTTCCGCAATGATTATCATTTCCGGCGCAATAAAGTTGTTTCAAGAGGGAAGAAGTTCCAAAGCTAGCGAAAAATTAAAGCAGATGATTAAAACAACAACAGCCATTAAAAGAAATGGTGTTGTTAAAGAACTCCCTATGGAAGAAGTTTTACCAGGCGATATCATTAAATTATCAGCTGGTGACATGATTCCAGCTGATTTGAGAATAATTAGTGCACGTGACTTGTTCATTACTCAATCAGCTTTAACAGGTGAATCTGAACCAATTGAAAAATTTTCATATTCGATTACTGATGAAATTAGTTCAGCATTAGAATGCAATAACTTGTGCTTTATGGGAACTAGTGTTTCTTCTGGTAGCGCTATTGGTATAGTAATTCATACTGGAAAAAACACTTTCTTTGGTTCTATTGCTAAAGCATTAAACAAAAAAACTCCAAAATCAAATTTTGACAAAGGTATTGCCAGTGTTAGTTGAATTTTAATTTGAACAATGCTTGTAATGGCATTGGTAGTTTTCGTAATTTACGGAAGTGTTAACTACGTTAAACATAGTGATTCAAATCAATGAATGAATGCTTTAACTTATACACTAGCTGTAGCAGTAGGTTTAACACCAGAGATGTTGCCGATGATTGTAACTTTAAATTTAGCTAAAGAGGCATTTAAACTATCTAAACAAGATACAATTGTTAAAAACATCAATTCCATTCAAAGTTTTGGTGCAATGGATGTTCTGTGTACTGATAAAACCGGAACATTAACTGAAGACAAAATTGTCCTTGAGCGACATATTAATATGGAAGGGGATGATGATAACAGGGTGTTATCATATGCCTTCATTAATAGTTATTATCAAACAGGCTTAAAAAACTTAATTGACTTAGCTGTTATTGATAAAGCTGATCGAATTGGTATTGATGACCCAATTATGGGATTCAAGAAAATAGATGAAATTCCATTTGACTTTCAAAGAAAACGTATGTCAGTTATCATTGAAGATAATCAAAGACAAAAACTATTAGTTACTAAAGGTGCGTTTGAAGATGTTTTAGAAATATCTGATTACTGCGAGTATAAAGGTCAAGTTGTTCCATTAACTCCTGAGCTTCGTAAACAAGCAACTAAGATTGTAAGTAATCTAAATTCAGAAGGAATGCGAGTTATTGCTGTTGCTGTAAATCATGATCAATTACCAACAAATAGACCATTTAATGCTAAAGATGAAGACCATATGTGTTTAATCGGTTTTATTGCTCTTTTAGATCCACCTAAAGAATCAGCAGCTGATGCTATTAAAGCTTTAAAAGATAACGGTGTAATGGTTAAAGTTTTAACAGGTGACAATGATATTGTTTCTCGCTATGTTTGTAAAACAGTAGGTATTGATCCTAAAAATGTTTTACTAGGTAGCGATATTGCTAACATGAGCGATGAAGAACTTAAACAAAAAGTTATGAAAGTAAATATTTTTGCCAAACTTTCTCCTGAACAAAAATCAAGAATTGTTTTAGCTATAAAAGCTAATAAACATATTGTTGGATATATGGGTGATGGTATTAATGATGCTGCTGCAATGCGTGCTGCTGATATTGGTATTTCAGTAGATACTGCAGTGGATATTGCAAAAGAAAGTGCTGACATCATCTTGTTAAAGAAGGATTTAAGAATTCTTGAGCATGGTGTAGTTGAAGGAAGAAAAACATTCTGCAACATCATTAAATATATTAAGATGACAGTTTCTTCTAACTTCGGAAACATGCTAAGTGTTTTATTTGCCGCTATATGATTATCATTTGCAATTAAAGGCTCAAATAGTAGTGTTGATACATTTACACCAATGGTTCCAATCCATATTTTGATTTTGAATATGATTTATGACTTTTCGCAATACTCGATACCATGAGATAATGTCGATGAGAACTATATTAAAAAGTCGCAGCAATGAAATCCAAAATCAATATTTAAATTTATGATTTGCATGGGACCTGTAAGTACAATATTTGATATTGTAAGTTTCATGATTATGTTCTATGCATTTGGTTGAAATAACATTAATTTCCAGAACCAATTCTCAACAGGATGGTTCTTGGAAAGCTTGTTGACCCAAATTGCTGTTATTTATGTTCTAAGAACTGAAAAAGTTCCGTTTGTTAAATCAAATCCTTCTGTTCCTGTTAATGCATCATTAGCAATTATTTTATTGGTTGGATTAATTCTTGTTTTAGTGCCAAATCTTGATGGCGCAAAATTTGCTTCATTAGCTCTTAACCAACCAATTTGAATTCTATATTCATTCCTTATTACTTCTGGTTATATGTTGACTGCTCAAGGAGTTAAAAAATTGTATATTAGATGTTTCAAGAGTTGATTATAACTTTTTGATGAATAGCAAGAGATTACATTTATAGTTATTACTATTTAACAATTTGAAATAAAAAAATAAAAGTAGCTTATGCTACTTTTTTTGTTTAAATATCAAGTTTATTTTTAGTTTTTTGATTTAATAACTTTGAAGTAATCCTTTAAAAGATATCGAATAGTTAAAGCTAAAAACTACTGTTATACTATTTAGATTAAAGTATTAGTGTGCAATTACAATACCAAAAGATACTCAGTAAGCAATAAGACCTAATACATAACTGATAGTTAATGAAGTTCCTATATGAATAAATACTAACTTCCAGTTGCCTTCTTTACGCATGATGGAAATTGTAGCGGTACAAGGAAGATATAATAATAAGATTACCATGTATGAGATACCAATTGGAATATTTGATCTAATAAAAGTTTGAAAAGCTTCAGTTGATCCAAATAAAGTAGTCATGTTGCTTAAAGCAATTTCTTTTGCTGGGAAAGCAGTAACTAATGACAGTGTCATTTTTCATCCATCAGGATTACCAACGAATCCTAAACTAGTATTAGTTCCAAAAGGATACATTAAGTAATTTAAACCATAAGCCATATAACTAAATAATGATTGATTAATTTGGTCAGAAGTTAATAAACCATTTGGACCAACGTGAGAAAACAACCAAATTATAAAGTTAGCAATTAATAAAATTGTTGCAGTTTTAACAATGAAATCTTTTAATTGAAATCAAACATTTTTGAAAATAACAACGATGTCTGGTTTTCTTCAATCAACCATTTCAACAAAGAAAAATGATTTGTGTTTTCTAAACATCGTTTTAGAAAAGAATAAACCAACTAATAATGCAACTAGCCCACTTGTTAATAACAGTAGTGTTACTCCTATTCAACCAAGTGACATACCAAAAATCATATTACATATTGTTGAAAAAACAATTGCTCTTGCACTACATGAAATAAATGGTGAAATTAATATTGAAATTACTTTTTCTTTTTTGGAGTTGCTACTTCTAGCCATTAAAATCGAAGGAACATTACAACCAAACCCTGTCATTAAGTTGACAACACTTCTTCCACTTAATCCAAATTTATCAAAAGTTCTATCTAATAAAATTGAGATTCTTGATATGATTCCAACTTGCTGAATTAAATTAACTAAGGTAAAGAGGATAATAATTGGCACACAAAACGAAACTATTGTAAAGAAACCACTAAATATACCATTGACAAATAATTCTGTTGTCCACTGGTTAGCATGAAAAATATCTAAGAATAATGTATTCAATCATTTAGCACAAACAATGTTTTCAAAGAAATCTTCAGATAACAATTTTTGTAATGTTCCTCCAGCATAAGGTCCAAACGACAAATAATAAATTGCTAATAAAAGCAATATAAGTAAAGGAACACCAACTCATCCATTTAAAATTACACGATCTACTTTTCTTTGGCGTGTTTTATTAATTTTTTGGAAATAGTTTTTATCAGGAAGTTTTTTAATACATTTGTTTAAGATTTTTTCAATGAATTCAATTCTTTGATTTCTTAGAGAAGTTGTAAAGTCAATGTCCTTATGTTCATCTAAGATGTCTTGAATCTTTTGATAATTATCCTTAAGTTGATTTTTGACAGCTTCAATTACATATCTGTTCTTTTCAAGAATCATTAAAGCATAAAATCTTTTAGAAATTTTGGAATCAGGAAGAATCTTTGATATTTTTTCAACGCAGGATTCAGTAAGTTGATCATATATAACAACTTTTGGATTAACTGTTTTATCTTTTAAAATACTATTAATTGACTCCTTGATTCCAACATTTTTATTAGCCATTACTTTAATGATTTTAATGTTGCTCAAACATTTTGAAAATTTGTCAATATCTAACGATTCATGATTAACTTCGTCAACCATATTGATAATTAAAGTACTCATCAACCCAGTTTCAATTGCTTGAATACTTAGAAGCAAATCCCTTTGAATAGATTGTGCACCAATTATGTTGATGATTTTTTTGAATTTGCTATCACATATTTCTTTTGCGACTACAACTTCTTCATCAATAGGGTGGGATAAATTGTAAATACCTGGTAAATCTACAATTACTTTATTTTTGTGCTTTTTGATTTTACCAACTGTACTAGATGTAGTTAAACGATCAATATTTGAAACATTGGCAGTTGATTTACTAACTTTGTTGAAAAAAGTTGACTTACCAACATTTGGAGTACCAATTAAAAGATAGTAATCTTTAACTTTTTTTAATTGTTTATCTTGTGCTGGTTTGTCGAAGTTGTGGGCATCGCTACTGAAAAAATATTGTTGTTGGTTAACAACATTTACATTTTGATTATCAGTCTTTTTTGAATAAAATTGATTACTTTTTTTCTTCAACATCAATGTATTTACAATCCTCGGTTCTTAGAACATACTCAACATTGTAAATATCAAGATGTAAAATCTTTTTGTTTCGATCATAATCTAAAACTTTGACGATTACCCCAGGAGCTAACCCAATATTCTCTAGTTTATGCGAAATATAAGGATCTTTAAAGTTAATCTGTTTTACTAAAACTGTTTTACCTTTGAATTTACTTGTTAAGATCATTCAAACATATTATACATTTTAAATATAAAATAATACTTAATTATGGAGGCTGCATTTTATGAGCAAAGATAAAGAGATAAAATGTCCAAAATGTGGAACAATTTTTAAAATTGATGAAAGTTATTACAATGAATTATTAAGTCAAATCCAGCAAAGCAAAGTTTCTGAGCAAGTTGAACTTCTAAAAGATAGATTAGAAGATCAACATAAACTTGAAATTGCTCAATGAATCAACAAATACAATGTTTTAGAAAGTGAAAAAAATAGCTTAGAAAACAAATACAAATTAGAAAACAAGGAAGCAATTAGTGATTTAAAAGAGCAAAATTCTTTGTTAACTATTGAATTAAAATCTAAAGAAGCAAATTGAAAAGACACCGAAAAAAGATATTTAGAAGAAATTGAAAGAACAAAAGAATTCAAAAATCAACTAAATACAAAACGTCTAGGTGAAGCTTTAGAGCAACACTGCTTCAATGAATTTAATAAGATTAAACCAACAGCATTTCCTAATGCTATTTTCCAAAAAGATAATGTTGTAAGTGATGAGTCAAATTCTAAAGGTGATTTTATCTTTAGAAATAGGACTGATGATGGTGTTGAGTTCATTTCTATTATGTTTGAAATGAAAAATCAACAGCAAACAACTAAAACTAAGCAGAAAAATGAGCATTTCTTTAAAGAATTAGATAAAGATCGTAAAGAAAAGAAGTGTGAATATGCAGTATTAGTAACTGAACTTGAAACCGATAATGAACTATACAATTCTGGTATTGTTGATGCTTCATTTGCAGGCTATGAAAAAATGTATGTGGTTAGACCACAAAACTTTATTACTATTATTTGCCTTTTAAATGATGCAGCAAAGAGTTCAGCTAATTATAAACGCCAAATTATCGAAAACAATAATCGTGATATTGATATCACTCATTTTGAGGAATATTTAAAAAAATGACAAGCAGATTTTGCTGGCAACTATGATAGAGCAAGCAAACATTTTGCTAATGTAATCAAAGAAATTGATAAAACTATCGATAATCTAAATGGTATCAAAGAGAGTTTAATTGGTTCAGAAAGACAATTGTCTTTAGCAAATGGCAAAATTCAAGGTTTAACAATTAGAAAACTAACTCATAACAACCCAACTATGAAGAAAAAGTTTGATGAACTAAAAGATAAAAAATAGTTACAAACTCGATTTTTACAATAGATATACAAATATAATTTTTTATGTATAATAGAAAAGCTTTGACTTAGTTCAAAGTTATTTACAATTGTAGCGTGTGGAAGTGGTAACTCGATTATCACGTTAGACCACGTAGAGTAAATATTTTTAAATATTTTTAGGAGGATATACTTGTGGCTGCAAAGAAAAAACAAATTGCACGTATTGCCAAAATACAATTGATTGGTGGTCAAGCTAAACCTGGACCAGCTTTAGCATCAATTGGTATTAACATGGCAGAATTCACAAAACAATTCAACGATCTAACTAGAAAAGATCGTAATGGTGATGTTGTGCCTTGTGTCATTACCGCTTATACAGATAAGAGTTTTAATTTCATTATTAAATCTACTCCAGCTAGCGTTTTATTAAAACGTGTTGCTAAAATTGAAAAAGCTGGTAAAAACCAATTAACTGATACAGTAGCAACTATTACTAAAGAACAAGCATTAGAAGTTGTTAGACAAAAAATGCAAGATTTAAATGCTTATGATGAAGAAATGGGTTTAAGAATGATAGCAGGAACTGCTAAACAAATGGGTATTAAAATCAAGGATGTTGATTTAACACCACGTAAAACTGAAAAAGCTAATAAAAAAGGAACTAACTAATTGTTATGTCAGGTAAAAAATATACTGCCGCTAAGAAATTAGTTGATTCTAAAAAAGTTTACCCATTTGCTGAAGCTGTTAATTTAGCTAAAGAAACTTCTTATGCTAAATTTGATGCTTCAATTGATATTGCTATTAAATTAAATGTTGATACAACTAAAGCTGAACAACAATTAAGAGGTTCTATTGCTTTACCTCACTACTATGGTAAAACATCAAGAATTTTAGTTATCGATGACTCAATAACTGCTGCAGAAGCTAAAAAAGCTGGTGCAAATTACTTTGGTGGTGATGAAAAAATTGCTGAAATCAAAGATGGTTGATTAGATTTTGATGTATTAATTACTTCACCTAAATTTATGCCAAAATTAGCAAAATTAGGAAAAATTTTAGGTCCAAAAGGATTAATGCCAAACCCTAAATTAGGTACAGTAACTACAAAAGTTATAGATACTGTAAAAGAATTCAAAATTGGCAAATCAACTTATCGTACTGATACTTATGGAAATGTTCACATGATTATTGGTAAGAAATCAGCTAAGACTGAAGATGTTGTTGAAAACATTGAAACTTTAATCAACTTTATTACTTCAAAGAGACCAGCAAGTCTTAAAGGTGAATATGTAAAATCAATCTACATTTCATCAACAATGGGCCCATCTATTCGAATTAAGTAGTAATAAATTGCTATTTAAAATACCTTCTCTACATATAAATATGTAGGTTGGTATTTTTCCTTTAAATTTTAAAATAATTAGCACTTTAATGGTGAGAGTGCTAATTTTATGCTATAATAAGCAAGATTTATTGAGGAGGAACAATTATGGATTTTAATTTTAACCCTGCAGAAGATGAAAAAAATGCTCTAGCTAAATATGGCAGAAATCTTAACCAAGAAGTTAAAGATAATAAAATCGATCCTATTATCGGCAGAGATGAAGAAATTAGGAGAGTAATTGAGATTATTTCTAGGAAAACTAAAAATAACCCTGTTTTAATTGGTGAACCAGGAGTTGGTAAGACAGCAATTGTAGAAGGTCTTGCACAACGAATAGTTAATAATGATGTACCTAGCAATTTAAAAGATAAAGTTATTTATGAAATATCTTTGCCTAGTATTATTGCTGGTGCTAGTTATCAAGGTCAATTTGAGCAAAGACTTAACAACATTATTAAAGCTGTAAAAGAATCAAATGGGAACATTATTCTTTTTATCGATGAAATTCACATGTTAGTTGGTACTGGTAAAACAGGTAGCGGTTCATCAATGGATGCAGCTAATATATTTAAACCGATGATGGCTCGTGGTGAGATGAAAATTATTGGTGCTACAACATTAAATGAATATCGTGAATATATTGAAAAAGACTCTGCTCTTGAACGAAGAATGCAGAAAGTTTATGTTAAAGAGCCAACTAAACAAGAAGCTTTAACAATAATGCGTGGTCTTAAACAGAAATGGGAACTTTTTCATAAAGTTAAAATTCATGACTCCGCATTAGTAGCGGCAGTTAAATTATCTGATCGTTATATCAATGATCGTTTTCTTCCAGATAAAGCCATTGATTTAATTGATGAGGCTGCAGCAAAAATTAAAACTCAAATGTATTCAGTTCCTGCTGATTTAGATGAAGTTAATCGTCAAATCGTTTATCTAGAAACTGAAAAAGCTGCTTTGATGAATGAAAACGATAACAAATCTAAAAAGAATTTAGAAGATACTGAAGAAAAATTAAAAGAACTAAAACAAAAGCAAAAAACATTGAATGATGATTGACAAAAACAAAAAGCTGAACATGATACTTTAAACAATCTTAAAAAACAAGTTGATGATTCAAAACAAAAGATTGATCGTTATCAAATAGAGGGTGAATTCGTTAAAGCTAGTGAATTGCTATATTCAGTTATTCCAAATTTAGAAAAGCAAATTGCTGCTTTAGAAAAAAAGATTAATGATGATCCTAAATATATGATTCATGATGCAGTAACTGCTAATGATGTTTCAGAAGTTATTTCAAAAGCTACAGGAATTCCTTTAGAAAAATTAATTGAATCTGATCGTGCTAAATTACTTAATTTAGAAAATGAATTAAAGAAAAAAGTAAAAGGTCAAGATGAAGCAATAAAAGTAGTTAGTGATGTTGTTTTACGTAATCGTGCTGGAATTAATGATCCAAACCATCCAATAGGTTCATTCCTATTTATGGGACCAACAGGTGTAGGTAAGACTGAACTTGCCAAAGCATTAGCATATTCGCTATTCAATAGTGAAAAAGCTATTGTTAGATTTGATATGAGTGAATTTATGGAGAAACATTCAATTTCTAAATTAGTTGGTGCACCTCCAGGATATGTTGGATATGAGCAAGCAGGAGAATTAACTGAAGCTATTCGAAGAAGACCTTATTCAGTAATTCTATTAGATGAAATAGAAAAAGCACATCCTGATGTTCTAAATCTATTTTTACAAGTTCTTGATGATGGTCAATTAAGAGATTCACAAGGTCGTGAAGTTAACTTTAAAAATACAATTATTATCATGACTTCTAACTTAGGTGGTGAATTAATTGCTGAAAATAAGAAAGATGAAGCAATTAAAGACTTAACTCATGTGTTGAAAAAAGAATTTATTAATCGTATCGATGAAATAGTATGTTTTAATAAATTAAGTCCTGAAGTAATTGATCAAATTATTGATAAATTACTAAATGATTTATCTAATAGATTAGCAATGCAAGATATATATGTTTCTTTCGCGAAAGATGTTAAAAAATATATTCAAAAGAGTGCATATGATCCAGTATTTGGAGCTAGACCAATTAAACGTTTTATTCAAAAACAAATTGAAAATTTAATTGCAAAAGCAATAGTTGATAATGAAATTAAGAAAGATAAACATTATACTATTGAACTTGTTGATGGTAAGAAATTATCAATCGTTAAACAAAGACTTAATTAACAAAGATTAAAATTTATCAATTTTAATATATTAAACATATAATAACTACCGATAGGTAGTAATAATGTTAGAGAATGTTAAAATATTAGGCTTATCAGGTGCCAAAAAAATTGCAAAAACAGTTGGTGAAAAATTAAAAATCAAGCCAATGAGAGTCACTATTTCAAATTTTGCTGATGGTGAAATTTTAGTTCGTCCTGAAGAACCAGTTCGTAATCAAAAGATTTTCGTTATTCAATCATTAACTAAGCCTGTTAATGAATCGCTAATGGAATTATTAGTTTGTTTGGATGCACTAAAAAGGGCAAATGCTAGAGAAATTGTAGTTTTGTTAACTTATTATGCATATGCTCGTCAAGACCGTAAAGCATCAGGAAGAGAACCGATTTCTGCGAAATTAGTTGCATCACTAATTGAAAAAGCTGGTGCTAACCATGTAATTACATTAGATGTTCACTGTGATCAAATTCAAGGTTTTTTTGAAATTCCATTTGATACTTTAAGAATTGGTAATTTAGGAGTTTCTGAAGCAATCAAAACTTTAAATAAAAATAAATTGTGTGTAGTTTCTCCTGACTATGGTTGTGTAAAAAGAGCAAGAGAATTTGCTAAAAAATTAAATTGTGAACTTGCTATTTTAGATAAAAGACGTCCAAAACCAAATGTTGCTGAAATATTAAACATTTTAGGAGATGTTAAGGGTAAAGATTGTTTAATTATTGACGATATGATTGATACTGCTGGAACAATTTGTTTAGCTGCTAAAGCAATTAAAAATGCTGGTGCGAGAACAGTCAATGTTATAGCGACTCATGCTATATTATCTGGTCAAGCTAAAGAAAGAATTACACAATCTTTCAAAGAAGGAAGTATTAATCATTTAGTTATTTCAAATACTATTCCTACAGTTTACGATTTTAAAGATAAACATGTTACTGTATTCGATATCAGTAAGTTTGTTGTCGGTGTTATAAAAGTTATATTCTCTAAGAATTTATCTTTATCAAAATATGCGAATAACTGAGCTGAAAAAACCTATAAAAAAGCAAAAAATTAAGCAAGTTATAGTTGTTGAAGGCAAGACTGATACTAATCATTTAAAAAAAATATTTGATGTTGATACTATTGAAACAAATGGTTCAGCAATTTCTAAATCTACCTTAAATTTAATTAAACAAGTTGCAAAAACTAAAGGTGTTATTCTATTTTTAGATCCTGATTATACAGGCAATTTAATTCGTAAAAAAATTGCTCAACATCTTGAACAATTTGATGAAGCTTTCATTGTTAAAGATAGTTGAAATACAAAAAAGATTGGTGTAAATGAAGCATCAGATCAAGAAATTATTGATGCTTTAAATAATGTGATTAAGTTTGAAAAAATTAAAGTTGAAACAATTTCATATCCTGATTATGATAGTTTAGATTTGCACACGTACAACGAAAGGTATAAATTGTGTAAGAAATTAAATATTCCTTATTGTAATCATAAGCAATTATTTAAGAAACTTAATATGTTAAAAATTAGTTACAAAGAGTTAAAGGAGAAGATTAATGAAAAATAATAAACCATTAGCAGATTCAATAAGACCAGTAACCATTAGCGATGTTGCTGGACAAAAACATTTGTTATCTGATGATTCAATTATTACCAAAATGATTGAGCACCAAAAAGTTTATTCATTAATTTTTTACGGCCATCCTGGTATAGGCAAAACAACAATGGCATTGGCTATTTGCAATGATTTAAACATTCCCCACGCCATTTTTGAATGTGGTATTGATTCCAAAAATAAACTAATTCAATTGATTGAGTTAGCTAAACAATCTAAGAATTATGTCATTATTTGTGAGGAAATACATAGACTTAACCGAGACAAACAAGATATTTTATTACCTTATATTGAAAAAGGAATTGTTAATGTATTTTGTTGTACTACAGAAAATCCATATTTTGTGGTTAATCCAGCAATTAGAAGTCGTTGTCAAATTTTGGAACTTAAACCATTAACAAGTTCTGATATGTTTGAGTATTTAAAAAAATTAATCAAAACCAAAAAAATAAACTTAAACATTTCTGATGATTTGTTAATGAAAATTACAAGTAGTACAAACGGAGATTTCCGTTCTACAATTAACATTATCGATATACTTGTGAATTTATATCCAAAACAAAAGATTACAAGTGAAATATTATCACAAGTCTTGCAAAACAAATTTATTATTGCTAGTCATTATGGTGATGCTCATTATGACTTATTGTCTGCATTTCATAAATCATTACGTGGTAGTGATCCAGATGCAGCAATTTATTATCTTGCACAATTATTAGTTCAAGGAGATTTTAAAGCACTTGACCGTAGACTAATTGCTTGTGTATATGAAGATGTTGGTTTAGCAAATCCACAATTATGTAGTCGTGTAGTGTTAGGAGTTCAAGCTGCAGAAATTGTAGGTTTTCCAGAAAATAAACAAATATATGCTGATCTTGCAATTGAAATCTGTTTGTCACCAAAATCTAATTCTGGAATTATGGCAATATATCAAGCTTTGCATGATATTGAAAACGGAAAAATATTTCCAATTCCAAATCACATAAAAGATAACAACTATAAATCTTCTGTAAAGCTAGGTCATAAAGGTTATAAATATCCTCATGATTATGGTGGGTTTGTTAAACAACAATATCTTCCAAATGAACTTAAAAATACAAAGTATTATTCGAATCTATCTAATGGTATTGAAGAGAAACTAAATGCATGAATTAAGTCTTTTAGTACAAAAAAATAATAATTGATGCATATTAATATATCATATAGGAAATAAACACAAGGGGAAATAATGACAAGACATTTAAGTGATGTAGCATATGACATTGCTATAAAGGAATTTAAGAATAAGACTTTTTCTTTTAAAGATTTATGATCAAAAATTGTTTCAATTAGTCGTATGAAAAAAGCTGAAGCAAACGATCAGATTGGTGAATTTTATGCAGAAATTATGCAAGATCCAAGATTTATCTATTGTAAAAACAATAATTGAAAATTAAAAGAATTTTTAAGTGTCAATGATGTTAAAAATACGCAAAATATGCTTTACAGCAGTGGATATTCTGATGATTTTTATGAAGAAGGTTATGAGAAACCTCGACAAAACGTTAGCGAAAATGAGGAAATTGATAATATCCAACTTGAGAAAACAAATGAAGAAATCGCAGCTGAATTTGGTTACGATGATGAAATAGAGGAGGTATATGACAACATGAACCATCAATATCAAAACAAAATCGATAATGATGATGGTGATGTTGATAACGATTAATTATGAAATCAAGATTAGTAAAAATGAATGATATGTTAACTAAAGCAGTTGCTGGAAAATATGCAGTTGCTCATATTAACATTAACAACTTAGAATGAATTAAAGCTTCATTAACTGCAGCACAAAACAACAACTCACCAATTATTCTAGGTGTAAGTGAAGGTGCAGCAAAATATATGTGTGGTTTTAAAAACGTTGCTGATATGGTAAATAATGTAATGGAAACTATGAACATAACTGTTCCTGTAGCTTTGCATTTAGACCATGGAAGTTATGAAGGTGCATTAAAAGCTATAGAGGCTGGATTTAGTTCTGTTATGTTTGATGGCAGCAAATATTGCTTTGAAGAAAACACTAAATTACTTAAAGAAGTAATACAAAAAGCTAATGAAAAGAATATTTCAGTTGAAGCTGAAGTTGGATCAATTGGTGGTAGTGAAGATGGAGTTACTGCTGATGGTGAATTAGCTAATGTTGAAGAATGCAAGATTATGAGTCAATTTGATATTTCATGTTTAGCAGCTGGAATTGGTAATATTCACGGAATCTATCCTGCTAATTGAAAAGGTTTAAATTTTGACCGTTTAGCTGAAATTGCTAAAGTTACAAATCATAAACCATTAGTACTTCATGGTGGAACTGGAATTCCAACTGACATGATTAAAAAAGCAATTAATTTAGGTATTGCAAAGATTAATGTTAATACAGAATGTCAATTAGCATTTGCAGAAGCAACACGCAAATATATTGAAGCTAAAAAAGATTTAGACTTAGATGCAAAAGGTTTTGATCCTCGTAAATTACTAAAACCAGGAACACAAGCAATCATTGATAAAGTTACTGAAAAGATGGAAATCTTCGGTAGCATCAATAAAGCTTAATCACTAATTAAATACCACATATGTGGTATTTATTTTTTAAATTATCAATTACAAAACTACAACAATTTATAAAAAAGTGAATTTTAGGTATAATATTTAGGCAAAGTCAGCAAATTAATATTAATTATTATTAGTTAGTAAGTGATTTACATTATGAGTAAGAATGCTGAGAAATCTGAAAATATTCATACTAAATAAGTAGTTAAGGATTAATCAAACTTTGTGTATAACTATATATTAGGTTGTACGTCTTATTTTTAGAAAAGGAAAATACTATGTCAAGATATACTGGTAGCATAAACCGTAAGTCCCGTCGTCTACACTTTTCTATCCTAGAAAACAATAAAGAGTTTTTAAAGGGTAAGAAAAGAGAATACGCTCCAGGACAACATGGAATGGCAAACAAGAAGTTGTCAGGTTACGGACAACAACAAGCTGAAAAACAAAAATTAGCTTACATGTACGGAATTAACAACCGTCAATTCCAAAGAATCTTTAAAATCGCTAAGTTAATGAAAGGTTCAACCTCATTAAACTTATTAATTGTATTGGAGTCTAGATTAGATAATTTAGTTTACCGTATGAATTTTGCTCCTACAAGAAGAGCAGCTCGTCAATTAGTTAACCATGGTCACATTTTAGTTAATGGTAACAAATGTGATATTCCATCAATGATTATTAATGTTGGTGATACAATTTCAGTTAAAGAAAAATCTCGCAACTTACCATTAGTTAAACAAGCTATTGATAACGCAACATTAAAATTCATTAATGTTGATAAAGCAACATTCTCAGGTAAATACGTTAGATTCCCTGAAAGACAAGAACTTAACCAAGAAATTAACGAAACTTACGTTGTTGAATGGTTCAGTCGTATTGTGAAATAATCTATTATTTACAAACAACAAAAGTATGGCGACAAGTGCCATACTTTTTTATTTAAAACTAATACAAAAATTATTTTAGAAATAATTTTATTAACAAAGTTAATGATTCTAGTTTTAAAACAAATTTATTTATTAATATGCAAATTTATAGATTTTTCTTAAATAACAAATTTACATGGTTCTAATCAAATTAGTTAAATCATCATTAATTGTTCTTTATATTTTTTAAATATAACTAATCTCTTTATTAGTTAATCTGGTAGTAAACTTATAAATTTCATTAGGTTTACTAACAATATACTTTGTATTAAATTTCATCCCATAAAAGTTTTAAAAGCTCATTTAAATGCTGAAACATACCCATGAGCTGAATTATTGTTAACCGTATGTTAATAATTTTATTAGCATTAGCTACATCATTTTTAACATTACCAGTAAAACAATGGTAATTCCTACGAATAAACACAAAATAATTCATGCTTTTCCGCCATTTCGCCACTGTTAATAATTCTTTGTAACTTATTATTGGTCTCATATGCGCACATAATTTTACAGCAAAAATTGAAAATTTTTATTGCCAACTAATGCTAAACCAATAAAATTAATAAGATTAAAATTTTTGAAAAATTTTATGATTATAACTTATATGATTGTGATAAAATTTCTTTTAATTTGTTTCAACATTGCTCTATTTTGTTGTTATTAAATCTTGAATTTAAAAAAGTATCAAATAAATTATTTATGTCAATGTTATTACTGTTTTCCGCTAATCAAGCAAAAAATGATTTGATAGAATCTCAAAATAATATTGAAATTTCACGTGTTTTTTCAAAAAAACGCATGTCTGGATTAATATCAATTTCCATTGGTAATATAAATTTAATCATAAGCTGTTTAAAATCTTCATCAGAAATTTTGTCATTTATACATTTTCAATTTAATAAAAAACCAGAAACATCACGGATGATAGGTGTACCTAAAAGACTTGTTTCAATATTTGTTTTATTGCAAATATTGTCTGCTACTTGTGATGTTCTATCAAAATGTTTCAATGTGTCAAACATTCGACATCAAATAAAAAATGGGTTGTTTATACTTGACTTATTTTTTATTTTTAAATGTTCAGCTGTTCAATAAATATCTGTAAATAATGAATCAATCATTCCTCTGCATACTGTATCTCATTCTTTTAAACTATCAAACTTATGCTCAGATTTAAGTAATTTTAAAAGTATGGCAACTTTTTCTATTATTCTTTTAAATCTATGAGTTAACAATTTATCTAATGGTTGAATATGTCAATCGTTCATAATTCAAATTTATTATATTTATTCTATAATACTCACAAAGTGAATATAAATATGACAAGCAATTAAATACATTTTTTTGTTATATTTGATATACCAATGTTTAAGAATTATGCCAACTAAACAAAAAAAATTACTAGAGATAGCAAAGAGAAATAAAAATGATGAATTTTATACTCAATTAACAGATATAGAAAAAGAATTAAGTTATTATCGTCCATATTTTAAAAATAAGATTGTCTATTGCAATTGTGATGACCCTTATGAAAGCAATTTTTTTAAATATTTTGCTCTAAATTTTAATTTTTTAAAATTGAAGAAATTAATAACAACTTGCTATATCTCTTCACCAATTGCTAATACTGAAATTAAATTAACGAAAAAATTACCATATAAGATTGTAATCAACGATGTAAAAGATTTAAATTCTGATGGTACTATTGATTTGGAAGATATTAAAAAACTTCTCCTAAATACAAAAAATTCCGAAACAATTTTACACGGAAATGGAGATTTTAGATCTCCTGAATGTATAAAATTGCTAAAAGAATGTGATGTTGTAGTAACTAATCCTCCATTTAGCTTATTTAGAGAATTTGTAACTACACTTGATAAATATGGAAAAAAGTTTTTAATAATAGGTAATGTAAATGCTGTTTCATACAAAGAAGTTTTTAAACTTATCATGAGAAACAAACTTTGAATGGGCGTCTCTATTCATAGCGGTGATAGAGAATTTAGAGTTCCAAACGAATGGAATATAACTTCAAAAAGCAAAAGAATAGATTCTGAAGGTAATCAATATGTTAAGGTAGTTGGTGTTAGATGATTTACAAATTTAGATCATAAACAAAGACATGATGATTTAATTATGTGAAAAAAATATGATAAACATTATTATTTAAAATACGATAATTTTGACGCAATCAATGTAGACCATGTTAGAGAAATTCCTAAAGATTATTTTAAAAAAATTGGAGTTCCTGTTAATTTTTTGGATAAGTATAATCCAAAACAATTTAGGATTTTAGGGAGAATGTCTACAACAAAAAAAGAAGGATTTAATTTTGGGTACCCATATATAAATGGCAAAAAGAAATATGCAAGAATAATTATAGAAAGGCGAAACAATGAGAATAGTACAGAAAAAAATTAAAGTTAAGGAAGTTTTTGATGGGTATGTAAATAATGATGAAGAAGGAATAGTCGCTTACAAAGGAAAATTAAATGTAAGACCGCCTTATCAAAGAGAGTTTGTTTATAATGACAAACAAAGAAATGAAGTTATAAATACAATTTGTGCAAATTATCCTTTGAATGTTATGTATTGATGCAAAACTGATAACAATCGTTTTGAATTATTGGATGGTCAACAAAGAACATTGTCTTTTTGTATGTATTTAAACAATGATTTTTCTGTTAATAATAAATTTTTCGATAATTTAACAAACACAGAGAAAAATACAATATTGAATTATGAATTAACAATTTATATTTGTGAAGGAAATGATCTGGAAAAACTATCCTGATTTAAAATTATCAATATTGCAGGAGAAGAATTGACTCATCAAGAATTGTTAAATGCAATTTATTCTGGACCATGAATTCTAGATGCGAAAAAATATTTTAGTAAAAATGGATGTGCAGCATATCAAATAGGGAGTAAATATTTAAATGGAACTCCAATAAGACAAGATTATTTAGAAAAAGCAATAAAATGAATTTCTAATTTTGAAGGGAATGATGATTATGAGAATTATATTGCAATACATCAACATCAATCTAATGCGAATAAATTGTGAAAATATTTTACTGATGTTATTGATTGAATAGGTTCAACATTTACAGAATATAGATCTGAAATGAAAGGTCTAGAATGAGGGCTTATTTATAACAAATATCATAATAATCCTAATTTAGCTAAAAAAGAAGAACTTAATAAAAAAATTGATGATTTAATGGAAGATGAGGAAATTCAAAATAAAAAAGGTATATATGAATATGTATTTGACAATGATGAAAAACACTTGAATTTAAGATCATTTAGTAGTCGTGATAAAAGAATAATGTACGAGAGACAGAAAGGCATTTGTCCTATTTGCCATAGTAAAAAATTAGAAAAAGAACATTGAGATTTAGAAGAAATGGAGGCAGATCATATTATTCCATGATCACAAGGTGGAAAAACAAATTTAGAAAATGGTCAAATGTTATGTAGAAGACATAATCGAGAAAAATCAAACCACTAACTTTAATTTTTTATAGCTTAATTACAATCTTAGAGTTTAATCTTAAATAATTGTATTATATATAAAAGTGAATAATACTATTAAATTTACAAAATCAACATCTAGACCCGCTATATGAACATCAAATTTATTTCCTATTGATGATAATTTAATTATTAAATTTGCATTATTTAGATCTACTGAAGAACACAGACGAGTTACAAACCATATTTGATACATAGAATTTTCATCATTTGACAATAAAATAATTGATAAATGTGAAGATGTACAAATGTTAGAAGAAACTACTAACATTGTACTTGATAAATTATGTCTAAATAAATTTAAGAAACCATTATATTTACTCACAATTAATTCAATTATTTTAAAAATTATATTTACAAAATTTGATAACAGTGAACAAGAAAAGGTCATTGATGTTAGTAATATAAAAGAAATTTTGAAAAATAATGCAATTTTCAATGGAACTCTTATGCAAATTGCAACTGGCGACAATAAAAATTTAATAGAGGATTTTGCAAAAAACAATGTAGATCTCGCTACTATTATTAAAAATAAACTTAATTGTGAAATATTCAAAAAAATAATTGATGATTATAAGATGAAATTAAGTGAAAATAATGACGAAGAAAGCTGACAAAAATTTTTTACTGAGAATAATATGATATTATCTTTTTTGGCACCAATTCCTATTGTTTTTAAAGCTAATAAAGCATATGTTGGTGGAAAAACAATAGAAAACACACATGGTAATTTGGTTGATTTTATTTATAAGAATAAATTTACAAATAATAGTTGTATCATCGAAATAAAGGCACCAGATACAAAATTATTTAAGACTGGCCAATATCGTCGTGAGCACATACATAATATGTCTGATGATTTAATTGGTGGAATAAATCAACTAATTAATTATAAAAATTCATTCACAAAGGAATATAATGATTTAATAGCGAATGATCCAAATCGTGATTTTGAATGTTGAAATGTTAAAACAATACTAATAATTGGAAATACAAAAGAATTTACTGAGAATCATGATAAACTACGTCAATTTGAATTATTTAGAAATTCAATAAATGACATTATCATTATTACATTTGATGAACTTTTGGAAAAACTTGAAGGTATTCTAAATATTATTACCTCAAAATAACCTATCTTTTTCCTACTTTAATCCCTTGTTTACACAACTTCTGCTGCCACAAATTATCAATAGACAAATTAACTCTAACTTTATAACCACTATTCATCATAATCAGCGATAAATTTTATTTATTTCTTTTGAATAGAGAATTTACAAATATTAATAATTACTTCTTTATTAGTCTTAAACCATTTAATCTAATATAAACTAGATACTTAAAGATAGAAGTATTTTTATTTATTTGAATTTTAATTTTCAAAGTTTTTATTTTTACTCTCTTTAATTTTATCGATTTAATCTTTTCGCTACTTTTTATGACTATAAGAATATTTAGAATATCATTTTTAATTGCTTGTTTCATTTAATCCATATTTCTACTACAACTTATGAGAGTATTTTTAATAATAATTATTATCAATTTTGATTTTCCTTTTTCTATGAAATTATATTACACATTGATTCATGGATTTTTACAATTTTATATATTGTTTTACCATACTTTTTATTTAAAAAATGCTTATAAAAAAACAAAAAGGTTGACACCTTAGTATCAACCTTTATTGTTATGGTGGAGCGCAAGGGGCTCGAACCCCTGACCTCCTGCTTGTAAGGCAGATGCTCTCCCAGCTGAGCTAGCGCTCCAATTATGGTGACCTGTACGGGATTCAAACCCATGAATGTACGCGTGAAAGGCGTATGTGTTAAGTCACTTCACCAACAGGCCATATATGGCGGCCACAGTAAGGATCGAACTTACGACCAACCGGTTAACAGCCGGTTGCTCTACCGCTGAGCTATGTGGCCATATCTAATTTTTCCTATATAATAATACAATAAAAACCTGCAAAAAATAAAAAAGGATAAAATAACTTCGCCCATGGCTAAGTACACCCCAAAGTGTCCACATAAATAAAAAGCTCATTTGAGCTCTTTAATTAAAATTAATTAAACAAAACATTTTTAACTTAAGGAGTCAAATGAACAAATACTATTATAAACATCTTTCTAATTGAGAAAGAAGAAAACTTCAATCACTGATTTGTAATAAACCTATTTTAAAACCAATATTT
>Ga0247610_10000723_pt1 | contig 44703 bp, 12 predicted proteins | sample 174DNAGHGhighgp2_FD_193483 | JGI IMG/M metagenome (GOLD analysis project Ga0247610, IMG submission 193483) | Sheep rumen microbial communities from Palmerston North, Manawatu-Wanganui, New Zealand - 1742 DNA GHGhigh gp2 | ecosystem: Host-associated > Mammals > Digestive system > Stomach > Rumen...
AAGAGTAATGTTTGGAAGATGTAAATTTGACACTTTAAAAACAAAAATACTATTACATGAGTTTAAATTCGAAATTGTGTAATAGTATTTTTATAGAGATATTTGTCAACTAATCGTGGAAAGAACCTCTTTTATGCTTCCTTTTATATTTGCATTCTAATAATGATAATTCTCCTATTCTTCCTATAGTATTTTCACCTCTTTTTTGCCTAAATTATTTCGCCTATAATTTTTAGGCAATTTTATTTTGCTATTTTTAAATGCAACTCATAGATAAAATAAAGGCGTTAACCTTTGTGGTTAACACCATAAAAATATAAAATAAATAATCAAATTACTGCCTAATATAATAATAAAACTTATTTTGCAAATAAATCATCAAGAGTTATTACATTAGTATAATCATTTTTGTATTCATTATTTACTATACCATATGTAGTAATTAATGTATTTCTTATTATTTGACGTTTTTTAATAAATTGTGATAGAACTTTATTTTTTCTAACAATATCTAGATGCTTATCTTTATCATTTGCGTATAAATCACTATAAAATTTTATTTCACATGCATTAACTATATTATCTTTTCTATCAATAATTAAATCTATTTGTGCTCCCTCTTCCCCTTCTTTTTTATACAAAAAAGTTGATTCTTTCGTTTCTAATCCGCCAATTCTTAAAGCATCTTTTATTTGTGATATGTGATTAAAGCACACGTTCTCAAATGCTATGCCATTATAAGAAATAACGCTTTGAGAAGAAACCTTATTTGCAAATAATTCTTCGTTTAATGAAGTAGCATTTTTAACAAATTTTAAAAAGAAAATACAGAATGGATCAACTAGCTTATAATATTTCTCTTTATTATTAGTAAGTGGAATATATTTTATAATGTAATCAGAAATTAATAAAGCATTTAATGCTTTAGTTAGCATTTCTCCATCTTTTATTCCTGTTTTTTCAGCAATTTGCTTTCTAGTTAAACCAATATTCTTTTCGGCTAATACTGTAACTATTTTTTCAGCATCATCTGCTTTTTTAAAGCTTGAATTAAATAATCTATCAAACTCCATTTTTAATGGCGCTGATTTCTTAAAAAATAACGCATCAATGTTTTCATATGTTGTTAATCGCGAGCTAAAATAATTAAAATAATATGGTACTCCACCTACTGCCATATAGGCTTTTACAATTTCGTATCTAGACATTTTAATATCTCTTGATTTTACAAATTCTTCACATTCTGCAAGTGTAAATGGCACAAGCTTTATTTCCTTTGTAACTCTTCCATATAATCCACCATAATTATTCAAAACCTCATTAAAAATCCACGAATTAGCACTACCACAAATAATAACCATTATATTTCTTGCATTAGCAAAAGTATTCCAAAAGCCTTCAAAAGCTGATACAAATTTTGATTTCGGTGTATCTAACCATGGTAATTCATCAATGAACACAACTTGTTTTTTTCCTGTATACTTATCTAAAAGTAATCGTTCAAGCATATAAAAAGCTGAAAGCCAGGTTTTAGGCTTTTTATTTTCTTTCATTCCATATAATTTTAGTGAATTATAAAAATGCTCTAATTGTTGAGTAAGTGCAGACTTATTATTCTCCAATTCCATAGGTGATAGACCTGCATGCTTAAACGTGAAATAATCTTCAAATGTATGATTGATTAAATATGTTTTTCCAACCCTTCTTCTACCATATACTGCGACCAATTCAGCAGAATCCCTATTATATAATTCAAGTAATTCTTCTTTTTCTTTTTGTCTACCTATTAAAAGCATAGTATCATCACCTTTCAATGATATTATATAAGAAAAAAAGAAATTAGTAAACGGATAATGTCGATTTTTTTAATAAAGCAAGGCGCAAACCTCGGGTTATAGGCTCAAAAATAGGTTATAATCCGAGGAATGAAGCACAATTTGCATCAAAACCTCGTGTTATAATGATTATTTATGTTTTAATATTTGGTTGCTTTATATAGACTTTATTAGATATGTCAACTGATAGTATGCAAAAAATAAAAAGTAATTTTTTGGGAAATCTGCCATAATTTGAAAGTATTTGAATATTTCACTACAATAGAGCCAGTTCGGCAAGAACTGACTTATGCTTTAATTATATAAAATTTGCTTATATCATCGATTATTTATTTATCTGAAAAAATCATCTAATTCTATTTTTATATTTGCTATATTACTATAATTATTTTGTTTTATGCCTCTTGTTGTAATAAAAGTATTAACTATACTTTTTTTAGTTTTCGTTGAATTTTTAAAATTATCTATTCTTTCTAATAATTTATCATAATATTCTTTTGTAATAATATATTCACTATTAGAATGCTTAATTTCAATTAAATTAATAACATTATCATCTCTATCTATTATTAAATCAATTTGTGCTCCATTCCATTTTGTACCATTTTTATCAACATGTGGTAGCACCTTCCATGAATAAGCTCTAGAATTAATTCCCAAAATACTTAATATTCCTTTTAACTCATTCAAATGATTCAAAATTGCAATTTCATACGCATATCCTGCCCAAGTATTTATAATTGGCTTCCCCTGGCTATTTGTCCAGAAATATTCATTGCCTCCATCATCATTATTTATAAACTTCAAGTGAAATAATATAAAAGGATCTATTAATTGATATATTTTTTCTTTTTCTTTTTTATTAATTGAAGAATAGCATCTAATAAAATCACAAGCTCGTAAATTATTTAGCAATTCTGTTAATTGACCACCTGAAATTTTAGATGCTGAAATTATTTCTTCTCTTGTTAATCCTACTAGTTTTTTTGATAATACTTCTACTACCTTTTTATAGTTTGTTGTAGTTTTAAATAAGCTTCTAAATAAAAAATCATATTCTAATCTTAATGGAGCATTTGATTTAAAAAATAAATTATCAATATTAGTCGAAATAGGAATACTTACATCTATCATATTTAGGTAATATGGTATACCACCCATTATCATATATAAATCTAAAACCTGATAATTAGTATAATTAGCATTTTTAACATAATTTAGATATTCCTTGGTTTCCTTTAAGCTAAATGGAGCAAGATAAATACTTCTACCTATTCTTCCATATAAACCGCCTTTATCACCAATTAATTTATTTAGCATCCATGATGTTGAAGAACCACATACATATAATTTAAGTATCTTTTTAGAATTCCACATATTCCAAAAATTAGATAAGGCAGATAAAAAATTACTTTTTGGAACATCCATCCATGGTAGTTCATCTAAAAAGACTACAACCTTATCATTCGTAAGTGAATTTAAATAATCAAATAAAAGTTCAAATGCATTTTTCCATGATTTAGGCTTTTTAATCTTACTTTGAGGTTGTCTTTTTAATAATTCTGAATAAAAATAATCTAACTGTACAGATAATTTTTCTTTATATAGACCTGTAAATAAAAAATCTATTCTTTCATCTAATGTTTTTTTAATTAAATATGTTTTACCAACACGTCTTCTTCCATATACAGCTATAAACTCATTTTGATTTGAATCATAATAGCTATTCAATTCTTTTTTTTCTTTTTCTCTACCAACAAAATCTACATTCATATTATATTTACCCTCCAAATCTATATAAAATATACCACTTTTGGAGGGTAAATACAATATTTTTAGCTATTTTAGTCACATTTACCCTCCAAATCTATATAAATAATACCACTTTTGGAGGGTAAATCTTGATTTTTGATTATCTTATCTATAGTACATATCGTCTAATGATATTAAATGAACATGATTATCATTTATATTCTTAATATTATTTGCAAATCCCATTTTGGAAAATAAATAATAATCAACTTCTTTATATTTTTCAAAGATAGATACTGATTCTTTTAAATGATTTAATACCTCTAATGATATATCTTTATCTCTATATTTACATTCAATAACAAGTAATTTGTTACTATTAGGCTTTAGTGAACTTGCAATACCATCAATTTCAATTGATCTATTTAGCTTTGAATTATCAACTTGATAATTCTTAATAATTCCATAAAAATCTGATAATTTTCCATTTATATTTCGTTCAGTCATATAATCTATAACTATGTTTTCAAAGCTTTTAGAAATAAATAAATTAATTTGTTCTTTAATGCTTAAATAATAATTAATTCCTGCACCTAATCTTATTAATTCTGTTTGATTAAAAATAAATGAATAATAAAATCTTAAGAAATTATCTCTTATAACATAATATACAGTTTTTTTACTACCATTAAATATTTCTTTTTTATCAAGCACTTCCATTTTATTTAATTGCTTAAGATAAGTAGAAAGATAATTAGTATCTAATTTTAAGGAAATAGATAAATCCTTAGGTGTTCTATCTCCTTTTGATATTTGATATAAGATACTATTAAATATTTGGTTATTACTAACACCTTGTGGTAATACCTCATTTGGTGCATCTAACAAAACAGAAAATCTAGTAAATATTAATTCTTTTACATTTTCCTCAAATGACATATTTTCATTAATCATTGCTAAATAGTATGGATGTGTTGAAAATAACGATAAGTAGTTAGTTTTATCAATATTATTACTTTTATTAAAAAAGCCTAAGGATTCACTAAATTTCATTTTAGTTATTTGCATTTCAAAAGAATGTCTTTTATATAAAGGATTTGTTTTATCTTCCATTAAATCTTTCATAAAAGAAATATTACTACCAGATAAAATCAATAATATTTTATTATCTTTAAATTGGTGATCAACATAATCCTGAATAGTACTAATTAATGCTTTACTTCCTTCGCATAAATATGAGAATTCATCTATTATTAGAACTAATTTTTCTTTATTATTATTTTTTAATAAATCATCTAGCAAGTCTTCAAATGACTCATATATTAGCTTATCATTATAACCTAGATATTTTCTTACATCTCTAGAAAAAGAACTCAAATTATTAGAAAATGAAGCATTTTTAGCTTGATACATAAATCCATTAGTTCTTTTTTTAAATTCATCTAATATTGTGGTTTTACCAATTCTTCTAGAGCCATATACAATACCAAATTCAAATTTATCACTTTTATATTTACTTTCTAGTAATGATAATTCTTCTATTCTTCCTATCATATTTTCACCTTCTTTTTTTGCCTAAAATTTTTCGCCTATAATTTTTAGGCAATTTTATTTTACTATTTTTTTATTTAAAAAGCAACTCATAAAATAAAGGTGCTAACCTTAGTGGTTAACACCTTTACTCGTTTAATGATAGCTAAATTATTAAATCTTATATAGAATATTAAGATTGCTTATTAGAATCAAAGAATCATCTAATGAATCTTTTTCAAATACAATGCTAAATGTATCTCCTTCTTCTAAATCAATGGAATAATGTCCACTATCGGTACCTGCATCAGAAGTATCTAAAACAATGTTTCCATTTAACAATATCCTAAATATATTATTAGAAGGGGTACTATCAAATTCAAAATCAAATGAAACGCTAGCATCATAATTTATATAAATTATAAATTCATGATTTTCTTCAGTATTTATAGCTTCTAATAAACCATTTACATCATCATATACGAATCCTTCGTTATCATATGAATAATATTCTAGCTGTTCACCACAAGATGTACATACACCATTTTCATTATATTGATGAGCTAACATTTCAATTTCTTCATACTCTTCGTTATCACATCTTGTGCATATATGCTTCCTGCTACCAGCTTCTTCACATGTTGCAGGTTTTGTTATTATCCACTCTCCATAATCATGACCAAGTTTATCTATTTCTTCTTCGATATGAGCATGACAAATATTACATTCCCTATATTTTAGTCCTTTTTTAGTACATGTTGGTTCACTAGATATTATCTCATTACCTAAATTCGTATCAATAATTATATTATTGTTTAAATCGATAGTAAATTGATTATCTTTATGAACACATATTGCATAATAATAAACCAAATCAGAAGGTATATTTAAATATGAAGTAATGCCATCAAAATTAGATCCATAATAATATATTCTAGTTATATCATTTACATTAAATGCATCTTTTCCAATAGTTTTTAAAGATTCTGGTAAGAATATATAATCAATAACAAAAGAATCAAATTGATTATTTCCAATGTCTTCTATTCCATCAGGAATAATAATTGTAGTAGTTGGTTCTACATATACTTCATTTTCTATCCAATAGAAATTCTCACAGAAGCATTTTAGATTAGCACCTGATGCTTCATTATTTGATTTATTTCCATTAAATGTAATATTTAACCAATCATTTAATGTACCATTATAATAAACACTTGCTGCCCTAGATTTATGGAATGATAATGCATCTATTGTCTCTATTGTATTTGGCAAATATAAATTGTCTAAATCAAGTCCATTGGCAAATGCTCTAGCTGAAATATAAGATAAATTTCCTTCAATTGTAATATTCTTTAACATTGTACAATTTGAGAATGAACCATAAAACAATATAGAATTAGAATGCGTAACATGTAAGTTAGTTAAATTAGCTGGTATATAATATTTAACACTATCCGAAGCAGTATAATATTGAGTTACCTCTAACGAATTTTCATAGCTAACACTACCAAATATATAGCCAAACAATGTTAATTCTGATGCAATAATTGTATTATTTGTTGATCCAACAAATGGAATTGTTAAATCAGTTATAGATTCATCACCTGATAAAGCGCCTTTCATCAAGCTTGTAACTGAAGTTGGGATAACTAATTTAGTTAAACCGCTCATATTTGATAATGCGCCAGTACCTATTGTTTCTAATCCTTCGTTTAAATCTAAACTTAAAATTGAACTACAGTTATAAAAAGCATATTTCCCTATCTCCTTTAATGAAGATGATAATGTAATACTAGTAATAGATTTAAAATTATAGAAAGAATAATCATTTATCTTCTCTATTCCTTCAAGGTTAAGTGAAGTTATTTCTTCAAATTCACCAATATTATTTAAAGTATTAAATTTTGGTTCTGAAGCTAATGTCATTGGTGTTGCATCTTTATTTGCAAAAGATATATTTGCCCAATCCTTTTCACTACCATAATAATTAATAATAGCTAAACTAGTACAATCTTTAAATGAATAATTCAAATAATTGATTCCAACTGGTAAATATATTTCTTTTAAATTACTACATTTAAAGAATATTTTTGAGTAAGTTGGATTATAATTTGTATTGTCATATTTATTTGGTACATATATCATATCTTTTGACAATATAATCTTTTCAATTGTATCACAATTGTAAAAAGCACCATAGAATATTTTAGAGCCATTAGTAATATTAACTGTCTTTAAGCTAACAGGAATTGTTGCATATTTACCTTTACTAATTTCAGAATAATACTGTTGTTTTCTATGATATAATGAACTATCAAAACCAGTTTTATTATCTCCAAATATATATCCAAATAATGTCTCAAATGATGCTTCACTTGGATTACTACTAGCACCAATAAATGGTAAAGTAATACTTTCTAAGCTTAGGCAACCATTTATCACACCTTCAGGTAATGTATTAACTGAATCAGGAATAATTAAAGATTTTAAGCTAGTCATATTACATAGTGAATTAACACCTATAGTTTCTATATCAGTAGGTAATGATATGCTTTCAACCATACTAATATTATAAAATGAACCATATTTTATTAATGCACCATTATAAACCTTTATAGACTTTAATCCATTTGGAATATAATAATCCTTATATTCATTTTCTGAATAATATTGTCTAGCAAGTACTGAATTTGTATATTCTTCATCTCCAAATATATATCCAAATACGCCTTCACTATTTTCTGATTCAATATTCTTTCCAATAAATGGTATTTCAATATTTTCAATATTTGAATTATATAAAGCACCAAGAGCAATATTCTTTGTTTCTGTTTTTATAGAAATGCTTGTCTTCGATAAATCCATTCCTACTAGCCACAAATAGTTATTAGTACTATTACCTAAATAATATCCATTATCATATGTATAATAATTAATATTATTAGCACCATAAAATGCTTTTAATCCAATATTTTCAATATTATTATTAATTGTAACATTTGTTAATAAAGCATTATTCATAAATGCTTCATTACCAATAGCATTAACCTTATAATATTTAGTACCATTTAATACATAATTAGGTATTGTAATTGAACTATTAGTACCAGTATATGAAGTTATTGTAGCTAATTCATCTGAAATTACTGATTCAAATTCGCTTGAAGCACTATTCATTATCGCAATAAATGTCATAGATTTTGAATAATTATAATCAAATTCATAATCGACATCATATAATGTATCATCCATTTTCCATTTAACAGATACATTATTACCATCTATATATGGTTCGTGTAGCTTATAATGAGAACCATAATTTACATTATCATAGAATAGTTCTGTACCATCATCTAATTTATAAGATACTTTATATGCAGATGAAGTAAAATATGCATAGAAATTAACATCATCAGTTATTGTATATGGCATACTAACTATAGCTGAAGAATCAGCTTCTAGAGTCCAACCACCAAATGTATATCCAGTCTTTTCAATATTTGGTAAATTTACTGTAGTACCTACTTCTTTTAATCCAGTATATTTTACCATTCCATCTACATAAGCTGTATAAGTTTTCATATCATGTCTTTTTACAACAATCATATATGTATATGACTTATTATTTGCAGAAACAACATAATAACCTATATTTGTGCCAGAAGATAATTGCATAACCTTACTACTTATTTCTTGAGTTAAATTTGAATCACTATAAAGGTTAGCTGTTGTTCCTGAAGGAATACTAAATAGTGATGAAACATTAAATGATTCCAATAATTCATAATCATCATATTTGAATGCTACATAATCATATGATGTCATATCCTTTGTTATACTATCCTTATTAGCTGTAACATGTAAATCTATAAATCTAGCATAGATTACTTTATTACCATAATTACCAGCTTCAATACTAGATATTTTTGTATTATATGTATTGTCTAAATACCAACCTTCAAATACATATCCATCAATACTTGTAGTAGGATCTATCAATTCAAATGAGTCTAATATTGTATATTTAGTTCTATTATTATTCGTAATTACAATATTAGATATGTAACTGATTTTATACTCTATTGTTGATTTTACAACTGTAAATATTTGATCAGCAGTAATAGCAGTACCATAATAAGACCAATAAGAATTATATCCTTCTTCTTCATCTATTTTTGGTATATCACTAGATGGTATTATTGTATTATTTTCTATAACATATTCAACCTTATTATCATTACCATAATCAAATATGACATCCCAATATTTACCGTCTTTAACAATAATTATATTAGCTGATAATTTAGTAGGATATAAATAATTGTCACTTGTATCACTAACATACGCATCAATTGAATATGTACCAGCTTTTACTTGGCCTTCAATAGAATATTCAATAATTAACGTATTAGGTACACCATCTTGTTTAATAACTTCTACTGTATGTGGTTTTCCATCGTATGAGAATGTCTTATCATTAAATGATAATAATGATGAAATATCTTTTTTAGAAATAGTTAATGTCGCAGTTATAGGTGTAATTAAATTATAATTATTAGACATATTAAATGATGCAGTTATAGTATATACTCCTGCATTAATTGCACTATTTCCTATAACATCATTTATTGTATATGATACACTACAGCCTTCAGGTAATTTTTCATTAATTTCAATTGAAACTTCATTACCATCATATATGACTGTTTTATCGCTTATTGTAACATTAAAATCAATTTTAGTAATCTTTAAAACTCTAATTACATCTGATACATTTTCATAATTAGAATTACTATTAGTGAATGATGCTATTACATTGTATTCTCCTGCATTTACCTGCTTGTTATTAGAATAATTAACTGTTAATCCGTTAGGTAGTTTAGTATCATCACCAATAAGTATATGCTCAATACCATCATATTCAACGGTTAAATTATTGAATGTAGATAAGAATTCACTTATATCGTATTTTACTTTAGAAATAGTAAGTGTTGCTTCCATATCTTCAATTTCATAATTATTAGAGCTATCTGTAAATTTAGCTACGATATTATAAACACCAGCATTTGTTGCACCTGTAAATAATTCATCATTTAAATAATAATTAATTGAAATTGTGTCTGGTAGATTGCCAACTACTGAAATATTATAAGTATTACCATCATAAGTATATGTTTTTGATTCAAATACTAAGCCTTGAACATCTGATTTAGTAATTCTTAATGTTTTAGTTACACTATCTATTTCATCATAATTTGGATTATTATGGGTAAATGTTGCAACTACATCTAATGATCCTGCATTTGTTAATTTATTAGAGCTATATTCAACAGTTATACCACTAGGTAATTTAGTATCATCACCTTTTAATTCATGCTCATTACCATCGTAAGCAACTGTTAAATTATTAAATGTAGACAAAAATTCACTTATATCGTATTTGGCTTTATTAATTACAAAATTGTATTCTTGATCATCAATAGTTCCGTTAGACCACATGTAATGATTAGAATCATTTAATCTTAATCCAACAATATATTCTCCTGCATCAGTCTTTTTATTATTGTAAGCAGTATAATATACTGATTCAGGTAAGTCATAAGTTATTTCGTCACCATTATACACATAATCAATACTTGATTCTGATGGTATATTGATTTTCTTCTTTGTTATTTTTAAATCTCTAATTTTATCTGGAATAAGATTATAATTATTTTTATCCTCTACCTCAAAATGCAATATTACTTCATAATTACCAACTTCTATAGCACTATTTCCAGGATTACCATCTATAGTATAGGATATCTCTACACCTGATGGATATGAGCCATATCCCTCTAATGATTTAGCTGTACCATCATATTCATATGTTTTGCTTATAAATATGAAATCTGACACATCATATGTTGCCTTTATAATTGTTAATTTAGCAGATGGAGTATTTATAATATTATAGTTATTATAATAATCATTAATACGAGCTTTAATTTCATATTCTCCAACATTTTCTGCTCCATTGAATTCATCATCGTTTACAAAATACGAAATAGAAAGATCACTAGGTATTTCTTCATTTACTTCAATCGAATTTGGACTACCATTATATTCAACTGTTTGAGGTGTCATTGTAAATGCAATATTCTTCTTATTAATTGTCAATATTGCGCTCATATCATCTGGAGCTATATAATTATCGTTTATTACCGTAAAATGAGCTATAACCTCATATTCGCCAGCATTTGTAGCACTATTTGTAACATAACCGTTTATTGTATAAGAAACTGTTATACCTTCAGGTATATTAGTTGCTTCTAAAGAGTGTGAATTACCATCATAGGTTGTAGTTAAATCGTTAAATATTACTCCTCCAACAGCCTTTGGAGTAATATTCATAGTAGCTGTCATATCATTAGGTAATATATAATTATGCCCTTCTTGAGTGAAATGTGCAGTTATTTCATAGTTTCCAGCATTAATTGCACTATTTCCATCTTTTCCATTTATTTTATAAGAAACATTTACACCTTCTGGTACATTAGTAACTTCAATTAAATGTGGATTACCATCATAAACAAATGAATTACCTGAAAAAGAAATATCATTTATTGTTTTTTGATTAATAATTAATAATGCACTCATATCATTAGGAACTATATATGTTCCTGTAGAATCAGAAAAATGGGCAGTAACTGTATATGTACCAACATTAGTCTGCCCATTTCCTGTATAAGTAACACTTACACCTTCTGGAAGACCTGATACAGCTAATGAATGTGCTTTCCCATCATAAACAAAGCTTTGTCCTTGAAAAGTAACATTCTTTATTTCTTTTTTCGCATCTTGACTTGTCGTTTTATCACTTGTTGTAACAATTGAATCATTGTTACCTTTTATACAAGATGAAAAACTAAATGCAGAGATAACAGCCAAACCTAAAAATAGCAAAGCCCTAGTCAATTTGTTATTTTTCATAATTTGTCCTCCAGTCTATTCAAATTTAAAACGGATTAACTTGATTTTGTTATTAATAAATCCAATGTACACGTTTGAAGAAAATAAGGATTTTCCCCATAGAAATATGTATCACCTGATGTTTTAAAATATGTATCTGTGGCATCAAAATAGAAATAAAAATACATTGTCTTGCCATCAGAATTAACTCCATTAAAAGTTGCACTATTATTCTTTATAGGTCCAAAGTCTGTCGCTAATAAAGGAAGAAGCTCAGATTCATAATCGCTTTCTTGTATTAACTCATCACTAATATAAACACTAATAGCATCAGACATATTAATTCCTTCTGCTTTCCATAGTTTAAAGAATTCTGCCCTTTTTTCACCTAATGCCATATTTTTCTTCGTATATGTATCTTCACCGCTTTTTGTAAAATATGAATTAACTCCATATAATCTTTCAAATGGCATAGGTACCTCTTTTGTACCAACTTCTTCTACTGTAATAATATTATCTGTTACTTTTTTATAAGATGCATAATTAGTAGCCCAATCGTTAGGCTTTGTTGCTAATAAATTGTTACTACTATCATAATATACATTTTTTTCAAAGTCAACAGCACTTGATAATGCACTATATTCAGTCACTATATTTTTCCAAGCTATTTTTGGATTACCAAACGATAATTTAGCATTAGAAACTCCCTCACCTGATATATTAACTTGAAGCATTGAAAAATTACCAGGTATCATAGGTACATCTACTTTTTCATCACCTACATTAAATGTAACAATATAGCTATCTTCAGATATTCCTGTTGTACCAGAAATACCATTTGCTGTTACAGTTTCGTTAGAAACATACCATGAATAACCTAACGCAACAAGGATAAATATTGTAACAGCTAATGTACAAATTGAAATAATTAAATTTAATCTTGTTTTCATTAGATTTCCACCTCCGGAGTCTTACTTGCCTCATACGCAGGTTTTTCATAACTATCAAATTCTGTACCTATTTCTACATCATAACAGAAATATTGAATTTTAAACGGAATAGCTCCATCTACTGCTAAATTAGCTAAAGATGAATTAACTGTTTTTTCAATATATAATCTTTCCATTAAATCATATTCTGCTTGATATACTTGATTAGTAAATGTATATGTAGCCTCTGTTGAATCATATGTCCCATCAAATGCATCAGCAAATCCTTCTAGTGCTTCTAATATTGCTTGAGTTGAAGATCTAGATTTAAATACAATATCTAAATAATATTCACTAAATGATTCAAGCTCTACATAATTATTATAATACTCTTCATGCATATATAAATTCAAATTCTTATTAGGGAATGAAACAATAGATGGATACATATTATAATTGTAATCTATACCTGTAGATACTATTTCATTTATTTTATTAGAGCCATTCAAATAATTATATTTAACATTATGATTAGTATAAGCTTCAGTAACTGTATCATTACTAATTAAAGTCCCTGTTGAATCGTAAATATCAGATACATAATAATTAGTTAAATCTTCAGTAGCATTTGCTACAGCAGTGCCATTTTTCTTTACTGTTGTACAAGTATATGTTTCTTCACTTTTAGTATATTCAAATTCATATGTTGTTATACCATTTGTTATATGATAAATAGGCTTCCCATATGTGTCAAATAATCCATTTGTTAGTGAATATGTTTTATAATACCCACTAAATGTATTATCAGTCATTATAGCACGATCATCATAATCTATTATTTTAGTACCATCTTGGTTTCTCATTGTATGGTCGTAAATAGATATTGAATCAATTGAATATAATAAGCAGTTTTGTTTATAAGATTCTTCATATTTAAAATATGGATTTAATTTTAAACTATATGATGAATCATTAGAAATAACTAAACGATATGTAATGTAGTTATTATCGATGATTTCAGCTACTTCATCATTATCTGTTAGGTAAGTGTAACTTTCATTCATATCGTTTTTATTTCTAGAATTCTTTAAGTGTTCATCGATGCTTCCATCAAGGTCATAATCATATCCACGATATACTCTAACCTTTAAGCCTTCAACAGGCTCAGATAAAATGACAGCACCATCACTTACAGTTGCACCAATGTACCATGCATTTGTAACTGCTCTAGCAGTTATTACTACTGCTAATACACCAATCACTAAAAATATATTTATAATGTGTCTTTTATTCATATGGAAGCACCTCCTCTCTTAATTTTAATTAGTTGTTAATGTTCCTTCTTTGAAATAGATTTCTCTATATATAGTAAATGTATTACTATCTGCATCAGTATATGTAATGCTAATAATTATTTCATATTCTGCATCTGCAGTTAATGCGTTTGTATAATAACCATTTTCAGTACTAGTATATGATAGTGAAGGAATTGCATTTAAAGTAGTGTAGCTTGCTTGTGCTTTTACAGTCATATATACTCCATTAACAGTACAAGCACTTAATATTGGTGTGATATCTAGTGATAAATTATCATCATATCTATTCATATACATTATAGCATTTAATATATATGCTGACTTTCTATAGCTATTTAGATTATCATTTTCAAAATCATTTGTACCATCATTAGCTATCTTTAATTCTGGGTTATTATCTAATATTTGAATTAATGTTGTAACATTTACTGCACCATTATTAATTGTACCATCGTTGTTGTATGATGGAGTACCATAAGGTGTAATTGTAGTTGAGCCTAATGTAACTGTTGTATTAACAGTATTATTACCAATAAATAATGTATTTAATGTTGTTATAGCTTTTTCACCCTTAGCATCATATGCTAATTTATCAAATGTCTTAATTGCATTATATCTTAAATCTAAATATTCAAGATTAATTAATGTATTTAATCTAGAAATATCATTAAAATTATTATGAGATAAATCTAAATATGTTAATCTACGATACAATGTTGGAACAATATTTGCCAATGTATCATCACTAAAATAATTATTAGTGTATACGAATTTTGTCAATTGCTTGAAATTAGCAAATGATTTATCGTCTTGATTAGTCTTACAATGGTCTAAAATTAAAGTTTCAAGTGAATTATGAATATATGATAAATTAATATTATCTTGTGTATTAATATTTGGAATAAATTTATTATAGCTACCACCATCAAATACTGCATATCTTATTTCTAAGTATTTTAATTTCTTGAAATATCCTAATCTTGTTGCAGCAATCGTATTAGTAGGTTGTTCTTCTGTTAAGTCTATTACTAATCTTTCAGCTTCTTCTACAGTTTTTGATAATAAGTAGTAATTATTACCATTAATTTCATCAAATAATTCATCTGTATAATTTTCTTTTATCTTTTCATATAAATTATATTGATTAGTAAGATTAAAATCAGTGTCTTTATAAATACCTGGGACATTAAATGAATATACTTGCTTATACATTGTAATTGCTGAATATTCATCCTCACCAGTTTTCTTAAAGAAAATTGTTTGTTGAGCACTATTTCTAGTATAAATTGTTCTATCACCTGCTAAATCTGCAGATGTAATTGTAACTGTATAACTTGTTACTGGATCACCATTAGTATCAATACCTTCTATATCAGTTACTTCTCCATTTTCATCATAAGTGATTGTATATGTGACACCATTAGATTCAAATGTTGTAATTGGTGTCCAATTTACATTTTCACTATAAATACCTTTGGCTAAATTAACTTGTGTACCAACTGATGCTAATCTACCAATAAAGTTATTATAATAGAAGCCTGTTAAATCAATCTCAAGTGAACCTGTAAATGTTTCAGTAACACCACTTTCAGTTTTAACAACTGAAGTAACTGTATCACCTGTATAATTAATTACATATGTAATATTACCATCTGTAATTTCCTTTATCTTACTACCAACTGCATTATATAAACCACCAAATAAATCATAATGTGCAAATGAATCAAATGATGCCTTAATTTTTGTACCTGTATCTAAACCAGTATCTGTTAAATATGTATAAACAGTAATTGGAGTATCAGTTTTACCAATTTGTGATGCATCTGTCAAGAATACAATATTAGTAGTTGTTGTAAGTTTAGTTTCCCTAGTTAAAGGTATATATAATTCTTTTATATACTTTCCACCTGCATATGGTATATCATCATCTGCAATTTTACTTGTAATTGTAATTGTTGATCTATTTAAATATTCATCTAAGTATGTATATGTTCCTTCAGGAATCGATCCACTTCTATCACCATTAATTGAAGCGATTGTAGTACCATCTGTATTAGGAGAAATAACATATTTAACATAAATATCAACAAATGAATAATCATCATTATTATCCATTTCCATATAGAATCGAATATTTGCATCATCAACCTTGAATGGATTAGATAAACCTATGAAATTAGATATTAATGCAAAATCCTCTTCAAATAAATTTTCAATATATGAGTTTTCACCCTCACCACCTGTTGTGCCTTGGGCGAATAAAATCTTTTTAGTCATTAAGCTGTGATTAGTATCATCGTTTAATGTTAAATATACTTGTAAATATAATTCAAAATTATTTGAATTAGAAGTACTACCTTTATCAAGATAATATCTTGTTCCATCCTTTTCAAATGTAATACCATAAAATGGTTGAGTAGTTAATCCTCCATCGTATGATACTCTTACTTCATAATCTACAGTTTTAACATTATATTTTACTAAATCATTTTCATTAGGAAGGTCATATTCTGTATGTTCATCATTAAAGAATACTTGTCCAATTTCGTTTTTAATCATTTCATCATAATATGACTCAGATATCTTTCGTAATTGAACATAGATAGTAACAGGATCAACATCTGTTGCACCTACGATTCTAGCTTCAAGTTCTCCAAAACCATCAGTTATTGAGAAACTATTTCTAGTTACTTTAATAAATTGATGTGTATCTCCTGCTGAATCTGAAGGTACTTCTAATTCAATTTCATTATATGTGGCATGACCGGAATCACTGAATTCAATTTCGTAATCTCCATAAATGTCTTCTATTGTATCGTAATTTATTAAAACTGATGTTGTAGTTTCTGATGCGAAACCTCTATTAATATCTACTTCAAGCTTTAACGCAACAGTCTCTAATACTGCTTGAGCACTTGATCCCATTAACCAAGAATTAACTGTTGCAGTTTTTGTTGTAGTACCATCTGATACTTGAATTAATACATGTCTTTGTTGATTTTCAGCTAATGATGAAACATGGAATGTTTCTCCAGTAGATGCCCAACTATTATCTGCAAAATAATACTTTATAGTAACATTTTCATCATAGAATGAAGTTGGTAATACTGGATTTGTTAAGAATAATGTATAATATTCAGCTTCACTTGATTTATCAATAATATAAGAAATATCAGTTCCATATTTTATGATATCTATTTCTTCACCATTGACTACTATAGTATCATCCTTTGTTTCACCAGAATCTGCTTCTCTATATACATAATCAATTGAACCATTACTCTTATATTTAATATACCAAGTGTAATTATTAGCATCACCTATAGTTACACTAGTAGGTAAATATGTAGATGTATTTTCTATATAGCTCTCGCCATCGTATTCAATCGTATAAGTAATACGATTATCATCAGTTACAGTTCTTATAGCTTCTAATGTACCATCATCATTCATTTTATATAAGCCTTGGAAGATATCAATATAATCATAACTTACAAGTTTCTTAGGACGGGAAGGTACTTGATAATATTTATCTACTAAAATGTAATCTACGAAATAACTTTGTGCAAAATCTAATACATCATCTAATAAATTAGTCTTACTATCAATTTTGCTAATATCTAGATATGTATCTGTTATTGTAATATTTGCGTTAGCATTTGGAGTTTTAATAGCTATTGCTTTTCCAGTTCCATCCTTTGTTCTAAATGTACCTGCACTATCAGTACCTAATGCTTTACCATCTATTACATAATTCATTGTATAATAATGTTTCAAATTCATTTCTTCTGAAACAATAATATCATTATTTAATAAATGAATATTACATGGCATAATTAAATCTAATTTTTCAGTAACATTAATATCATTTAATACATATATATTTCTAAATATACTAGAATCATATGCATCATCTACTACTACACCATTATCAAAATATGCTTTTGTTAAATCAATTGTTTTATTAGCATCTAATTTTTTTCCATTAAATAGCACACCAGCTGATGTAAATACATAATTATCAAAAGTACGATTGTTATATAAATAAATATGATTAATAATTCTACCATATTTATCATATAAGCCTGCTGATGTAGTAGCTGGAGTTATACTTAAGCTACTATCAGTAATAACATAATTACCTTCTGATTTAGTATAAAAATCAGCTCTATGATATTCACTTAAATCTATTTCTAATGATGAACCATAAGGTAGTGTATAAGTGTTTACTCCATTAGTAATTCTTGGAATAATATTGCCATAGAAATCATATACACCTCTTGAAATATCAAATGTATCATTCCCTATATAATCACCAATACTATTATAAAAATCAGTAACATTACCAATTCTTAAATCATCATTAATAACTGAGTGACGATATTCACTATTTAATAATGCTAAATCTTCATATGAAGTAACAAATTTATTATATTTTGTATAATTTATAGCCATTATATAATATGTTTTACTACTATTTAATTCAGGATTAATAGTACAAACACATTCATTACCATTAAATACTAATTCATTAGAATTATATGTAGCTGGGTTATATGTATATAATAATCTACCATCAGACGAATCTGATGCAATTGCTACTAGATCAAATCCATTTTCATAATTTGTAATTGTAATTGAGAATGAGCTATCATTGTTATATGTATAATATTCATCATTATTAACTAATAATTTATTAGGAGCAAGTGAAGTACTATGCTTTTCATTAATAGCATCACTTATTGCTGCAAATACTACTATTCCAATTATACATACTATACTTGTAATAATTATTGTTAATGATATAATTTTCTTTTTCATAATACTTCACCTCTCTTTCAGTTAATTTTTATCTTTCCCAGTAAACGTATCTTGTTTCTGTTCCAGAGCCATCAGCTAATGTACATGTTAATGTAACTAAGCCTGTATAATTAGGATTCTTCAAATAAATACCATATACCTTAGTAGTTGATGTTAAGCTTATTGCTCCAATTGTTGATGTATTATTATCTAAATCCGTAGTAAATGAATAGTAATTAGAAGATGTATTAGTCCAATTTGCTGGTTGACTTGTAGTTAAAGTAAATGTTAATGTGCTTTCATCATAACTATAAAACTTTTTTGTACCATCATTTTTCCAAGCTACACCAGCACATACACGACCAACCAAATAGTAATATACTACTTCACTTGAAGAATAATTTCCTATATTATCTTCAGTTATCTTTATTAAATTGTTATTTACGTCTTTAACAAAATAATGAGATTCTGTTACAACAACATTATGTTCCACAACTTCTACTACATCAGGATTACTTGAAGTAACACTTGAATAATATGTTCCAGACAATGCTGTACCATCATATACACCACTATTATTTATAACATAATCAGCATGACTATAAGCATCTTCATCAATTAAATATTGCTTATATAAATTATTCTTAGCTAAATTAATAGTTAAAATTCTTTCAAACATATGAGGTTCGTAAATATATCTAGTATAATATTTTGTTCCACTATCATATATTGTTGATGATGTACATTGAGTATATACCATTTCATAATATGTACCACTAGCCCAATCATCAGGTTCAACTAATAATAATTTATAATCTCCATTATCATTCATATAATATTTGTTTTTAACAAATTCAACTGACTCACTTAAAGGATTATATGATGCAGTATAATATTTTGCATAATTAGTTGACATATCTGTAATTGTTTGAGTTACAGGAGCATAAACATCATTAAATTTACTTTCATATTCAATTTTCATTGAAATAAATGCTTTATAAGATGTTGTACTAGATAAATTTTTAAATCTAAGCTTTATTTGATAATCCTTACAGAAATCATAATCACTTGAATTAGGATTTGCTTCTTTCCACAATTTATATAAATTCTCATATTGAACAACTGTAATAATGTCATCGTTATGAATAATTGAGATATCAACAAATGTAGATAATGAATTCCATTCAACTTTATAATAGTCGCCTGCAGAATACAAGTAACTTGGTAAATAATAATCAACGCCTTCAACTATTTTTCCATCTTTTGAGAATAATTCAAATCCATTTTGATAAACGAATGAAGAATCACTCGATGTATCAAATGAAGTTAAATTATACATTATTGTTGCAGCAGATTTAATATCGTCTGAAATATTTAAATTAGAATAATTATAAAATTCAGTTTTACTATTTTTAATTTTATATTTTACGATATCACTATGATGTTTTAAATACATAGCTGTTAAGAAATATTGGAATGTTGGATTATTTTGAATTCCAGTTGGTCCAGATATTTCTACTTTTTCTAGATTATCAAATGCCAATAGCCATGACATATCTTGAAGAGGAATTAATTCATCGCCATGTGTATTTGCACCATATATAAAATTTTTCAAAGTATCTCTACTATTATTCAAGAAAGAAAAATCTTGACAAGTAATAGAATTTCTTTTGTGATAGAATATAAAAGTTTCAAGCTGCATATTGGAAGCAAACGAGAAATCATAAGCTGCACCACCATTATCATTGCAAAGCTGTAATGATTTACAGTTATAGAATATTTCCAATCCATCATAATACATTAAAACACGGTCGTAAACATTAATAGATTTTATTTGTGAAATTACATTTTGTCTTAAAACTTTACTTAATGCACCATCAACAATTACTTCGTCCATAAGTAAATTACCATTAATTAATGTTTTTGAATTAGATATATCTTTTGATACAGCAGTCGTTAAATCAGTACTAAATGTAATCTTTGCAATACCATTAAATATATTTGCTGTCAATACTGCAGATGAGAATACATCACCTGCATGGACTAATGAACCATCTTGCATCTCGACAAACCAATTTGTGATTGCTTCATTATAATTATCATTACTTGCGTTACTGCCGGTCTTAACATCAACATAGAATGTAAAACTTCCATTTCCTAAGCTAGAAGTATATGAAACAGTGATAATTATATCATTAGTAGTTGTACCAATTGAACCAGGAGTCATTTTCAAATATGTGCCATTACTACTATCTAAACCTATACTAGAAGTAGATGAATAACTAATAGTAACTGTTTCACCATTTAATACTAATGATAAAGGAAAATGGATTTCAGAAGTTTCAGTATCAGTCTTTAATAAAACATATCTCTTTCCACTAGAATACTCATCTGATGACATATATGCACCATTTGTTAATACTCTATTACCATTTGTATGTACATTAATAGAATATTTTATAAGATTTTCTAGAATATCTTTGTCACCTTTTTTAAATACTGAATTTGAATATAAAGAAGCTCCATAATATCTAATTCCTTTATTGATATGTAAACTAGTCAAATTAGCTACATATCCTTCGGTAGTAGAGAATTTACTATAATAGTTATTTGATTCAGAACCAACTATCTCATTATATATTTGTGTCTTAAAACTAGAAATAGTAAATGTATTAGTCAAACAATAATTATACATATCACTTAAATTTACATTTGATGGATTGAAACCATTAATGACGAAATCACCACTTGAATTAATATTTATTAAATCTCTTGATATAGGACTTCCAAATGTATATGTAACATTTCCAGTTGTATCAGTAATAGATTTAATCATTGCATAATTAGAGTTAATATTTATGTTTGTTATATAAGTGTTATAATTATAATTTATAATTTCGTCAAAATAAGCACCATAATAACAACTTATTGTACTTAAATTACTAAATTGATTCAATCCTTTCAAATCTAAAGCTAGAGAACCTGATGATAATTGGATTTCATTACCTGTAAATGTTCCTGTATAGGCGTTTGCGTCAGATCCGAATGATGCCGCTTGGTAAATACCTTCCAAAACTCTGTGATCTATAGAAGATTGTAAAGATCCAATTGTTATACCGTTAATATTTGCTGCTGAATAAGAACTTGCGTCTACAGCAAATGTACCAAACAACTCTTTAACTATAGTATAACCATCAACAGTAATTGCAACTTGATAATATGCCTTAACCATTTTTTCATATAAATCAAGTCTACTCCAAACAAATGAAACAGTTGGCGTTACTCCATAAGCTGTGTCTAATGAATATGCATTTGAGGCAGATGTTACCCTTGATGTAGGATCACCAACAGCATTATATGCATTTTCCAAATTAGTAATATTTGAAACATTAAGTTTTGCTTCATCTCCCCAACGACTCTTATAAACATATACACTAACATTATTTTTATTAAGAAGTGTTTTAACTGCTGAAATTGATTCATATGGTAGTGCATTTTGTGCACCATCACCATAATAATAGAATAATTCATTCTTAAAATGAATATCAATTTGATTTACATAAGTAATACTATTAAAATAACCAATTTGTGTAGAATTAATAAAACACTCAAAATTACTTGGTGCATATAATTTTAAACTAGTAATATTTGTTGAATAATAACTACCATTTTTAAAATTGCTTTCTTTCAAACTAAATAAATTATTAGAAATATCAACTGTTGATAGATTAGGATAAGATTTTCCATCTAATATATTTCCAATATCTCCAATTTGATTATTTTGTAAATCTAAAGTCTCAATTGAACTTGGAAGTGTAGGTATAAATGATATAAAGAAATTATTTATTGTTAAAGAAGTAAGATTTGACAATGAATCAATTCCTTCTAATGTATAAACAGCACTAAAATATTTTTTTGCGATATTATCATTTAATTTTCCACTAATACCTGAAATAGAATTAAAATTAATAGTTGTCGCAGCTTCTCCTCCGCTTTGGAATACAAAATACTTTAATGTTCTATCTTTTATTTTCTCATACCAAGCATTAAAGTTTGCTTCACTCTTGTCAGTTATACTAAATGCATACATTAAGCTCTTATCATCCTTGTTATTAATCTTAGATACTAAAATGTAATATCCATTTGTATCAAATGTATATTCATAATAATTTCCGCTTAAAGTTGCATTAGATTCGCTAATATCAGTGCTCTTTATTGAACCATCATTTTTTAAAGATAATAATCTCCAAGTCACTGAGAATTCTCTATATTCGTTTAATTCTGAATCTCCAGTTATAAACTCAGTAGTTTTAATTGGGAAAGTTACTTTTAAACCTTTCTTAAATGTATCTACATATTCAACAGAATTCCAATCAATTGAATCAAATTGAGTATCATTTAATGATGTACCATCGTATACTTGACCAGTTAATTTAACATCTAAATGTCCATAATAATCTTTAAATTCTGACCATTCTGTAGCGGAATCAGGTTCAAATGTAACTTCGACCATATTTGGATCCCAATCCCCATTTACACCAGCTTCACTTACAGTTGGTAACGTATTAGTATAATCACCTACTAATTTATAGTACCATGTTGTTATTGTAGGTTTTGCATTTAAATATGTTTGAGTTAATGTTATTTTTTGGTTAACAGTAGCTGAATTAACTCCTTTAGAACCCACATATAAATAATTGAATTGATTATTTTGTGACTTTCTAAACAAAGATACATTATCAGAAAGTGCGTTGCCATTTTCATCGTATAAATGTAGATAATAATTGTATTGTGACTTTTGAGTTAAAGTATCACTAGTGTAATTTGTGACATCTAATAAATCACCATTCAAATCATATACTGGAACAAAGCATGAATCAATTGTTAAAGATGGATTATAGTAATACAATTGATTATCTTGCAATCCCATACCACCTATTGTAACATTTCCCATATCCAAAATATTACCAGATTCATCGTTTAGATAATAGAAGCTTGGATCAATAGTTTGGCCATAAGGAATATATGCATATACTAAGAAAGCAGACCAATCTGTGATAGGAGTACCCATTTGACCTTCTTCTTCATTTGTTCTACAGAAGAATACTCTTAAATTTGGCATATAAACCAAATATGAAGAAACAAGTTTACTTGGATCAGCATCAGATGATCCATTTTCATTTGCAAATTCTGTCATAAAATTTTTATTAAGGTATAATCCCTCTAAATTTGGTAATGGTGTAGTTATTGTTGATAAATTAGCATAACCATAAATATCAACAATGGCCTTTAAATTAACTAATGTCTTACCATCACCATATTTTAAACCATTTGATGATTCTATTACTTCTACAAATGGCAAATATTGTAATCCATCTGTGACTAGTTCAGCATAATTTATTTTCATACATAAGTATAAATTAATTGGATTGTATTTAAAATATGTTGCCAAACTAGTATCATTATATTTAAAATCTTTTTTAAGCTGTGAAACATAAATAATAAATCCATTAGAATATGTTTTATTAGACTGTGTGGCACCATCATAATAAACAGTTCCAGAAGTAACAAAATTTTCTACTCTAGATATCGCATCTGCCCTATCATTACATAATACTGCAGCATTGCTACCATACTTATAATAATAAGAAATAGTTCCATCAACGGCAGTTTTTGTATAATAGAATCCTCTTAAAGCATTATTATTAAATCCACCATTACCTTTTTGATATACGCCGTGATAACTTCCATATAGCTGACTTGTCAATCCGTCAGCTACTAAAATCATAGTTTCAACTGAGCCAAAAACTTTATTTAATGATGTTCCGCCATTATTATTTATAGGATCGTTCTCATCAATATCATTATACAATTTATAATTGTCATTAAATTGAACATTCAATGCTAGTGCATAATTCACATTAGAAACATCAATCGTCTTACTATTCCATAAACTAGAATCTGAACTTAATACCATATTTGCATATGTTGTAAAATCAAATGCTGAAAGTCTTTCATAAATTAACGTAATAATCTTAGTATTATTGTCAGTTGAGGATTTAAATAGAGCTTTTGTTTCTAATTTTCCATAATTTCCAATAACAGTTCCAGAAAATAATGGTTTTGTTGAAGAAGAATTTTCTGGAATATAATATAGTGTTGTAACTGGGTCATTACCTTTGGATCCATATTCATTTCTATAATATACATCAGTAGGATCAGTATACGCTAATGTAAATCCAGTTGGCAATAAATCATCGTATAAATAAAAACTATATTTTTGAGCAATTTCAATAGTATCATATAAATTAACAAATGTTGCAGACGTTGTCATACTACCTAATAATTTAGATACTTCATCCTTAATAGGATTCCAAACAGTAGTTTCATCTTGCATATAAATGCTTACATTATTATTTAAATAAACATGATATAATTCTGTTTTAATTGAATAATCATCTAGGTTATATGAACCATTAACTTTTAGTGTTTCTAGGTTAGTTAATCCATAGACTTCATCAACAATATGATTTGTTGCATTAATATCAACAACTGTAAATGAATCATCTGAAGTTTTATCATAGGTTGTTGAATCTTTTCTAGAAAAATATACCAAATAATCAAAATCAAATTCTTGACCATCGACCATTAATGTAGTTAGGCTTTGTAAATGAGATACATACCATAAGTCACTATTGTTATTTAATATATTACCTCTTAAATTTAATGAAGTAATACCTGTAAAGAATTGTAATCCTTCTAAAGTCTTAATTCCTGCAAATTCTAAATTTAATTCAGCAGCTGCTGTTAATTCAGAATAATCAATAAATCCATCAGGATCATCTCCATTAATTCCATCAAAAGTTTTAAATATTTGAGCTCTTAATTTAACATCTGGAATTAATGTGCTTGCGTAAGTCCAGAAAGGAACTCCATTTGTATCTTTCAATTGTATTTGTCCCTTGTTATCACCTTCAAGTATTACAAATGTAATCTTTCTATAAATAGCATTTACATCTAAGCCAACAGTATTAGCATAAATAGATACTTCGTTATCTACTGGAATCTGATTAATTGTTACATTTGTAACATGAACATCATCATTTCTTGTTATACTTACATATGGCGAATTAATAGAATCAACAAAATATGTGATTTCGTAATTATTATTGTTAATATTAATGTAAGTCGGTAATGATATTACATTATCTACCTCTGAAATAGTAACAATTTTCTTTAATATTAAAGCTTCTTGCTTAGTATTATCATTAAAGGAAGTATCAGGTGGGGTAGTAGCATTTTTATCTCCTGGATCTTCAGATGCTTTGTCGCTTGCAATTGAATTAATTTTAATACTACATTTATTTGTTAATGCTGATAGTAAAGCAAAATAATATTGATTTGATCTTCTTGTTACTAAGAATCCATCATCTGTAGAATCTGTTCCTACAGTACTAATACCACTAGTACTTACGTTATTGAAAACTCTAAGTTTTGTCAATTTAGTCATGTCTTGAATATATCTAAAGTCAGATATCTTATTAAAACATAAGTGCAATTCTGTTAGATTTGTTAATCCTTGCAATGCAGAAATATCAGTAATTTGGTTATTACGTAAATTTAGTAAAGTTAAACCATCTAAATATTCCAACGCACTAACATCTGTAATAAAATTATTTCTTGCTTGCAATTGAGTTAAATTGTATAAATAAGATAAATCCGAAATATCAATTATTTTATTATCATTTAAAGTTAGTTTTTTAATATTTGTAAAATATCTTAATCCTTTTAATGATACTATTCCTTTACTAGAGCAATTAAAAGTATCACCATTAGCATGTTCAGTTTCTAAAATAGTTAAAATGTTATCTTTGTTCACATCATATTGCGCTAATAATTCTACATATAGGTTAGCATCCACTATTTCTTTTCCATTATGTAGGATACCTACCAATGTAAAATCAACATAGTTAGTTGTTCCTGCTATATCATAATATACTTTAACCTTAGTAGTTTCTGCAGGAGACTTACTAGTTAATATATGAACATATTTTTTACCATCGATGTTTAAAATTTCTACATAATCTTTAAATTCATCATCAACAGTATAATTAACTGGTGTACCAGAGAAATCAGATACTAATTCAAATGTATCAACAAATTTTTCATATATATATGGGCTTGTTGATATTGGTGTTGTCATTGATCTAGTATAGATATCAAATGGAACACGAATTGTATTTGTAATATCTGTTGCTGTAGTAGAATTTTCACCATTACTTACTGCGATAGTCTTATTTTCAGTTATAGTATTACCACTACTAAATTTATAATTAACATCATAAATTAAATCTAATGTTTCTTTTGGTAGATTTAATTGATGAGCTAATGTAATATTTCCACTAGAATCTTTTGCATTTTCTACATAATTAGATTCATTAATTGTACTAACTGTGATTTCTTCTAATCCTAGTTTAGTAAATAATCTTGTTTTAAATTCTTCTTTTAATTGAGAAATTGTTGTTGTTGGATATGTATAATCTAAATTAATACCAAAATCATTTAATGCAACTTCTTTAATTGCATCGAATGAAGCTTGATTATCAACTGAAATATCTATTCCACGTTTATACATTATCATATCAATAGTATCAAAAGAGTAGCTTGTTACATTATAATAATCGAACATTGTAATTGAGAAATCGTGTAATAATTTAGCTCTTTCTTCTTCTGATAATATTTCAATTGTAATGTTATCAATTACACCGCTCTTGATTTCTCCAGATTGATCTAGAACAAATCCTAGCTTTGCAGTCTTAGTAACCCAAGAATCTAAATTAATATAACCATTAGGTAATACTGTACCATTTTCGTCAATTAAAGAGCTGTCAAATGGAATCCATGTTACATATGTATTAAATGCAGGTAAGTATTGTGGTAAATAAATAGAACCGTCAATAGTTACCGGAATATATCTCTTTAAATAATCAACAGCATCATCAAGTGTTTTACCATATAATGATAGGTTTGCATTTGCGATATTCATATCGCTTCCATATGCAGTCGCAACACTTACATAAACGATATTTGATGTATCTAAGCCTGTAGCTTTAAATGTATAATTTGTAGTATCAAATGATACATAGCTATCAGATGCACTTGCATCAAGAGTTACAGTACCTTTCTTTATGTAATATTTCAAATTCTTTAATACATCGAATTGATAAGAGAATGTATTATTTGTTTCAGTATTCATCAATCTCTTTTGAGATGCAATTTCATTTAAATTGTTTTGTACAATCTCATTAAATACATCATAATTAATAGATGTAGTTTTAACATAATTTGTAAGTGGTAATTCAACGTCTAAAATTGTTTTTGTTAGATTAATATCTATACTACCATTTTGTACTGAACCAGTTCCTTTTGAATCAATAATACCTAAATTTGAAATAAAACTTTCCTCTGTTTCAGCAGTATCTTTAATTGTTATTGTTGCACCATTAAGATTTAATGTATGTCCATTTAAATCTATACCAACAACATGATCAAACACAATATTTTCACCATGGTAATCAATATCTCTCATTAAAACAATTGTACGACCATATACTGAATTATTTTTTGGTAATTGTTCTAAGATTGATTCAGCAGTGTTTTTACCTAGATTTGATAGATAATAATATGGGAAATCGTTTGAATCAGTTGTAACTACTTCTGATGTAGTAGATATTTGTAAAGCAAATGGTACTCTATTTTCAACAACTGTTGCTTCACCATATACAAGCATAAACTTTTCTTTATTTGTACCAGATGAACCTAAATAATCAGTTAAAACAGATTCATTAGAATTTTCATATAACAAGCTATAAAGTGTGCCTAAGTATTCGTATCTATCAAAATTAAAACGATATACTTCAATACCTAATGTTAAATCACGATTGCCATCTTTTCCGCCTTCAAGATCATTGAAGAATGTTGAATATTTAACAGCGTTTGTTGAACTAAATGTTCCATTAATAGAATAATTAAGAACAATTTCATAGCCATCGCCTTGACTCATTTCGTCAGTTGAAAAATAAACAACATCTTTTGTATTTTTAACATTACTTTCATTAACAGTAAATACAACTTCTACTAATGATAATTTAGAACCATTATTTTGATAGAAAAATCTATAAAATGCAAGAATGCCAACAACACAAATAGATGTAATAATCATTATACTTGATATCAGAATCAAAATTTTTGATTTTAAATTGTTCATCATAATGGTCACTCCTTTACTTTTATAAAATACTAAAAGCCAGTTCGCTAGTATTGTAACTGGCTAAAATAATTAATCTTTTATTTTCCAAGCAAATCAATTAATATAAAATATTAAGCTTATTCTTTAATTGCCTTTATTATATAATAAAACTCTTATATTATCGACTCTAAATAGGCACTTGCACGAAAATAACTTATTTTTGTGTAAAAAATGAGCAACTTTTTTTCAATCATTAATTGCATATCTTAAAAAAGATTAAAATTATAAACTGTACATGATAAATCAATATTCAAAAAAAAGATTGTAGTATTTGCTATAACCCACATTCATAATATTCACTTAAGCATTTTTACAAGAGTTAATAAACATTTCTATATCATTCAATATATATTTAGTTCCTGTTGTATGTAATACTTCATAGAAAGCTTTTATATATTCAAAAATTCATTATGTGTTAAAGAAATCCATTGCTTATAATGACTTTAAATATTATCAAAAATTGTAATTATTTTTCCTTCAAATAATCAGCTGAAACGCCTTAAATCCGCAAATATAGGCAAAAATATACGCAACGCTTTTTACTCTTTAGTCGTATATCTTCTAATGCGATAAAAATTGTATTTTAAATAGATAAAACGAAAATGCACAAAGCCATACTTTTCATACACAAAGTCGCATAAAATTAGATTAAAAACATTGCATTATAATGATTGTTATTATATAATAAAAAGGCTGAGGCGTTAAAAAAATAGCGCTTTCAAATACTTTAAAAAGTTATATTTAGCAAAACTAGAGCAATCTAGTGACGCAAAGCTATAGGGTCTAGTTAATAGACAGCCAGTTGCACATTTTTATGCGTGATAACTGGCTTTTATTTTGTCATGAGGAGGTGTCATTATGAATAGAAAAACTTTAATAAATGTTATAATGCTATCATTGACATCACTTCTTGTAATATTAACAATGTTTTCATGGTATGTGTCTAATACTGTAGTTAATGCAAATGGAATTACTGCCTCTACTGCAGATGATAATTTTACACTTGAACTTGAGAGAGGAACATATGATTCGACAAAAGTAGATGATGAGAATGGCCCTTGGACTTGGGAGCCAACTTCATCTTTATCAATTAAAAATATGCAACCTAATGATGTATTCTTCTTTAGATTTAAAATCACTGCACATTCAACAGGCAATCTAAATGTAACATTAACAAATATTAAATCTGAAATTGCAGAAAATGTATTATCACTAGGAAACGATGATAAATCAGTTTTAATAAATGGTGTTAAGCAATATGAATTAGACAGCAATAATAAAGTAGTTATTGAAAATGAAACAACCACTTTGGGTACACTATATTCTTACAGCAATAATACATTTAGTTTAGAAGATTATAAAATTCAAAATACATTTAATTTTTACGATTATGGACTTGGAACTGCTAATTTTTATAAATCAGGAACTACAACATACTATACAACTAATGTTTCTGAAAGACTTGATGAAGATGCTAATGCTATACAAGATTTAACAAATATCTCAACTACTTATTCTATTACAACTGCTGAATCATATGGATATTTCGCACTAGAATTTAATGATACAAAATCATTGGTTACATATAAGCATTTAGACGGCACAGTAAAAACTGATAGTAACTTATATCAAGCACAATCATTAATCATTTCTACTATTGGTGTTTCAGAAGTATAAAACAAAAATAAACGAAAGGCGGTGCTAGAATGAAAAAATCAAATATCATAGTAATTGTATTAGCTATCCTAGCACCAATACTTACATTGGTAGTTGGTATATCAATTATTAGAGCTTGGTATACTAATACAATTCAAACTGGTGAGCTTGATGCAACATCTAAAAATGTTGCGATTAAATATCAATTAAATAGTGGTACTGAAAATGTAACTACATATACTATCAATAATTTAGCATTCTTTGATGCCGATAGTGAAAATGAAGGTGAATTCTTAGAATTACTTGCATTAAAGATTGATTTAAAACTAACAAATAATTCTGATAATGATGTTAAATATACAATAAAATTTGAATCAACAAAAACTATATTAACTAAAACAGATGATGAAGAAAATGAAATAACTACTTCTATTGCTTATGCAGCATGTGCATTTGATTCAGTTACTAAGGACACAACAAATCATAAAACTGTGAATTCATATTTAGTTGATTCAGATGAAACTAATACAAGTGCTACTATTGATTACACATTAGACAATGCTACTAAATATACTGCAGAAAAGATTAGTAAGGTTAATCTAGGTGCTAAAGATGATTCAAGTACAGATGATGAAGCTACAGTATCATTATATGTATTTGGTATTCAAGAGATAGATAGTGCATTGAGTAAGGATTTCTTATATACTAATGCAAATAAAACAGATGTTAGATCATATCAATTTACAATAACAATTATTGCTGAACCTACTGGTGCAGCTACTATTGAAGAAAATTAATTATTACAGGAGGTGTACTGTTAAATGAAAAGATATAAATTAATAACAATAATTGCAGTATGCTTACTATTAACATCAATTACTGTAGTATTTGCTGCATTTATATTTAATCAAACAGTAACTACTACATCTAAATTAGGAAATATTCATATAACAGGTAAAAAATTTATTTCTTATGCACCTGATATTGATTATACTGATACAACTGAATACCCTGGTGGAAAAGCTGATTCAAAATATTTAAAAGATATTGAAGGCAGAAAAACTACTGGTGTATCATTCGAACAAGATTCAGTTATCTGTTATGCAACAAGAAAAGAAGGATATAACGAGGAAGAAGCTCCTACAACTGAAGAAGGAAATTGTAATTTCTTCTATTTAAATCAATTAGGCTTCCAAATCAAATTTAAAACTGACGTAGCAGTATTTGTTAGAATTCATTTTAGTGACGCGTGGATTAGAACCAAAACATATAATGGTAACGTTCAAGATCCTGAATTTGTTATGAGAGACCATTTTGATTTAGATTCAACTGATACTAATTGGAAATATGATTCTAAAACTAATACTCAAAATTATACAAGATTAATTGAGGCTTCAGATAATGAACGAGAATGTTCATTTGTAATTGATCCTGCTTATTTTTATCCTAATCCAGAATTATCTGGAGGACATCAATCAATTATGGTTCAGGTATCATTTACAGTTGATATCATCCAAGCAAATAGAGCATATAAAGTTTGGGGATATAATCCAACAAACCTAACTACTGACGAAGGAGGTAGTGATTAATGTCTAAAATATTTAAGAATAGAAAATTAATATTAATATCGCTATTTTCTTTAATTATACTTATAGTTTCGACTATAAGTTTTATTGCTTTAATAAATAGTAATAACAATACTAAAGATCCTAAATTTGTATATAATTCAGGTCATTATATAACTGACCAAGAAGCTATTTCTACATCTTCATTAAGTTCTAATTATACTAAAATGAATACATTATATACAGCAAATGGACTTGTAATAACAGCTTCTGGTGCTAGCATTGATTCTAATAAAACAATAGCTATTGAATCAGAATTAGATTTCTTTGCATTTACTATGCTAGCTAAAGCAAATGATTCATATCTTACATATAAATATGAGTTATTATGTAATCTTGATATGTCTACTATTACAGACCCAGTTTATCCAATTGGTTATAACGGTAAAGAATTTAGTGGAACATTTAATGGTAATGGTCATATAATTAAAAATTTATATTTAATACCTGTTTCTACTTCTAATGCATCTACTTTTAATAGTACAAATTATTATGCATTATTTAGAAAAAATACAGGTACAATAGCTAATTTTGGTTTAGTTAATCCTAAAATTAATGTAGCTATTACTCCTGCAGGTAGTGAAACAGCAAATGGAATATATTATGTATCAAATGTTGTAGGATGGAATGCTGGTACAGTATCTTATGTATTTGTTAGAGATAATATCGGTACTGAAGCAAAAAGAACTCCAGGTATAGAAGTACTTGAATCAGGATTCCATATTGCTGGTTTAGTGGGTAAAAATACTGGTACATTTAATAATTCTTATTATGCATCATCTACTTTAATTTCTTCAACAAGTGGAAGACCTGCCGAAATGCAAGAAATATTAGTAAATGGTACAGCTACTGATAACACCTTATTCTTCTACAATAGCTTAATTGATACTTATACTTCTACTGCAGTAAGATATGGTGGATTTATTGATAGAACATATAATTATACTACTCACTATGGTACATATGAGGCTACACTTTCTACATTAAACGCTGCAGTTGTTTCGACTACTGCTACAGGCAGTCATGATAACACATGGTACATGGGTGATACTTATGAAAATATTGGTGATTTATCAACATTCTTCGATACTGTTATTACACCAGTAACAAGAGGTTTTAAAACAAATCAAGTTCGCTATGATGTAAATGATGATAAAAAATATCATGTAGAAATTAATAACGCTAATGATTTATCTTATATTTATGAATTAATGGATACAAACTCAAAGTTTGCATCTAACGCATTTGTTTATGAATTAGATCCTAAAGGTGACGATAATATTACAAGAGTTGCAGGTATTAACCTAGATAACGTATTATCTCCTAAATATCAAAATGGTATTGCTGCAGAATTTAGAACAAAAGATGAATATATAACTGCTAAATCAACATATGCAACACTATATTTAAATGCATTCTCATACAAGGTTACAACACTTGGTATTGATGCATATGGTGTATTCCCTTATTTAACTGGTACTGTTAGATATTTAAATTTCGTAGTTGGTGGTAGCACACAACTTGAATTTACAAATTCATCTACAAATATTACAGCATATGGCGCAATTGCAGGTTATGCTGAAGGTGCAACAATTGACCATTGTAATGTTTATAACAACTTTAAAATAACTAATAAGGTTGGAAAATACTTTGTAGGTGGTGCAGTTGGTATTTTAGCTGGTGAAGGTGAAATTAAAAACTCAACAGCTAATGGTACAATAGCTTCACTTAATTCAAATCCTAAATCTTTTACAAACCCAGAGGATTATCCAGATGGCGTAATTATTGGTGGTGTTGTAGGCTATATTGATTCATCACTTGGTAGCGTTGATACATTATATAATGAAACAACAATCACTGCTCAAGGATATACTGGACAAGAATTCGTCGCTGGTGGAGTAATTGGTGCTGGTTATACTTCTAACGCAGATGAATTACAAAACAATGGTTCTATTACCATTTCAAATTCCAATTATTCAAAATTATATGTTTCTGGTGTAATAGGTAGATTACTTGGTGTATCTAGTCAAATTACATTATTTACAAATAATGGTGATATTAATGTAACACAAATTGACGCTCCTACATATGTATCTGGTGTATTAAATGCAGATATTCAAACTGATGATACAATAGCTGCATCTTTATTTAAACAAAAGAGTAATTTCTACTTCTATGCTGCAGCTCTAACTAATGGTGCTAATGTTACATTAACAGGAACTAAGACAGATACTTATATGTATACTGATGTAATTAATGTTTTAAATAATAATGGATTTATTACTAAATTATCAGGTATATATAATTTAAATTATAAATTTGCTAGTGAAACTACATCACTAAATGCTCAATCAATTAGTGTTAACCTAGTAGATAAATTCGCTCCTGTAGTTATGTCAAATGCTGATTCAGAGCATTCGGCTTCTACAATTGATTTAACTACTTCTTATAACCTACGCGATATAACATTAACTCAATCAGCTGCTATTTCATATAGTATTAATTATGCAGGCTGTGCATATGGTTCTTATATCACATATGCAGATGTTAGAAATGAAGGTAATATTAAATTTGAACCCGCTTCTGCAATAACAGGCAATATTACTATTTCAGGTGTATTTAATGAATTAAGTTCTAATTCAACTGCATCATCTATTTATAATGGCGGAGATATTGAAATTAATTTTAAAGCTAATATTACAGGAAATATCAATGTTGCAGGTATTTGTTATGCAAATAGAAATGGTATAACAGATATTGATTCATATAATCCTACTTCTACTAATTACGATTCTGAATTATTAGGTTCATTAAATGATACAATTAACAATGGTAATATTAAAGTATCAAGTTCATCATTTAGTAGTATTGAATATGGTAATTATTGGTATAGAGCATCAAATGGTAGAAGTGTTGCAGCAAATATTTTATATACAACATATAGTGGCTGCAAAGTGGCTGGAAATATTAATACAGCTGGTATAGTTAATATTAATGAATCAGTTATTACTAACACATTCAATCTAGGTAATGTTAAAGCATTAAATTATGTTACTGAAACAACTGAAGCAAATAAACGTCAAATTAATGCTGGTGGTATTTCAACATTAAATATTGGTAAATATGCTTATATCATCAATTCAGCAAATAATGGTGATATAACTGCAGCAAATCTTGCAAGCTATACATATTCTGATACTTCTGATACTGCTGTGGATTCTTTTGATGGTTCAAAATCTGGTATGATTTCTAGTAAAACAATTTATTATTCTGATGTAACAGTTGGCGGTATTGTTTCTAGAAATGATAAGGCTGAAAACGGCAATAATTATGTCTCAAGTACAACTAATTCAAATTCAAGCCAAGTAATTTCATTCACAATTAATTATGGTTCAATTTATGCATATAATTATGCTGAAACAAATTATATTGCAAATTCAAATCCTTCATGTAAAGCAGCAGCTATAATTGGTGCTGGTTTATGTAATGCAATTAATGTTAATAACTATGGTACAGTATATTCTGGTGAGGTTTCTGCAGGTATATTCGGATTGGTTTCACTTGCAAGATATGCAGCTGAAATTGCAATCAATAAAGTATATATTGCCAATGTACTTAATTACGGAAATATATATTCTCTAAAACATGCTTATGATGCGTTTGATTTTTCAATTCCATCAGGATTAAAAGTTACACCTGACCACACAAATTTAAGTTTAGATTTAGAATATCCTGAGTACACAGATTTTATCAACGACAATTTAAATACTTTTAAATTTATTACTGATAATTCTAATACATTATTCAGTTATTTTTCTGGTTCAGTAATTGGAATAATTGATTTTAATAATGATGAAAATGCAACACAAATTATTATTAGATATTTAGTTAGTTTTAACGATTTATTATCCATTTCAGGTGCAGAAATAAACATTAATAATGCTGTTACTGCAGATACTTCTACTATTTATTCTCCATATCTAAAGCCAGATGTTGTAGGTAAAAAGGATAGAGATGATTACTTAGCAACAAATGTTCAATACGCGCCACTATCATCTAGCTCATTCACAGCAGACTTTTTAAAAACAAATTCAACTTCCGGCAGCGATATCTCTACAGAAATGACTTTCTATGGTGTATTTAATGAGAACTTCACTTTTAGAGAAGTTATTGATGGAAAATATGAAGATGGTTCTACATATTTCAATACTAATTTATATAAAACAGATAGATTTTTAACAGACTTCTTCCAATTTGTTCCATATTCTTATGTTAACGAAAATCTAATGGAAAAAATAGGTTGGAGAACAAGTGCATATCTAGATGCAGCTAATAAATTTGCAAACTCATTAGAAGGAACTTATTTATTCTATAAGAGTGATTTAGGAACATCTACTTACAGTGATGATTTAACTGCTGCCTTATCTACTTCCACATGGAGTCAAAATGCAGACCCTAAAATATTAACTCAGCTAGTAGAGAAATTAATTGGTTCTAGTGATAAAGCAGGTATACTAGCATATATCGAATATATTTTTAGTGATACAAATAGTAATTCATCAATTTTAAATACATTAAGAAGCACTATCGTAAAATATGTATACGATAATTATAAAACTCTAATAGATACTTCTGAATTATTAAAATTCGCTAATGGTTATTCAACTATTTTAGCAAACGCACTATGCTCTAATGCAGACAACGAAGTAAAACAAGATGTAATTACATACATAAGTGAATACATTAGCAATCTTGATGGTGTTACAAAAGAAGAATTATTGTTATCATATATTGATTATTTAGATCAATATGGCAGCAGCTTCTTTAATGCAACATCTACTCAATCTAAATATGAATTATTACAAAATTTATTTAGTGAAATAACTGATCCAACATTCTATAAAACTTTAATAGATTTATTTGGCAGTGATAATCAAAATACTATAAATGATTTTGCTGACTATTCTTTATCAGGATATGGAGGATTTATCGCCTTATCTGATGAAGCAAAATTATCATTCTTTGATAATGTTATCGCAAATAACTCTGCTGCAAACATTAAGGAATATTTAGATGACTTTGCTAATGAAATAGGTCTATTCGATTACTTAAGAGCTGAAAAAACTGACAACTATGATGCTCAATCATTTACCGATATAAATAATAAAATAACTGACACTACAAATATTAACCTAATTGATGAAAGAGTTAAATTATGGAATAAAATTAAGGACACTACTACTTTTACAACATGGTTTAATACTAAAGTAACAGATAAGAAATACTATTTAGCTACTGAGTATAATAATACATATCAAACTGATTCAGCACCAATTCCATATGGAATTGAGGGACAAGCTGCAGTAAATATGGTACGTTCTAATACTCCTAATGTATTAGGTGAAAGTTCAGATTTAGATTTCATTTATACAACAAACGTTACTTCAAATACATATTTCTATGGTCCCTATGCATACCCAACTACAGGATATACTTATATCGAAGCAACGACAATCGATATTAATTATAGTGGTGGCTATGGATATAATTCTAGTTACATATATTATTCTATCGATGGAGGAAAAAACTATACAAATACTGGTTCTACTTCTTCTGCTAGTATTCCTGCAGGTGCAACTTGCTATAGTTATTCTAGATGGAGTGGTTATCAAGCGATTAATGTTACATTAAATGGTACATTTTATATAAAAAATGGTAATACATATACAAAAGCAACAGGAAACTACAATCCAAATACTTTATATTATAAATATTTATATGTAGATAGAAACACATTAATTCCAAATGGTGATGGTACTACTTTATCTACTACAGAACAAGGAACTGTAAATAAAAATTCAACAAATATTTCTAGCAATTGGACTATCAACTCTAGAACTGGTTGGTATTCAGTCTTATTTACTGAAGGCTCTGTGAATTTAACATCAGTAACTACAGGTAAAACAAGTGGCCTAACAAGAAATGACAGTCCGTTAGTGATAAGAAAAAGAACAAGCATTGGATGTTATGATAACTCAAGTGCAAATGGAATCACTGCTGATGTAGCTCTTGAATATAAAACTAAAAAAACTTCTGACTATATTTTAATTAATAATTCTGTAAGACAATCACTAGATTCTATATTTATTTCTAGAGAAGTATATAATAAAAATAATTATGTAATTGGAACTCAAGCAGTTAATTGTGCTTCTGGAGATAAATATACTGTATATCACAATGGTCAAGCAATTACTGAAGCAACAGATTTAACAACTTGGAATTATATACTTGATAATTATGTTTATACTGCAACAGTTAATACAGCCAATTCAAATTGGTATTCATCAGATGTTGCCGATGGTACTGGTCGTACTGGTTTATATGTTAAATTTATTCAAAGAAATGCACAAAGACAAATTGACTATGATGAATTATGCATGTTTACAACTCGTTATATTGATTATTCTGCTACTCAATTATTAAAGCTTGATGGTGTATTAACAAAATGCACTGATGAAGTAAAACCTGAATCAACTGATGAAAAGAATATTATTAATGATATATTTAATACAATTTTATTAACAGACGAAACTGAATTCATGCAAATTGTTGCTAAATCATTATTTGAAACATTAGGAAGTACAAATAGTACTAATGCAACAAATAGCACTGATCATATTAATTTCATTAATAATTTCATTGGTGTTGGTGCAACTACAACAAAGAAAGTTAATAATACTACTGCTCCTCTTGTATATTTAATGCATACAACAACACCATCACAAACAATTGCACAATATTTAGCTACTTTATCACTTGATAATGAATATAAAAAGAAATTATTAAATGCAGCTTCAAAAGATAAAGATGTATTCGTTGAATTAATAGAATTATTATTTAACAAATCCTTGACAGTTGGAGCAGATACTACTTATGATCCTGGACACTCATTGAATTATGGTGGAAACTTTGATGTTGATTTATTAAATTCAAGATTAAAACTTATCGCCTATAACAAATACTCAACTACACCTTCATCTAGTCTTCCAAATGTTATCCCTGGAAAAAATCTTACTGATGATAGTTCTACTGGTATTACCTATAGTGGAAGCGAAACACAAAGCCAATACACAGTTTTAGCTACAGGAGAAAAGATTCCGTTGACTGTAGATCCTAATAGCATTACATCTGCTAATTATTCAGGAGCCAATGCAGCAGAAACTGTATCAAGTCAAAATATTGGTTATTATTTGGGTAATCAAAATAAAATTAACCAAAAAACAATTACTTTTGGAAATGCATTAATTGCTCCAACAGATACTATAAATGGTGATTATACTGATTCTAGTGGCAAAACACCATCCGAATCTAAAAAAACTCCAAGACAATTATTTATAGTTACAGGAGCTAATGGTAATTATCAAGGAAACACAATTAGACCGTTAACAGATACAGAATTTTCAGCATTACCAGAAGGAATACAAAACCTAGTTCCTAGTACTAACACGGCCGTTACTCATAGTATGATAAGGTTGAGTCAAAGATACCCTGGAAGTATTAATTTCACAAATACTACACAAAATGATGCCTGGGCATATCATGGTGCTATTTCATATTTTGGAAAAACTTATGGTAGTACAGGAAATGGTATTGCATTACCAAATAATGGTATTTGGTTTAAACCACAAAAAACCGGAAAAATTAGAATGGTATTCTATACAGGTAGTGATGGCAAGTCTTTTTGCTTAACAAAAGTTAACAGAACAAGTGCAACAACAGCTAATCCATTTGCTGGTACTGCTTTTACTGCTAGTGCTGTTGATCTTACAGGACGTAATAATTTACCAAAATATTTATTATTATACTATGAATATGAAGTAACTGATGAAGATTTAAGTAATAATGTTGAATTCTGGCTATTAGGCGGAGACGATAGCGAAAAAAATGGAGCATACTTCTTATACTTAGATATGGGTATCAATGGTGGCGGTCCAAAAACTGAAGATATTACATATTATGAACAAAATACATTAAATAATACTACTAATTATAATGATAATGTTTATAAATTAATATCTTATTTAACTCCATTAAATGCTGGAAATAACGTAATTAGCTACATTCCTGCAACTGATGTAACATCTAGTAATGTAACAGATTATTATACTTATTCTACTGCTACAACATATAATGAAGGCACTACATATTATTCACGAGATGGTAGTGGACATTATGTAATTGCACACGGAGTAACATCGGAAAATGTAACAAACTACTACCTATTCTCTCAAGCAACTACATATGATTCTGAAACAACTTATTATGTTCAGCATAAGATTTTAGAATATCAAAATCAGGTGTTCTGTGATAGATTCATGAAGATACTTGCTAGCTCTTCTAATGCTGCAACATACGCATTAATAAAATCATTAGATGATAAAGATGCCTATAAAGGAATGTTAAAATATCTAGCAACTTTAGATTCTAGAAACTTTGATTCTATAATAGCTTATGCAAATGCTAATCACCTATTCCCTGCAGAATTTGAATATTATCTAACAGGTGGTTGGTTAGCAACAGATTATTATAGAAAATATAAGACTGATTTTTCTACTACATATTTACACGATAGATTAACTGCTGCTTATCAATATTTAAGCCATAAAACTTATTTGAATCCGGATGATATAGATACTTTCATTGAATTCTGTAAACATATAGATTATCCACTAGATATGAACTATGGTATCTATGCTCTTGCATCTAACGAAGGTATTAAAAATGGTGTATTTATTCCAGATAATCTAAACCTAGATAAAATGGATCCTGAATATACAACTGATACAGATGTTAATTTCAAGTTAATTGAAACTAATACAACACTTGAATCAAATTCAACTGACGCTAAATGGCGTGGTGGTACAGGTACTGATGAAGGTGAAGATGATGTATCAGGCTATACAGGAAATAATGTAACTGTTAACCAAGCATTCTATATTGAAATGAAGCAATTAAAGAAATCAATATCTACTACAGTATTTGAATTAACACTTAAAAAAGGTGATAACTTATACTATGGTGATGTTGATTTAGATAATCATACTGTCACATATTATTTAACTGAATTATCTACAGGTAATTACACAGTAGATACTATAGATTTAGCTTATGGAGCAACAGCTTATGAAAATGCAGTTATTACTACAACAGGTAGTACAGAATTTAAAAAGAATTCAATCGTTGATGTTACTGATGCTGGCGAAGTTATGCAATTTACAGTATTTGCTGAAGATACTGATGTTTATAAAACATATAAAATTATATTTAAAGTATTAGTAACTGACTTAACAATGGAATATGATACTGAAAAGACTAAAACTGAAACTACAACTGCTTCTGCTAGTAGCTTTACAGTACCATCATCACAATCAGATACTACAGTATACTTAAATATAACTAGTAAAGATGATAAGCTTCCAAAAGGATTTGATTTAAAGCCTTACTTAAGCTTAACTGATGGTACTAATACATATAAGATGGATGATGAAACAGGCTATGTTACAATATCTACTATTTCAACAGACCATAAGATAAAGGAAGATGGTAGCGCAGTTGCTACACTTACAATATCTTATAAGCTTCCAGCAGGAACATATAATATCGTATTATCTTTATGTGGTGAAACTGTTTCTGTAAAATATATTAAACAAGCATCAAGTGCTTGCGCTATCACAAACATGAAATTTAATGGTAGTACAGTAACATTCGATTCTAATAATAAGGCAACATCAAATATTCTATTTGGTAGAGCATATAATAATATTGAATTAATTGATATTGATGGTACTTATAGTGAATATTATAATTTCTATCTAGATAATCTAGAGGTTTCAGCAAATGCTACTGTAACTTCTACTGCTACAAAAACATTAGAAGAAAAAACATATTATTTCGATGCTGATAATGAAATTACATATAATATTACTTCTTATGAAATTACATACACAGTTACTGCTGAAGATGGTACTTTTGCTAAGTATTACCATACATTAACTGAATATGATCCATATGATAAAACGAATAATCCTAAATATGGAGATATATATAAAGACGGAACTACAGATGATGTAGCTAATACAGCATTTGATGAAACAGTAACAAATGGTACTAAAAATCAAACAGTAGTATCATTTGAACGTGGTAATGAAGCATATTATAGATTAAAATATGACTTCTCTAAGATTTATACATTAGGTAATAATGTAGTATATTCTAAGGAAGAAACTACAGATTCCTCTCTTGCAGGTGTTGCAACATTCAACCTAGAATATAGAGGTATTTCTGCCGATGTAAATGAATACTGTGATGCAGGTACTTATACATTCCTATATAAATATAAAAATACTCAAGAGTGGAATATTGCCATAGAGAATGGTGTTGTTACAGTTGGTGAAACAACTTATATTCAATATACATTCCCTAGATTAGTAATTAATAAAACTTATTCTACTGATGCTACATTACATTCAATTATCTTAATTGATGCATATAAAGAGGTTGGTAAGGCTTCTACTGTTATGGATATAAATAACCTAAGACCAACAGATTCTGATCTTAAAACAAATGAAAGCTATTATCAAACTTTAATTACTGCAACAAATAATAATATTGAAGTTGGTGAACCAATTAATTATAGCCATGCAGGAACTGATTATTCAGCTTATACATATACTGATTATTATACAGTGGGTACTGTATCTAACGCGCTATTAACTAATTATGCACCTACATTTGAAATTGAATCTCATGCAATGATCTTCCAATCAACAACATTAGCTAAGCTAAAAACATATGGTTTTGATAAAAATCAAACTGCAACTGATGCTGCTATATTAGGAGATCATATATCTAATGATGGTAAGATATTATTCATCTATGTTCCATTTACATATACAAGTAATGGTAAGACTTTAACTAAGAACTTCCTAGTTAAGATGAATGGTAAGACTTTAACTGAAGTATATGAAGACACTTATACAGGTTTAAACACTGAAACTAGCGTTGCAACATTAACTAATGTGACTTTAGATACAATTAGAACTTTAAAATTAGATGCTGAAGCAATTATGCCTTCATTTACAGCTGGTGGTGTAACTTATACATTATCAAATATTGCTGGTAACCAAACTAATAACTCATCTCTAAATATGGATTATATCGGTAATCCATTAGATGATCATTTCTGGTATGTATCATATGTTGTATTTAGTGAAGATTATATTAGATCTAGCTCAAATACACATATCAAGTTCTACCATACAGCATTAATTGATATTTCAAATAATGTATATTTCACAATTAAGGTTGTAACTCCTAATGATGCTACATTTACTGCAATTAACAATATTTATGTAACTGTATTAGGCTATACTAAGAATAAAACAACTAATGAATTTGAAGAAGTTGTTGTAGGAACATATGTAAATAAAAAGGTTGTTGATACAACTGCTAATACAATTACTTATGAGCTTATATATTCAATTCAAATATTGCCTTCTGCATATTACTACTTCTACATTGACCTACCTGGCGGATATATTGCTACATCAAAGATAACAGATCCAGCTAAGGTATTTATTCCTGGTACAAGCTCAGATTATCTTGAAAATATAGCTAATTACGAAGGTGCATATTTACCACCATCATCTATCGTTGTTCAAAGAGTACCTGTAACTATTACAGTTTCAACAGGTACAAGCGATAATTCTTCTTGGGCTATCGCAACTTCTGATATTTATACTAGATTAGCTACATTAACACAAGATTAATACACGCTAAAAAAGATGTCAAAAATGACATCTTTTTGTAAGCACCAAAGATAACCATCTCACGTAGTTAAGCCATTTTTTAAAACTGAAACAATAAAAACCGACCGAAATCCGTGCGGACAAATTTCAGTCGGTTTTTATTTATATGCTTTTATGTTATCTGGTATAG
>Ga0247610_10000724_pt1 | contig 44700 bp, 32 predicted proteins | sample 174DNAGHGhighgp2_FD_193483 | JGI IMG/M metagenome (GOLD analysis project Ga0247610, IMG submission 193483) | Sheep rumen microbial communities from Palmerston North, Manawatu-Wanganui, New Zealand - 1742 DNA GHGhigh gp2 | ecosystem: Host-associated > Mammals > Digestive system > Stomach > Rumen...
ACACAAAGTAACGCGCCTCAGAATGACACCGTGTAGTGCGTACCTCAGAGTAGCAGCTCAACCTTGATGTGTCATCCTGAGCATGAAGCACTGCGAAATGCGAAGGATCCTGAAAGATTCTTCGGCTTCGCCTCAGAATGACACAAAGTAACGCTCCTCAGAATGACACCCAATTTGTCATCCTGAGCGTAGCGAAGGATCTTGCGTAGCGAAGGATCTTGCGTAGCGAAGGATCTTGCGTAGCGAAGGATCTTGCGTAGCGAAGGATCTTGCGTAGCGAAGGATCTTGCGTAGCGAAGGATCTTGCGAAATGAAGGGTCTCTTTTATGAATCATTATTATGTGTACATCCTCACAAATTGGAATAACAAGGTCATGTACATCGGCGTGACCGGCAACCTGATTCGCCGGCTTTACGAGCATAAACACGGCATTCATGAGGGCTTCACGAAAAAGTATCATGTTCACAAGCTGGTCTACTTTGAAGAAACGTCCGATGTTTACGTAGCCTTGACGCGTGAGAAGCAATTGAAGGGTCTGCTCCGCAGCAAGAAAAACGCTCTGGTCGAGGCGATGAATCCTGACTGGCATGATTTAAGCGACGATTGGTAAGAAGATTCTTCGTCGCTACGCTCAAGATTCTTCGGCTCCGCCTCAGAATGACACAAAGTAACGCACCTCAGAATGACACCGTGTAGTGCGTACCTCAGAATAGCAGCTCAACCTTGATGTGTCATCCTGAGCATGAAGCACTGCGAAATGCGAAGGATCCCGAAAGATTCTTCGGCTCCGCCTCAGAATGACACAAAGTAACGCGCCTCAGAATGACACCGTGTAGTGCGTACCTCAGAATGACAGAGAAAAACAACTGCGGAGATCCTCGGATCCTCGCAGTCGTTTTAAGAATCATGATCCTTATAGAGGAGAAGCAGGTATCGGATACCTTCTTTTTACTCTATAAAGATGAAGAATAACGATTTGCTTTGTCTTTCTTCTCTATAGAGGAGAAAGTCTTTTTTCTATAGAGGAAAAAGATTGTTTCCTATATCTGTATTCTCTGTCTTTATACTCTATATTGATTCTCTATCTTTATTCTTTATCTTTATACGATACATATACGCCGCCGGAAGGCGATTTCCTCTTTTTTTCCTGTGAACTTTTGCGCATCTGTTTCCCGGAATTTTGTCCGGATTCAGAGCAGGCGGAAAAGGGCAAGGAAGTCCTGCGGCGAGAGCGTTTCCGCGCGGGTCTCCGGCGAAATGCCGAGCGCTTCCAAAGCGTTTGCGGCATTCTTGTATGCTTTGAGGTTGTTTTTGATCGTCTTTCGCCGCATGGACAAAAGCGCGGTACAGAAGGCAAACAGCGTCTTCGGATCGATGTCCGGCGCGTTCGCTTTTTTCGTCATGCCGACAAAGACCGACTGCACGTCCGGGCTCGGATAAAAGCAGTCCGGTCCGAATGCGGCGAGCGTTTTCGCGTCATAATACAATTGCACGAGGATCGAAAGCGGTCCGTAATTGTCGTCCTTCGGCGCGGCAAAGAAGCGGTCCGCCGCCTCCTTCTGCACCATGCAGTAAAACGACGCGGGCAGCGCTTTCAAAGCGGCGGCGCACAGCGGTGTCGTGATATAATACGGGAGGTTTCCGACGACCGAAAATGGCTTTGTGACCTCCGCATAGCGGAATTTCTGCGCGTCGAGGGTCAGGACCGAAAGGTTCGGATGCTGCAGCGATTTTTGTAAATAGTCCGCCATCGCCGCATCCTTTTCGACGGCCGTGACCGAAACGCCTTTTTCGAGCAAAAGCTCCGTGAGTCCGCCCAAGCCCGGTCCGATCTCGATCACGTTTTTTGCAAGCGTCATTTGTTCGACGCAGGAAAAAAGCCGTTCGCCGTCGACGCAGAAATTCTGCCCCAGCGCGCGGTTCGGGTTTGCTTGCATTTCGTTTAATGCGGTTTTGACAAATTCGATGTTTGCTCTCATGCGCGCAGTATAGCATATTTTTCCGCGTCCCGCAAGGTATAGCGCGACACGGATCGGACATACTGACGGAAAAGAACCGAAAGGAGATGCGCATATGAAACGATTCTTTTTGATCCCGCTGTTCGCGCTGCTGATCGCGCTTGTCGGCTGCACCTGCTCCGTCAGCGGAAACGCGTCGATGCCGACCAAAGCGCCGACGTCTTCCCCGACAGCAAGGGCAACCGCGCAGCCGATCGCAACCATGCAGCCCACGATGAGCGCAGCGCCGACGGAAACGACCGCGCCGGTCATGCCGACCGAGCCGATCACGTCGGGCGATCCGATGGCCTCGCCGTCCGCGGGCGCAAGCGCGGGAACGGGCAATCCGTAAAACGCAAAAAGTCACAATCGCATGGACGGTCTTTGACCGTCCGTTCCGCTTTTTGGCGGACGGGCAATGCCCGTCCCCTGCAGCGGATCGAGTTTTTTGTTTCGACGCGATAATCCCTTGCATCCGCATGCATCTTGCGTTATAATTTCCCCGATCATATACAGATCGACGGAGGGGAAAACGGTATGACGCTGCGGGAACTGAAACCGGGTGAGTCGGCGATCGTCGAAACGGTCGGCGGCGAAGGGGCATTGCGACAGCATTTTCTGGACATGGGCGTGATCCCGGGCGTGCGGATGACGCTTGTGAAGCTTGCGCCGATGGGCGATCCGATGGAATTTCTGATCCACGGCTACGAGCTGACGCTGCGCGTTGCGGACGCGGAAAAGATCGACGTCCGCCGTGCGGAAGAAGCGCCTGCCGCGCCGAAGGCGTCGGTCCGGCGCATGCGCGAGCATCCCGGTCTCGGCGAAACGGGTCGCTTTCACATCAAGGAGACCGAAACACCGTTAAAGAAGGGAACAAAACTGACCTTTGCTTTGGCGGGCAATCAGAACTGCGGCAAGACGACGCTCTTTAACCAGCTCACCGGCGCGAACCAGCACGTCGGCAACTTCCCGGGCGTGACCGTGGACCGCAAGGGCGGCGTGATCCGCAACCATCCGAACACGGAGATCACGGACCTTCCGGGCATCTATTCCCTGTCCCCCTACTCCGACGAGGAGCGCGTCTCCCGCCGGTTCATTCTCGACGAAAAGCCCACGGGCATCATCAATATTGTCGACGCAACGAATATCGAGCGCAATCTGTACCTCACGATGCAGCTCATGGAGCTGGACGTGCCGATGGTGCTTGCGCTGAACATGATGGATGAAGTCCGCGGCAACGGCGGCTCGATCCGCATCAACGACATGGAATCGCTCCTCGGCATTCCGGTCATTCCGATCTCGGCGGCAAAGGACGAGGGTGTTGACGAACTCGTCGCGCACGCGCTGCACGTTGCGCAGTATCAGGAAAAGCCGATGCGCACCGACTTCTGCGACAAGGACGCGCACGGCGGCGCGGTGCACCGGTGTCTGCACGGCATCATGCACCTCATTGAAGACCACGCAGCGGCGGCGGGCATTCCCCTGCGCTTTGCCGCAAGCAAGCTCATTGAGGGCGACCCGTACGTCACCGAGGCATTGAAGCTCAGTGAAAACGAGCGCGACATGGTCGAGCACATCATCTGTCAGATGGAGGAGGAACGCGGGCTGGACCGCGCCGCCGCCATCGCGGATATGCGGTTTTCGTTCATTCAAAAGCTCTGCGATCAGTCGGTTGTGAAACCGCACGAAAGCAAGGAGCACAAGCGGAGCCGCCGCATCGACAGGATTCTCACCGGCAAGTGGACCGCGATCCCGGTGTTCATCGCGATCATGGGGCTTGTGTTCTTTCTGACCTTCCATGTGATCGGCGCGGGACTGCAGGAGCTTCTTGCGATGGGCATTGACGCGCTGACCGCGCTTGTCGATTCGCTGCTCACAAGCTGGGGCGTCAGCCGCGTGCTGCATTCGCTGGTCATCGACGGCGTCTTCACCGGCGTGGGAAGCGTACTGAGCTTTTTGCCGATCATCATTGTGCTGTTCTTCTTCCTGTCGCTCCTTGAGGACACCGGCTACATGGCGCGCGTCGCGTTCGTTATGGATAAACTGCTGCGAAAGATCGGGCTTTCCGGCCGCAGCATCGTGCCGATGCTGATCGGCTTCGGCTGCACCGTGCCGGGCGTCATGGCAAGCCGCACATTGCCCTCCGCGCGCGACCGCAAGCTTACGATCCTTTTAACGCCGTTTATGAGCTGCTCGGCGAAGCTTCCGATCTATGCCTTCTTCTCCGCGGCGTTCTTCCCGAAATACGCCGCGCTCGTGATGGTGGGGCTGTATGTGCTCGGCATCGTTACCGGCATTCTCTTTGCGCTGATCAGTAAGGGCACGCTCTTTAAGGGCGAAGCGGTCCCGTTTGTCATGGAACTGCCGAACTACCGCCTGCCCGGCGTAAAAAATGTCCTCCGGCTCCTTTGGGACAAGGCGAAGGACTTCCTTTCCCGCGCGTTCACGATCATTCTCATTGCGACGGTCGTCATCTGGTTTCTCGAGACGTTCGATTTCCGGCTGCACGTCGTGGAGAACTCGCACGATTCGATCCTTGCCGTCGTCGCGGGATTCATTGCCCCGATTTTCAAGCCTTTGGGCTTCGGCGACTGGCGGATGTCCACCGCGCTCATTGCAGGGTTTATGGCAAAGGAGAGCGTGGTCTCCACGGTGAACGTCCTGTTCGGCACGGAAGCGGCTGTGGTCGGCGCGCTTTCTCCGCTTGCGGTGCTGTCGTTCCTTGTGTTCTGCCTTTTGTATACGCCGTGCGTGGCAGCGATCGCCTCGATCCGGCGTGAGCTCGGCAGAGGATGGGCGGCGCTTGTCGTGCTGTTCCAGTGCGCCGTCGCGTGGATCGTTGCGTTCCTCGTACACTTCATCGGCGGAGGGTTGAAGCTTTGAGAACCGTCGACGGGATCATCTTAGGCGCGGTGGTATTGATCGTCGCGATCGCGGCGTTCTTCGCCGTCCGCCGGAAAAAGCGCGGAAGCTGCTGCGGGGACTGCTGCTCCTGCGCGTCGGCCTGTGAAAAAAAGAACGGCGCTGCGCAGAAAAAAGGCTGACAAATAACGGAAGGCGTGGTATACTGATACAAATCCGGCGAAGGGAGGAAGCGGCATGAAAAAGAGCGGCACGGCGGTACGCATCGTGACAGGGCTTTCCCTGCTCGCGCTTTTGGCTGCGTGCATGTACCTCGGTCCGGTTGCGCGGCTCTGCTTCTTCTACATCTTCATCTGGTTTGCGGCGCGCGAAATGTCCGACGCGCTGAACCATATGGGCTTTCTGACCTCGCCGTGGATGGCGCGCGCGCTGGCGTTCGCGATGTGCGTGCTGTTTTATTTCAAAGACGAAACCGCATTCTATATCACCGCCGCCGGCATCGTCGTCATGCTGGCGCTGCTTGCCGCGCTGTTTCAAAAAACCACCATGCGCGACGTGCTCGGCTCGTGCATCGTCTGCCTGTATCCGACGCTGTTCCTTTTGGGGTATTCGTACCTTTCCGTGCAGCCGGAAACGATCTTCTGGCCCGTGCTGCTCATCACGCTGTTTTCCGCCGCCGGCTGCGACACATTTGCGTACTTTTTCGGCCGCGCGTTCGGCAGGCACAAACTCTGCCCGTCGATCAGTCCGAACAAGACCGTCGAGGGCTCGCTTGCGGGTACGCTGATCGGCACCGCGCTCGGCATGCTTGCGTGGCTTCTTATGAAGGACTTTGCGCCGATCCCGTGGTATGTGTACGTCGTGACGGCGTTCTTCTGCACGATCGCGGGACAGCTCGGCGATCTTGTCGCGTCCATGATCAAGCGGCAGGCGGGCATCAAGGACTTTTCCGATCTGCTGCCGGGACACGGCGGCGTTATCGACCGCACCGACAGCTTTTGCTTTGCCCTGCCGGTGGCGTTCTTCGCGCTGGTGCTGTTCCACGCGACGTAACAGCTCGGTCGTTTGAAAAGATTTTCAACCGACCGGATTTTTCAGTACCGCCTATCACGTTTCACGTGACCGGGCGGCGGTCCTGCAAGGAGTAAAATCCGCCGCGCATGTCGCCGGATTTTATGGATTCATATCATGCAGCGGTTTCGTTTGCCGTCACACACTTTCCCCGTGCGGGGATTTTTTTGTTTTTCGGGCATAAACGGACGAAATCTGTTTCCCTTCGTATACTTGCATTTCGGCATCGCGTATGATACACTAAACGGGCTTGGCGGAGAGAAGGGAGAATCTTATGAAGCGATTTCTGTTATGGGCAGGCGTCGTGATCGGCGCGTCGGCGATCGGCGTGCTGCTGTTTCTGATCCTTTTTACCTGCGTGTTCGGCAACCACGTATACGCGCTTGCAACCTGTACCGAACCCGAGATCTGCGAGCGCTGCAAGATCACGCGAGGCGAACCGCTCGGACATGTATTCAGCGAGGCGACCTGCACCGAAGCGTCGGTCTGTCTGCGCTGCGGCGAGCATCATGCCGACGCGCTCGGTCACGAATGGCTTCCCGCGACCTGCACCGAGCCCGAAACCTGCGCGCGCTGCGGAATCACGCAGGGCGAACCGCTCGGGCATCTCATGACGGACGCGACCTATCAGGCGGCCGAGACCTGCACGCGCTGCGGCATGACCTCCGGCGAGCCGCTTACACCCGCGCTTGCGGACCGGACGATCAACGAACTGCTGCCCGGTGAGCCCGTCCCGTACACGACCGCGTCTTTCGCGAACCATGACATCGACGTCACCGGCACCGCCGAGATCACGGATTACCGCGTGATCGACGGCGACGAGATCTTCCCCGCGCGCGAGGGCTATGAATGGCATATCGCAACGGTTCGGCTCGTATTTTCCGGCGAGGATGCGCAAAGCTACGGCGCGCAGAGCGCGTGCACCTTCGGCGATTACTATATCCTTGACGATTCCGTCTCCGGACACGCCGACGAAAACGGCATGCGTACGTTTGCCGCGGACTGGTACGGCATGCGCGTGAAATGCTGGCAGAAGACCGGCGAAACGCTCGAAAACGACTGGTACGGGCAGGAGCTTCGCTTTACCTGGGAGGAAGGCGTTCTGGTGCCGAAGGGCTACGACGGCGTGCTGCTGATCCTCTACAACTACCGCCTTGCGGAAGACGCAACGCGGCTGTACCTACCCGCAAGCGAGGTGCTTGACGAAAACGCATTGGTTTTCAGAATGAAATAATCGGTTCGTTGAAGAATTCTTCAACGAACCGGGTTTGCAGCTTTCTCCTAAAGCGCAGAGCGCTTTCGGGCGGCGAAAGCTGAAAGGTGTCAAATTCACCGCGCATGTCGCTGAATTTGACATTTTTTATTTACCGCTTTTCTTCCGGCGCTTCCGTGCGCGCGTTTACAACGCGCCTTCGTTTTTTCGGGGCATCGGAGCCCCTCCGCCCCGCTTCGTTCCGTTTCGCAGACACCGTCGTACCTTGCCTCCCCTGTGTAAGGGGAGGTGGCAGCCGTCAGGCTGACGGAGGGATTGTCAAAGCGTCGTCTGCCGCGTACCGTCGCCCCCTACAATACGTTTATGCGGCGGGGCGCCGAGGACGTCGCCCCCTACTGCGTTCTGACACGGATCAGAAGATCCACGCCGTCGTCGCGGCGGGTCTCGGTAAGGTCTGCGGTCACGCCCGTACCCTCGAGCTGTCCGATGCAGTCCTTGACGCTGTTGATAAACAGCCGGCAGTCCCGCGAAAAGCGCAGGATCCGCATCGGCGCCGCGCCGGAGGTCTTCGTGAGCGTATCGACGAGCCGTTCCGTCGCGGGTCCCGTCATTTTGCGCCGTTCGATGAGATCCAGCGCCTGCTGCTGACATTCGCCGTCCGGAATGCGCAGAAGCGCGCGGGCGTGGCGCTCCGAAAGCCCGCCCGTTTTGAGGCGCGCGCGCGTCTCCTGCGGCAGCTTCAGAAGCCGCAGACGGGCCGAAAGATACGTTTCGTCCTTGCCGAGCATCGTCGAAAGCTGCTCCTCCGAAAACGCGCTGCTGTCGAGCAGGGTCTTCAAGCGCTCCGCCTCCTCGAGATAATGCAGCGGACGCCGCTGAAGGTTTTCACTGAGCGCAAGGATCGCGCAGCGCTCCTCTCCCGCCTGCATGACGACGCACGGGATCTCCTTGTGCCCCAAAAGCCTGCATGCGCGAAGCCGCCGTTCCCCCGCGATGAGCTCGTAGCCTTCGGGAAGCTTTCGCACGACGAGCGGCTCAATGAGCCCGACCTGCGCGATGCTGATCATGAGCTCGGTCAGGGATGCGCGGTCGATATTTTTGCGCAGACGGTCCTTTGCCGTTTTGATCTCCTCGGTCGGCAGAAGCAGCAGCTTTCGGTCCGGATCGATCTTTGCCGGCATGTTCAAAAGACCCTGTTGAAACGAATACAGCATATGCGTCTCCTTTCCGACCGCCAGTATATGCCGCGGCGCGTGTCGAAAGAAAGGCAGCGGACAAACATAGAAAAAAAGCTGCAAAAATCGTGCGAAACCCCGTGCATAAAATGGTTGAAAAAAACGGTTGCAAAATCAAAAACATTTGTTATAATGATTTTGTAATCTTTATGAGGAGGTACAAACAATGGCATACAAAATTACGGATGAATGCATCTCCTGCGGCGCATGCGCGGCAGAGTGCCCGGTAGAGGCAATCGCAGAGGGCGACGGCAAGTACGAGATCAACCCCGATGTCTGCATCGAATGCGGCAACTGCGCAGAGGTCTGCCCCGTCGGCGCACCGAAAGCGGAATAATCAACCATCGACAAAAGAACGGCTCCGGTTTTCCGGAGCTGTTTTTTGTTGCGCAAACGGCGGGAATATGCTACCATAGCAGTATGAAGCGATTAAGCGAATCGGAAGCGAAAACCGCAAAAAAGCTGCTGCTCCGCTGTACGGAGGTATTGCCGGAGGGGTTTCGCATCGATCTGTCCGTCGAACCGGACGGGTGGGCGGCGCTTTCGCGCGCTTTGGGGTCGAAAAGACTTTGCGCGTACGTTGCCGAAACGCTTCGCGCGATGTATCGGAAGCGGTTTTCGGAGACGTTTCTGTTTTCCGTCCCGTGCATGACGTTTGAGCTCCGGTATCATCTCAACGCGTACCTTTGCGTGAAGGGCTATCGCGGCACGCGGCACGTGACCACGCTGCTTCTGAAAAAGAACGCGATCGAGCGCAAGTGCCATTCGATCGAGATCGACACGGGCGACGTGTACCGGCTCTCGCAGCGGATCGCGTTCCGCTACTTTTTCGGGATCGACCGGATCTATCGGCGCACGGCGCGCGATCCGTACGCAAAGAAGCTCGGCGGGCTGTATCTGCGCATTCCGTTTTACCGGCTGAAAGGATGATCGTTTCTACTGTGTCATCCTGAGCGAAAGCGAAGGATCTTGCGAAAGCGAAGGATCTTGCGAAAGCGAAGGATCTTGCGAAAGCGAAGGATCTTGCGAAGCCGAAGAATCTTCAAAAGATCCTTTTACCGGCTGAAAGTATGATCGTTTCTACTGTGTCATCCTGAGCGAAAGCGAAGGATCTTGCGAAAGCGAAGGATCTTGCGAATGCGAAGGATCTTGCGAAGCCGAAGAATCTTCAAAAGATCCTTTTACCGGCTGAAAGTATGATCGTTTCTACTGTGTCATCCTGAGCGAAAGCGAAGGATCTTGCGAATGCGAAGGATCTTGCGAAAGCGAAGGATCTTGCGAATGCGAAGGATCTTGCAAAGCCGAAGAATCTTCAAAAGATCCTTCGGCGCCTGCGGCTTCTCAGGATGACAGCTTGCGCAGGATAGCGCCGCAAACGCGGTTTGCAATCCGCCGCCGTTTATGGTATGCTGATACCATCTGAAGAAAGGAAACGGGCATGGAACAAAACGGCAAAAGCGGCAAGCTCATAGGGCTCATTCTGGCGGTCCTTGCGATCGCCGTGCTTGTCGTGCTTTTGGGTACGCTCTGCACCTGCCTTTGCACCTGCGGGACGTGCGTGGGCCGGAACGGCTGCATGCAGGTCTGCAGCAAATTCGAGTGGCTTCCCGATCACAGCGACGCTTGGCTTCTGACCGAAGCGCCGACGACTTTCGCGCCGACAGCAGCGCCGACGGAACCGCCCGCAGCGCCGACCGCTTCGGCGTCCCTTTCCCCGCTTGATGAGGAGCATTCCGCCGCAGCGCACGCGCCGAGCGATCCGTCCGCGTGGGTGCGGCCGCATCAGGTGCATCTACGTAACGACGGGACCGACACGGTGACCGTGCTCGTGCTGATGAACGGATCCGATCTGGAATCCGAATACGGCGAGGCGACGGACGACCTTATGGAAATGGTCCGCGCAAAGAAGAGTGACCGGATCAATATCCTTGTCGAAACGGTCGGCACAAAAAAGTGGAACCAGCGCTTCGGCGTTTCCTCACGCCGTTCCGAGCGCTACCGCGTGACGGAAAGCGGACTTACGCTACTGGACGGCACGCTTCCGCAGCTTGACACGACGATCCCCTCGACGCTGTCCGATTTCATCCGCTGGGGCGTCGAAACGTGCCCGGCGGACCGCTATATCCTGCTTCTGTGGGACCACGGCGGCGGTCCGGTTTACGGCTTCGGCTACGACGAGTTTCAGCCCTATACGGCAACGCTGACCATCGACGAGATGCAGCAGGCTTTGAAGGACGGCGGGGTCTACTTTGATCTGATCGGCATGGACTGCTGCCTGATGTCGTCGCTGGAGGTCTGCTGCGCGCTGTATGACTACTGCGACTACACGCTTCTCTCGGAAGACTTTGAGCCCGGCTGCGGCTGGTCGCACGAAGGGTGGCTTTCCGCACTTGCGAAGAATCCCGCGATCGACACGGAGGCGCTTGCCAAAACAGCGATCGACGATTCGATCCGCATTGCGGAAAACCTGTCCGGTGAGGATGGCGGCATGACGCTCGCGCTGATCGATGAGGCGTATCTGACGCTTCTGTACCCCGCGTGGGTCGAGTTTGCCTACGCAAACGAAGAAACGCTGCTTTCAAGAAACTTCAGCCAGCTTCGTGAATCGGCGGGACGCGTCCATCCGCGGCTTTCACGGTCGGTCGGCAACTGGTTCACCGAAAGCGACACGACGCTTGAGGACTACTGCATCACCGACATGCTGTCCCTTTCCGCGAACATTCCTTCCCCGCAGTCCGACGCGCTCTCGGCGGCGCTGGACCGGGCGATCGTGTACTACGGCGCGACCTCGGGCGAAACGACGCTTTCCGGGCTTTCGGTGACGCTTCCGTACGGCGATCGGACGTTCTATGATGAACTCAGGCGCGTATTTTTGAACGCAGGCATTGACGAGGAATACGTGACGTGGCTTCAGAAATTCGTCTCGGTGAAGACGGAAACCGCGTTCTACGACTTCGGGACCTGGAACGGCTGGGACGATTATTCCGGCGTCTATGACTGGGGCGGCTTGGGCGAACTGTTCGGCTTCCGCGAATGGGCAGAGGACTGGACCGGCGACTGGAACGTCGGCGGCGTTGATATTGACGACGTGCTGAACCGGCTGTTCGGCAAATGAAAGGAATCTGTATGAAACGAATTTTAATTGTATTTGCGGCGTGCCTTCTTCTGTGCCTGCCGCTTGCCTGCGTGAAAACACCCGCAGAAGCGACCGAACCGCCCGCTGTTTCCGTGCCGGAAACGCTGGAGCTTACGCTGACGCTGCCGCTCGGCGCGCGGGACGCCGTGACAAAGACGATCCCCTCGTACGCCGCGGGATTTTCCGCAAAGGACGGCGAAGCGCTGACGCTTTCTGTTGCAAGCGCCGATCCCTCCGTCGCAGAGTGCGTCCTACACGAAAACGGCACGCTGTATGTGATCGCGCGCGGCGTAGGCGAAACGAAGGTCACCGTGACCGCCGTGACCGCGTCCGGGGAGGAGAATGCCGCGACCGTTTCCGTAAAGGTCACCGACGCGCGGCGTACGCTTGCGCTGATCGTGCTCGGCGTGCTTGCCGTTGCGCTCCTGGTGCTGCTCGGAAAGCCATCCGCAAAGAAACCGGAGCGAGAAGCCGCCTCAGCGCCGGAAGCGGCGCCTGCCGTGCCCGTAGAAGCGCCCGACCCGGTCGTGATCTTTGAAGAGGAACCGAAAGATAATCCCGAAAGGAGATAAATGTATGATTCAGGAAACCGTAGAACGCTATCGTACCTATCTTGAAAAGCTCCGCGCGTACAACCACGCGATGGGGCTGATGAGCTTTGACATGAACACGATCATGCCGAAGGGCGCAGGTCCCGTGGTCGGCAGCACGTTCGGCGTGCTCAGTGAAGTCATGTATGACATGGTCACCGCACCGGAAACCGTTCAGATGCAGCAGGAGATCCTTGCGCACCGCGACGAGGTCGACCCCGCCATCGTGCGGACCGCAGAGCTTGCGGTGGAAGAGCACGCGCGCGTCGCCTGCATTCCGAAGGAGGAATACGTGCAGTACACGATCGACCAGACGACCGCCGATCAGGTCTGGCACGAGGCGAAGATCAAGAGCAACTTTGAAATGTTCCGCCCGCACCTTGAAAAGCTCGTCGCAGCGCAGAAGCGCTTTGCAAAGTATTACCGTCCCGACGCGCCGGTCTACGATACGATGCTTGACGGATACGAAAAGGGACTCAACACCGCCATGCTCGACAAATTCTTTGCGACCGTACGCGAACGGCTCGTGCCGGTCATCGCAAAGATCAAGGATCAGCCCGACGTATCGTTCCTGCATACGCACTATCCGACCGCCGATCAGCGGATCTTTTCGGACTACCTGATGGACGTACTGGGGCTTGACAGACGTTACTGTATCATCGGCGAAACGGAACACCCGTTTACCACGGAGTTCACGAAGTACGACGTGCGCATCACCACGCACTACCACGAGGACGCGGTCGAGTTGTCGATGTACAGCGTCATCCACGAGGGCGGTCACGCAACCTATGAGCGCAACATCGCCGACGAGATCGCGAAGCTTCCGATCGGCTGCGGCGTTTCGATGAGCGTGCACGAGTGCCAGTCGCGCTTCTTCGAGAACATCATCGGCAGAAGCGAGCCGTTCATCGAGGCGATCTTCCCGAAAATGCAGGAGATCTTCCCTGCGCAGCTGAACGGCGTCACCGCGCACGATTTTTACGTCGCGGTCAACAAGGCGGAGCCGTCGCTCATCCGCACGGAGGCGGACGAGCTGACCTACGCGCTGCACGTCATGGTGCGCTACGAGCTCGAAAAGCGGCTCTTTAACGGCGATCTTGAAGTAAAGGACCTGCCGAAAGAATGGAATCGGCTCTATAAGGAATATCTCGGCATCGACGTGCCGGACGATCGCCGCGGCGTGCTGCAGGATTCGCACTGGGCAAGCGGGCTTTTCGGCTATTTCCCCTCCTACGCGCTGGGCAGCGCGTACGGCGCACAGCTCATCAAGCGCATGGAGCAGGATATCGACGTATGGACGAACGTCCGCGAAGGGAATCTCAAGCCCGTTGTGGAATGGCTCACGGAGAAGATCTACCGCTTCGGCAGCATGAAGGAGCCGGTCGCGCTGATGGAGGAGGTCTTCGGCGCGCCGTTCGACCCGACATACTATACGGACTATCTGACGAAAAAATACAGCGAGCTGTATCATCTCAGCTGAGGGGGCTTTTATGCAGATCTATTCCTCTATTGACCCGAACAGCGAAGCAGGCGAACGCTTTCTGAAGCTCATCCGATGGATGCTCAAAGGATTCATCCTCTTCGGTGTGGTCTTTCTTGCCCTGGCGCTTGTCTTCCTCGGCAAAACGCTTGCGACCCGCGGGAACTACGCCGAAACCGAAGGCACGATCGTCGGGTTCAACAGCAGCGGTCACCCGACCGTGGAATACACGGTCGACGGGCAGACCTATCGGTTCGTCTCCAACGTGACAAGCGCGTCGCTCAAAGAGGGGCAGTCCTATCGGGTGCAGTACCCGATTTCCGATCCCGCAAACGGGCGCGCCTTCATGGGAAGCTACGTTCTGCCGATCGTGTTCGGCGCGCTGGGGCTGGGCTTTACGGTCATCCCGTGGGTGGTGAAAAAGTGCACCGTGGACCTTCTTGAAAAACTTTCGGAGGAAAAGGCAGAACAGCCCGCAAAGCTTTGACAGAACGCAAAAAGGAGCCGTTAAGAAACTCAAAAGAGGATCTTAACGGCTCCCTGCTGTTTTAAAAGCTCTTATAGATCGCAAGCACCAGAGCGTCGGATTCGTTCAAAAGCCCCTGCTTCATGTCCGCGTTGATGCGGGCAAAGGCGGCGACGGCGGTTTTCAGCCGGTCCAACGGAAACTTCTGCGCGTTTTTGACCGTCATCTCCGCGGCCTTCGGATTGCCGCCGAGCGTCTTCAATATCTCCGGACGCGGGCGCTTTTCCTCCAGAAGCTCCTTTGCGATCAACATCTGCTTCAATCGCCCTTCGAGAAATGTCGCGACGCGCAGCGGGTTTTCCTGCCCGTCCCTGATCGCCTCGGTCAGCATGCGCATAGCGGTCTTTTTGTTGCCGGAAAGCAGTGCGTTCAGCATCGGAAAGATCTCGTACTCGACCGACGGCGTGACGACCGTTTTCAGCACCGCTGCCGTGATCGCGCCGCCGCTGCCGATGTAATCGCAGAGCTTCGAAATTTCATTGTTCAGCCGGTACGCGTCGGTGCCGACCATATCGACAAGCTGATACGCCTCCGGGCGGTCCAGCCGGACCCCGCGGCGCGCGCAAAGCCGCATGCACATCTCCCGCGCACGGTCCTCGGAAAACGGCTCGAACGAAACGACGCGGCCCTTCTCCCTGAACAGGCGAACGAAGTCCGTCTCTTTTGCGCTGCCGCGCCGCACAAACAGCGTGATCGCATCGGCGCTCGCAAAGAGTGCTTCGAGCGCTTTGCGGGATTCCAGCCCTTCATAGAGCGCGGCATCGTCGAAATCGGTAAAGACCGTGACGCAGAGCGCGTCAAATACCGGCACGGCGTGTGCGGCGTCGAGCACGGCAGTCACGTCCGGCTCCTTCGCCCGCTTGAGATTCAGGTCGATAAAGCCCGGGTCTAAAAGCGCCGTAACGCGGTCGATCGCCTGCTGCTTTGTCAGCTCCTCCGCGCCTTCAAAGAGATATGCGCCCGAAAGCGTCCGGGCGTTTGTACGGTCATACAGCTCTTTTTCGGTCATGGCTGTATTGTATCACAAACGGCATTGTATTTCAATGCCGTTCATGCGCCGCAGGACATTTCATCCGTAGGGACGGGCATTGCCCGTCCGTTTCTGCATACGAAAAACGAGACCCGAAGGTCTCGTGCTAAGCGGTCTTGCTGTGACTCAATTGTGACTTACTCTGCGCAGTAGGGCAGCAGAGCCATGATCCGCGCGCGCTTGATCGCGACCGCGAGGTCGCGCTGATGCTCGGCGCACACGCCGGACATACGGCGGGGCATGATCTTTCCGCTCTCGGAAACGAAGCCCTGCAGCTTTTTGATGTCCTTATAATCAATGGATGTGGCCTTCTCAACGCAGAAACGGCAAACTTTGCGTCTGCTTCTCGGACGACGGGGACGCAGTTTACGATCTTCCATGTGATGCCTCCTGATATTGATGAATTAAAACGGTAAATCGTCGGAATTGATGTCGGTGAATCCGGCAAGATCCTGTGCGGGCGCCTGCGGACGCGGCGCGGAATAACCGCTGCCGGAATCCTCAGCGCTCTTCGGCGTCAGGAACTCGACTTCATCTGCCGAAACGTCAAGCGACATACGGGTCGTGCCGTCGGATGCTTCGTAGGTACGCGCCTGCAGTTCGCCGATGACGGCGACCTTGCGTCCTTTTGCAAGGTAACGCGCGCAGGTGTCGCCCAGCTGCCGCCAGGCATTGATGCGGAAAAAGTCCGTTTGTCTTTCACCGCTTTGGTTTGCGAAGCGCCGGTTGACGGCGATGGTGAAGGTGCAGATGGTCACGCCGGTGGGCGTGCTGCGCACTTCGGGGTCGCGGGTCAGGTTGCCGATCAAAGTAATCTTATTCATGCTATCGTTTTCCTCCGTTCTTTCGTGCTGTTACTTTGTGGGTTATGCTTCCTTGCGAGTGACCATGTAGCGCATGAGCCGTTCATCGTTGCGCATGTTGCGCTCCAGCTCACGGGGCAGTTCGGGATTCGCGTTGAACGCAACCAGAACATAATAGCCCTCGGTCTTGTAGTCGATCGGGTATGCCAGGCGACGCTTGCCCCAAACCTCGGTCTTCTCGATCTCGCCGCCGTTTGCGGTGATAATGTCGGCAAACTTATCCATGACGACCTTATCCGCTTCTTCATCAAGCTCGGGCGTGATCACGTACAAAACTTCGTACTGATTCATGTATTTCACCTCCTTATGGACTTTAGGCCTTCTTCTGAAGGCAAGAAGGACCGTTAGCCTTCGTACTATATCACAACTTTTGCAGGAATGCAAGGCTTTTTTCGGTATATTCTGCGTTTTTCATGACAGCGACGCCGATGCGGACAGTCAATGCCCGTCCCTACGATTCAGCGGTATTGAAAAAGATCATTCCGTCAAATGCAGCGACATGCGCAAAGACACCTCGTCCGCCTGACGGCGTATACTTAGGCGGATGAGGTGTCAGAACAGGCAAAACAAATCATCCGCAAAAGCTGACGCTTTTCGCGTGTCCACCTCATCAGTCACCTTCGGTGACAGCTTCCCCTCGAAGGGGAAGCCTTTTGGTGATCAATCCGTAATAATCCTCAGACATGCGCGGACTGCGCTTTCGTGACACTGATAAATCCGTAAAATCCGGCGACATGCGCGGACTGCGCTTTCGTGACACTGATAAATCCGTAAAATCCGGCGACATGCGCGGACTGCGCTGATGTGATGCAAGCAAATTCCGTCAAATGCAGCGACATATGCGGTGCATTTGACTTCTTGCAGTGCCGCCGCCCGGAAACGCTTTGCGTTTTAGGCGGAAACCGAAAAGAGACCGGTGAGAATGGCGTCAGAAGCCGTGTTCTTCGTCCCGAAGCAGTACTGATGTACTGCGAGAGGGCGAAAACGCGGCTAATTTGCGGCAAAACCGATAAAAGAAAGGGCGTCATGCCCTTTCTTCGATGCAGAATCATTTCATTTTTTCTTTGCCGCAAATGGTCTGGTGCCGTTAACGCCGGTCTCAGCCCGTAAACGGGTCGTCCTGGTGCGGCATCGGCGTGACCTGCGGAGCGGGCGTGTAGACCTCGTTGTCCGGCGTTTCCGCGGGCTGTTCGCCCGGCGACGCTTGGGGCTGTTCGCCCGATTCACCGTTCGGCGAGTCGGAAGGCGAGGTCGACGGCTCCGGCGTCGCAATGACGTGTCCCGCTTCGTACGGCGAGATGTTCACGCCGCCCTTGCTGTACAGATAGATCGTTGCGGTGGAATAGCCCTGGCGAATGAACGACGACGCCTCGTCCATGATCTCCGCCCAGTGCTTTTGCAAAAGCATCAGCTTCGTTTCGAGGTTCGACGTGTCGCCGACCTCGATGGTATACGGACTGCCCTCGACGTACATGCGGATCTGCATCAGCTCCGTCATGTCGATACGGTTGATGCGCGGCGTGCGTTCCAAAAGTCCAAGCTCCTTGAGCTTTGTTAAAAGCCGTACCAGCGCCGCAACCTGAATGTCGCTCGAATCGCCGAGCCTTGCGCCGTTGACCGCGCTGGAAATGTTCATGCCGTCGGCGATCAAAAGTCCGTTCGCGCTTTCTGCCGCAGCGTTCAGCACCGTACCGTTCTCGTCGATAATCGCGAGATACTCGTTCTGCGGACCCCAGCGGACGCATGCCGCCTCCTCACGCTTGCTTACCGTGATCGTGATTGTGGACGGGAACGCATACCGCACGGTCGCGTCAAGATACGGATCTGTCTCGCGGATGTGCTTTTCGACGTCGCGCGTGCTGATCAGCAGCGCGCTTCTCTTTTTCAGCTTCGATTCCAGACCGGAAAGCTCAATGATGCGCTGCGTGGTATACCCTTCCGGCACATGCGGAACATTGATCTTAGATAACCGCGTCACAAACCACGTCATGCCCAAAAGCATCCCAAGCGCCAAAGCGCCGAGGATCATCGTCGACGCGCTGCGCTGCCGCCGTCTTCTGCGCTCCTCTTTTTTCAGCGCCGCCTGCTTTGCCGCTTCGCCGGCGCGCTTCTTTGCACGTGCTTCGCTTCTGGCGCGCGCCGCATCATATTCGCGCTTCGCTTCGGTCTCGTTCCGAACAACGGTCGTCGTTGCCTTCGGCGCGTCTTTGCGCTTGCCGTAGCGCGCTTTCTTTTTGCCGACGCGCCGCCCGTACCGGTCGAAGTGAAACTGCGGCGTTTCGGAGGGCTTGTCCTTACTGCGCGCCTTTTCCGGCGCAACGGACGGCGCGGGCGCTTCCGCGGATTCCTCCGCTTCGGCGTCCGGCTCCTCCGGTTCGATATCCTCGTCCGGCTCCGCAGGCGTGTCCTCGTCCGACCCGAACAGGTCGATCGTTTCCTCATCCCTGCCCGCGTCGTCGTCAAACAGGAAGCTCGCCCGTTCGCCGTCTTTCTTCTTCTTTGCCAATGCTTTCTTCCTTTCGTGTGATCGAACCGCCCAAAGATTCGATCACGCTGTCCATTCGTTCATATCCGCGCTCAATACGCTCCGCGCAAAAGATACGCGTTTCACCCTCTGCCTTCATCCCCGCAAGCGCAAGCGCCGCGCCGCCGCGCAGATCGTGCGCGGTCACCTCCGCGCCGTGCAGGTGTGTCACGCCCGTAATGATCGCCGTGCGGTCGAGGATGCGGTTCTCCGCCCCCATCCTGTTGAGCTCCTGCGCGTGGCGGAAGCGGTTTTCGAACACATTTTCCGTCAGCACCGAGGTCCCCTGCGCGACCGACAGCAGCGCAAAGAGCTGCGGCTGTAAATCGGTCGGAAAACCCGGATACGGCCGCGTTTCGGTAAACCCGACGGCGCGAACGCGCTTTGTCGCCTGTATCCGCACGGAATCGGCGCGCGTTGTGACGAGGCACCCGCATTCCGTAAGCTTACAGAGAAGCGGATCGACCGTTTCCGGTTGCGTGTCGGTTACGGTGACGTCGCCGCCGGTGATCGCGCCCGCCAAAAGATACGTGCCAGTCACGATGCGGTCCGGCATGATGCGGTAGCTCGTACCGTGTCCGCGCTTTACCCCGTCGATCACGATCGCGGGCGTGCCTGCGCCCGAAACCCGGAATCCGCAGGCGCATAAAAAATGCTGTAAATCGACGATCTCCGGCTCGCACGCCGCGTTGCGGATCGTCGTTGTTCCTTCTGCGCGGCACGCGGCAAGCATAATGTTTTCGGTCGCGCCGACGCTCGGATATCCGAGATCGACCGTCGCGCCGCGTAAATCGCCGCCCGTGCAGCGGATGCGTCCGTCCCGCTCCTCAATGCCGGCGTTCAAACGCCGAAGACCCAGAAGATGCAGGTCGATCGGTCGGTTGCCGATCTCGCAGCCGCCGGGGTACGGCGCGTCCGCCGCCCCAAAGCGGGAAAGCACCGAACCGAGCAGAAAGATCGAGGAGCGAAGCTCTCCGGAAAGCGCCGTCGGCAGGACATAATTGTTCGCCGTGCGGCTGTCAATGATCAGAGCGTCCCCCTCGCGCTTCACCGTGCATCCGAGCGATCGGAGGATCTTTTCCATGTTCTCCGTGTCGCGGATCACGGGACAGTTGGTAAGCTTTACCGGTTCTTCCACAAGGAGCGTCGCCGCCAGGATCGGCAGCGCCGCGTTCTTGGAGCCCTGAACCGAAACCGTTCCCGAAAGAACGGAGCCCCCGCGCACAAGCCAAAGAGACATATTCAAACTTCCTTCCGCATGATACCACATCTTATGCGGAAGGACGGCGGAATGTGCTTAGCTTCGCGGGTTCAGGTCGCGCGAAATGCTCAAAAGAAGTCCCATTGCGGCAAGGAAGACGATGAGCGACGTGCCGCCCGCCGATATGAACGGCAGCGACTGTCCGGTCGTCGGCAGAAGCCCCGTGACGACGCCGATGTTGACGAAGACCTGGAACCCGAAAACGATCGAGATACCGGCGGCAAGCAAGCTTCCGAAGCGGTTTCTGCAGCGCATCGCGATCACGATGCCGCGGAACACGATCCACGCATACATCAGGATCACGATAAACCCGCCGACAAAGCCGAATTCCTCGCACAGGATCGCGAAGATGAAGTCCGATTCGCCGTACGTCATGTACAGAAGCTTCTGATAGCTGTTGTTGAGCCCCTTTCCGAAGAATCCGCCGGAGCCGATCGCGTAATACGACTGTAAAAGCTGATACCCGCTGCCAAGCGGGTCGGTCTCCGGATTGGAAAACGAGGTCATGCGCGCGACGCGGTACGGCTGCGCAAACGCGAGTACGAATACCGCAATGACCGCCAGAACACCGAGCACGAGCAGCTGTTTCAGATCGCAGCCGCCGAGATACAGCAGAACGACGCCGATGAAGCCGATGATGACCGCCATGGACATGTTCGGCTGCAGCATAACGAGACCCGCGATCGCGCCGATGGCGATCAGCATGGGCAGCATGCCGAAGCGGAACGTGTTCATCTCGTTCCTATGGCGCGACATGTACGAGCACATGAAGATCATGAGACCGAACTTTGCAAGCTCGGACGGCTGAATGGAAATACCCGCGATGTTCAGCCAGCGTTTTCCGCCGTTCAAGTCCTGTCCCCAGATCAGAACCGCGACAAGCAAGATGAGCGAGATCGCAAGGAACACCGAACGCAAGCGTTCGATGATGCGATAGTCGATCATGGAGACCAGCAGCATCACCGGATAGCCGAGCAGCAGATAGATGAGCTGACGCTTCAGGTAATAGAAGCTGTCGTTGTTTGCGCCGGAATAGTGCTGCGCATAGTAGTAACTGGCGGAGAAGATCATGACGAGCCCGAACGCGCAGAGCGCAGTGATCACAAGCAGGACGGAAAAATCCATCTTGCCGCGAACAAGCTGCGCGTCGCGGATGCGTTTCAGCAACGGTTCTTTTTTTGTCTTTTGTTCCGCCATGATCCCTCCGGTTTATTCGTATGCGCGCGCAATCTCCTTGAATACTCTTCCGCGCGTTTCGTAGTTGTCAAACATGTCCCAGCTTGCGCACGCAGGGCTTAAAAGAACGCAGTCGCCGCTTTCCGCAAGATCGTGCGCCTTGTCCACCGCGCCCCGGAACGTGTCCGCCGTGTGCATAATGTTCTCATACCCGTGCGCCTTTGCGCAGTCGAGGATCTGTTGTTTCGTGTCGCCGAGCACGACGCACGCCTTGACGATCGGCGTGAACGCCTCGAACAGCTCGTCGAAGCCGATGTGCTTGTCGTAGCCGCCCAAGAGCAGGACCGTCGGCTTTTTCATTGCCTCGATCGCGCGGATCGTGCTTGCGGGGTTCGTGCCCTTGCTGTCGTTGATGTAGTCGACGCCCTGTTTTGTGCAGACGTACTCGATGCGGTGCTCGACGCCCGCAAACGTCTTGAAGACCTCGCGAATCGTTTCCGGCGCGATTCCCTGCGAAAGTCCCAAAAGCGCGCAGAGCATGGCGTTTTCGAGGTTGTGGTTGCCGGGAATGCGGATCTCGTCGGCGTGCATGAGTTCATGCTCCTCGCCGTTCATGCGATACACGAGCACGCCGTCCCGTAAGAACATGCCGTTTTCGACCTCTTCCTTTCGGGAGAAGTACAGCACGTGCGCCGGCGTGAGCTTCGCAAAGCCGCGAACCGTTTCGTCGTCCCAGTTCAGCACCGCGTAGTCGTCCGCGGTCTGGTTGTCGAGGATCTTCGCCTTTGCTGCGATGTAGTTTTCCATCGTGCCGAAGTGGTCGAGGTGGTCCGGCGTGATGTTGCACACGCCCGCCGCCTTTGCGTGGAAGCGGACGTTGCCCTCAAGCTGCAGCGCGGCGGTCTCCGCCACGACGACGTCGCCGGGTTTCGTTTCCAGCGCATGCGCCGAGATCGCGACGCCGATATTGCCGAGCACGAAGGTCTTCCTGCCCGCCGCCTTAAAAAGCTCGCCGGTCAAAGCCGTGCAGGTCGTTTTGCCGTTCGTGCCGGTCACGCAGACGAAGTCCGCTTTTGAATAGCGGTAGCCGAGCTCGATTTCGGAAATAACCTCGATGCCGCGGCGCTTCGCCTCGACGATGAAGTTGCGCGTCATCGGAATGATCGGGCTCGGAATCAAAAGATCCACGCCGTCCAGAAGATCCATCGGGTTTGCGCCGAGCTTGACCTCGTACGCGATGCCCGAAAGCTGTTCGAAAAGTCCCTTGATCTCGGGCTTCATGTCGTTGACGATGATGCGGTAATTGTCCTGATACAGAAGCCGCGCGGCCGCGACGCCGCTCTTTGCCATGCCGACGATCAACGCCGTTTTTTGCTTTGCCATAAATCCTCCTTACTTACAGAGCCAGAAGATGATGAGCGCGCACGCGCTTGCGATCGCGGTCACCAGTGTATACATGGAAACGATCTTCGTCTCGGGCGTGCCGCCGAGCTCGAAGTGGTGATGCAGCGGCGCCATGCGGAAGATGCGCTTTTTGCGAAGCTTATAGGAGCCGACCTGCAGAATAACCGAAACGGACGTCGCAACGTACAGAATGCCGATGAGCGGCATCAGAAGCGAGGTCCGGCTTAGAAGCGCCATCGCCGCAACCGCGCCGCCGAGCGTGAACGCGCCGAGATCGCCCATGAAGACCTTTGCGGGATAGGTATTATGCACGAGGAAGCCCATGCACGCGCCCGCCGTGGCGAACGCAAACACCGAAAGCCCGGAAAGCCCGTCCTGTGCGCTCGCAGCGAGCACAGCCGCCTCCGGCTCGAGCGCGTCGCCGTTGAAGGTCAGAACGTACAGAAGGATCAGCACGCCGGTCGCAAGCGAATAGACCGCGGTCACGGAGCTCGATAGCCCGTCCACACCGTCGATCAGGTTGACGGAATTCACGATCGCAATGATGACGAACATTGCGTACGGGATGAAGAAGATGCCCATGTCGAGCTTCGTAAGCCAGATCGTGCTGCCCACCGACGGGTGGAAGTACAGCGCGATCGCAAACCCCAGCGACAGGATAAACTGCGCGGCGATCTTCTGCCATGCGCGAAGCCCCAGCGAACGCTTTTTGACGATCTTGATAAAGTCGTCCAAAAACCCCACAAGCCCGAACAGCACGGTCATCAGGAGCGCCCAGACCGTCAGCGAATAGCTTTTGTGCGAAAAGATCAGCGTCGCAGCAAGGATCGCGACAAGGATCATAACCCCGCCCATCGTGGGCGTGTTCTGTTTTTTCAGATGTGTCTTCGGTCCGTCGTCGCGCACCTGCTGCCCGAATTTCAACCGGTGCAGTGCCGGTATCACAAGCGGTCCAAGGAGCGCCGCAACGCCGAACGCGACGATCAGCGCAAGCAGCGAATTCAGTACGATGGTGTTCATTGTTCCGTCCCCTCATTATCCTTCAGAAGCTCCTCGACGATCTCGCGGTCATCGAAATGATGCTTGACACCGTTGACCTCCTGATAATTTTCATGTCCCTTACCCGCGATCACAAGGATATCGTCCGGATTCAGGATCGAAAGCGCATAGGCGATCGCCTCTTTTCGGTTCACGATCGAAACAAACGGCGTGCCGCTCTTTTTGACGCCGAGCTCGACGGCGCGAACGATATCGTCCGGGTTTTCGGTGCGCGGGTTGTCACTCGTCACGACGACGAAATCCGAATGCCGCCCGCCGATCTCGCCCATGATCGGGCGCTTCGTGCGGTCGCGGTCCCCGCCGCAGCCGAACAGGGATACCACGCGCGCCTTTGCAAACGCCCGTACCGAAGTCAGCACGTTTTCGAGCGCGTCCGGCGTGTGCGCGTAGTCGACGTAGACCGAGAACGGCCGCCCGTTCGTATCGACGGACTGGAGCCGCCCGGATACGCCGGAAAGTGACTCGAGCCCTTTCATGATATCCGAAAATGTCGCGCCGACCGCCTGCATCATCGCAGCAGCGCCCATCGCGTTATAGACCGAGAACAAACCGGAGATGTGCATGCGCACGGGACCTTCGCCGTTCGGAGTTCTCAAGTGGAAGCGGACGCCGTCGGTGCGGATGTCGATATTGATCGCCGTGTAGTCCGCACGGTGCTGGATGCCCATCGTTTTGATCGGCAGCGTGAGCCCGTCCATCATGCGTTCCGCATACGCGTCATCCACATTGATGATCGCAAGGTCGCTTTGACGGAAGAGCAGCTTCTTTGCTTCCAGATAGTGATCGAATGTCTTATGATAGTCAAGGTGATCCTGCGTAAGGTTCGTAAAGAGCCCGACGCGGAATTGGATTCCCGCAACGCGGTCCTGCGCAAGCGCGTGGCTCGAAACCTCCATGACCACCAAATCCACGCCCTCGTCCGCCATGCGGCGAAGCAGCGCGAAAAGGTCCGCCGATTCCGGCGTGGTGCGTCCGGTCTCAAGCATTGTGTCGCCGATCATGTTGCGGATCGTGCCGATGAGCCCCACCTTCATTCCCGCGGCTTCGGCGATCGACTTGACCATATAGGTCGTGCTCGTCTTGCCGTTCGTGCCGGTCACGCCGAGCATGATCATGTCCCGCTCGGGATGTCCGTAAAACGCGGCGGCGGCGTGCGCCATCGCGATTCGCCCGTTCGGCACCACGATCTGCGGTACGTCCAGCGGCAGCAGCCGTTCGACAAGCAGCGCCTTTGCCCCTTTTTCCACCGCCTGCGCGGCAAAGTTGTGCCCGTCGGAAACAAGCCCCTGCATACAGCAGAACAGGCTTCCGTCCTTTACCTTTCTCGAATCATATTCGACCGAGGTGATATCGGCGTCGGTCCCCGTCACCGTCGCGCCGATGTCCGCCGCGATCATGGATAATAACATTTCGTTTTCCCCCGTTGCGTTATTTCTTTTTCACTTCGAACGTCACATGAATGACCGTGCCGATGGGCACTTCATATTCCTCCATGATGTCCTGATAGACAGCCTCGCCCGCGCAGTTCTGCCGGTCGTAGTCCATGATGAGTCCGACCTTCTTCAGCGCGTCCTGCGCGTCGATGCGGTCCTTACCGATGACGTTCGGCACCTTGACCATCACGACCTCCTCATTGAGCTCGGAGAAGAAGGTATAGCCGGTCGAATACAGCATGACCGTACTGCCGCGCACGACCTGCGTGTTCGCCGCCGGCGACTGGTTCGTGACCGTGGAATCCTTTTCGGACTCCAGATAGATCGCTTCAAGCCCTGCCTTTGAAAGCGCTTTCTGCGCCTCGTCCACCGTCATGCCTTTCACGTTCGGCACCGTCGCGATCTGACTTTCAATGTCCGGTGTGACGCCCGCGTATGAGAGCGCCGCGGCAAGCACCTGCTGCACGAACGGCGCAGCGACCGTGCTGCCGTACACCTGCGGGACCTGCGGCTCATCAACGATGATCAGGCACACGAACTGCGGATTGTCCACCGGCGCGAAGCCGATGAACGATGCAACGAGCTTGGAGCTTGATACCTGCCCGTTTTCGTCGTATTTCTGCGATGTGCCCGTCTTGCCGCCGACCGAATAGCCCGGGACCTGCGCGTTTTTGCCGCTGCCCCTTTCCACAACGCCGCGCAGAAGGCTGCGGATCGTTGCGGAGGTCGTCGGAGAGATCACGCGGCGCACAACGGTGCGCTCGTTTTTCAGAAGCACGTTGCCGGATTGATCGACGATCTCGGAAACGATGTAGGGTTTTAAGAGCTCGCCTCCGTTGATGCAGGCGTTGAACGCCATGCAGAGCTGCATGCCGGTGCAGCTGATGCTCTGCCCGAAGCCGATGCGCGCAAGATCCGCGTCACGGACGTATTTTTTATGCGTGACCTTGCCGCTCGTTTCGCCCATGATTCCGGAGCCTGTCGGCTCGTCAAAGCCGAACTGGAAAATATAGTCATAGAACGTATCGACGCCCATCTTCAGCGCCATTGTCATGAACGCCGGGTTGCACGAGTTTGCCACCGCGTCCGCAAGGCTTTCCTCGCCGTGCCCGCCGGACTTCCAGCACTTGATGCTTTCGCCCCGCACAAGCATCGACCCGCGGCAGTTGAAGCGGCTCGATGTGTCGATCACGCCGGATTCCAAAGCAGACGCGAGCGTCACGACCTTGAACGTCGAGCCGGGTTCGTACGTGTCCGTCACGATGCGGTTTTTACTGAGCTCCAGAAGCGTCTTTGCGTCGCTTCTCGGCGGGTTCGAGCTGTCGAACGTCGGATACGCGCCGACCGCGTAGATCTCTCCCGTCATCGGGTCCATCAGGATCCCCGACGCGCTCTTTGCGTTGTTGACGGCGCACGCCTCGTTGAGCGCGTTTTCCAGGATTCCCTGATAGCCCGTATCCACCGTGAGGATCACGTCCGCACCGGGAATGCTCTCGATATACTCCTCCTCGCCGCCAGGAACCGGGTTGTTGTCGCGGTCCGTGTCCGCCTTCTGATACCCGTCCTCGCCCGCAAGGTACTTGTTGTATGTCAGCTCCACGCCCGTCTGCCCGTCGCCGTCGATGTTCGTAAAGCCGATCAGCTGCGCGTAATAGCCCGATTCCGGATAGTCGCGCTTGACGTCGCTGTAATAGCTCACGCCGCTGCCGAGCTGCATGGAGTTGAGCTTACTGATGACCTCTTTGTCCACCTGGTCCTTGAGCTTGACCTGCGACAGCAGAACGCGCTCGTGCGTTTCCTTGTTCTTCTCGCGCGTTTTGGTCAGCTTCGCGTAGACCGTGTCGTAATCCATGCCGAGATACATCGACAGGATCGACGCGATACGGTCGCGGTCGCTCTCCTGAATGTTCGGCGGGTTTACGCAGACCTGATACGTCGTATACGAGGACGCGAGCGTCGTGCCGTTGCGGTCGAGGATCCGCCCGCGCTCGGCTTTTAGGGACGTCACGCGCGTCCACTGGCTCATCGCCTTTTTCGTCCAGTCGTTACCGTTTACAATCGAAACGATAAAGAGCTTGCCGATGATCAGCAAAAAGCCGATGCCTGCGATCAGCATCGCGAACAGCAATTTTCTTTTGTGCGCGTCAATCCGTTTCTTCTTCTTGGCGGAACGGGTGTTGCCACCGCCCGTGCGGTTCACGGATTTAAGGCGCGTGCGTGTTTCAGACATACTCATGGTTCTTCATCCGGCTCCGGTGTGCGGGGCGCGGGCGTATCCGGCGCAAACGTCGTCGCAACGTCCGTGTCCGTACTCACCGCGGTGCCCTTGTACCAGTTCATTGTCATACCCAGCCTTCTGCAGACTTCGTTGATGGTCGCAAAGTCGTTCATGGAGCTCTGCGTCTTCTTGAGCTGCGAGATCTGGTCGTTGTAATTGTCGATCTCCTTATTGACCGACGCAGTGTCGCTGACAATCTTTGCATACTCCGCGGCGCCGGACAGTCCGAACAGCGCGGTTGCCGCAATGACAAAGAGCGACAGCAGGATCAGGATCTTGCTCGTCGAGGTAAGCCTGATCTCTTTGACCTCCTTGCGCTTCTTCCGCACCTCCCGCGTGGGCTGCGGACGGATCGGCATTGACGGGTCCTCAAGGATCGGCGTCGGGTCGCCCGTTTTGCTCGGCGAATAGAGCCGGGTCTTTGCGCTTGTGGCTTTTTGCCGGTCTTCATCGAACTGAACGTCCATACCGCCTCTCCTTTCTACATCAATATGACCCGATTTCCGGATCCATGCGCACGATCGCGCGAAGCTTTGCGCTTGTCGCGCGCGAGTTTTCTTTTTGTTCCTGCTCCGACGCAACCAGCGGGTGACGCGTCAGAACCTTTGCCGTGGGCTTTTTGCCGCAAATGCACACCGGCGCCGATTTCGGGCAAGTGCAGGGATTTTCAAACGTGCGGAACGCGTTCTTCACGATCCGATCCTCCAAAGAATGGAAGGTCAGAATCGCAAGCCGCCCTCCGGGGTTCAGAAGATCATGCGCGGACACGATCGCGTCGGACAGCCCGTCGAGCTCACCGTTCACGGCGATGCGGATCGCCTGAAAGCAGCGCCGTGCCGGGTGCTGCGGCTCGTTCCGGAATTTTGCGGGAATCGCGCCCTTGATCAGCTCCGCAAGCTCCGTCGTCGTCTCGATCGGCTTCTCCTTTCGCCGTTCAACGATGCGCGCGGCGATTTTTCCGGAAAACTTCTCCTCGCCGTACTCCCAGAAGATGCGTCTGAGTTCCGCTTCGGACCACTCGTTTACCACGATCTTTGCACTAAGCGGCGCGCTTTGGTCCATGCGCATGTCCAGCGGCGCTTCCGCCTTGTAGGAAAATCCGCGTTCCCTTGCGTCCAGCTGATGCGACGATACGCCGAGATCCAGCAATATCCCATCAGCCCGAAAGACCCCGCGGGCGGAAAGCAGCTCCTTCATGTTGAAGAAATTGCCCTTGATCGCCGTAAAGCGATCGCCGAAGCGGGATAATCTTGCGCCGGCAGCCATGAGCGCTTCGTCGTCGCGGTCGATGCCGAAGAGCCTTCCGCTTTCCGGCATGGCGGATAAAACCGCCTCCGCGTGCCCGCCGCCGCCGAGCGTACCGTCCACAAAAACGCCGCCGCGGGAGGGCTCTAAAAGCGAAAGCACTTCCGACACCATGATCGGCACGTGATGAAATCCGTTCTCCATGCGGCTCCTTTCCCTAAAACGTATACTTCCACATATATATACATTTTAGATTATACACCAATCACCCGTCCTTGTCACCATGCAAATGCGTCCGAAAAGCAAACTTTCCATGAAGAATCCCGAAATATGAATAAACCGTAAAACCGATGGCGAAAATGTCCGCAGACACTACATCTTGTGGTATAATGGCAGGAACCTGATTTCGGAGGACATATATGGAAGAATATTCCGTCAAAAATATTACCGTCATGGAAGGTCTGGACGCGGTCCGTATGCGTCCCGGCATGTATATCGGCTCGACCGGACTTCCGGGACTTCACCACCTTCTTTGGGAAATCGTGGACAACGCGATCGACGAGGCGGCGAACGGCTACGCGGACGAGATCACCGTGACGCTGCATCGTGACCACTCGGTCACCGTCACCGATAACGGCAGAGGCATCCCGACCGGTATCCATGAAAAGCTCGGCGTTTCCGGCGTCGAGGTCGTCTTTACGCAGCTGCATGCCGGCGGCAAGTTCGGCAACGCGGCGTATTCGTATTCCGGCGGTCTGCACGGCGTCGGCGCCTCGGTCGTGAACGCGCTGTCCCGCTGGCTTTCCGTGGAGGTCTATCACGAAAACCGCGCCTATAAGATGGAGTTCGAAAGCGTCGAAAACGCCGAGGGCAAGATCGTTTCGGGCAAGCCGAAGTATCCGCTGACCGAAACCGGCAGAACGAGAAAGCAGGGCACGGTCGTAACGTTTTTGCCAGACGATCGCGTGTTCGAAACGATCGACATGCAGTATTCGGTCGTGATGAAGCGGCTCCGTGAGCTTGCGTATCTGAACCGAGGGTTAAAGCTCGTATTGGATGATCAGCGTGAAAAGCAGCATCACGCGGAGTTCAAGTTCGACGGCGGACTGTCGGACTTCGTCCGCTACATTCAGGAGGACAAGACCGCGCTTTATGACCCGCCGATCCATTTGAAGGGCGAATCAAACGGCATCGTGGTGGAAGCCGCGATCCTGCACAACGACGAGTACGCCGAAACGATCGCGTCATACGTCAACAACATTCCCACCACCGAGGGCGGCACGCACGAGACCGGCTTCAAGGCGGCAATCACGAAGATCTTCAACGACTACTGCCGTAAAAACGGCATCTTAAAGGACAAGGATCCGTCGCTTGCGGGCGAGGATTTCCGCGAGGGCATGACGGCGGTGCTGTCTTTGAAGATGCGCAGCGTGCAGTTCGAGGGACAGACGAAAACAAAGCTCGGCAACACCGAGGCGCGTCCCGCGGTCGAGGCGGTGCTGAATGCAACGCTCGTGCCGTGGCTCGAAAACCTCAAGAACGCGAACACCGCAAACCTGATCGCCGAAAAAGCGGTGAAAGCCGCAAAGGCACGGAGCGCCGCGCGCAAGGCAAAGGAAAACGCGCGGGAAAAGAGCAAGCTCGAAAACGCCCCGCTCGTCGGAAAATTATCAAGCTGCACCGGACGCGATTATTCGCAAAACGAGCTGTTTATCGTGGAGGGCGACTCCGCAGGCGGCAGCGCAAAGCAGGGCCGCGACCGCAGATTCCAGGCGATCCTGCCCCTTCGCGGAAAGCCGCTGAACGTCGAAAAGAAACGGCTGGAGCAGGTTTTGCAGAACGACGAGTTCCGTTCGATCATCACCGCGCTCGGCACCGGCATCGGCGACGACTTCGACATCTCTTCGCTCAAATACAATAAGATCATCATTTTAGCCGATGCGGACCAGGACGGCGCGCATATCCGCGCGATCCTTCTGACGTTCTTCTACCGCTACATGCGCCCGCTCATCACGGAGGGGCACGTGTATATCGGCATGGCGCCGCTGTACCGCGTGCAGAAGGCGAATCAGCCGCCCGTCTACTGTTACGACGATCCGGCGTTGAAAGCCGCGATGCGCAATATCTCCGGCAAGAACTACACCCTGCAGCGCTACAAGGGTCTCGGCGAGATGAACCCGGAGCAGCTTTGGGAAACGACAATGAACCCGCAGGGCCGCAGGCTCACCCGCGTCACGATCGAGGACGCGGCGGAGGTCGAGCACCTCGTGACCGTGCTGATGGGCGACAAGGTGCAGTCCCGCAAGGAATACATCTTCGAGTACGCGGACTTCAACCACGCGCACACGGCGTTTGAAAAGATCAAGGAGTAAGCCATGGCAAAGACGACGACACCGACTATTCCGGAAACCATTCTGAACCGGAGCATGGACGAGGTCATGCACGATTCGATGATGCCCTATGCGGAGCACGTCATCCTCGAACGTGCCCTGCCGCGCGTGGAGGACGGGCTAAAGCCTGTCCAGCGGCGCATCCTCTATACCATGATGGAGCTGGGGCTCTCCCCCGACAAACCGCACAGAAAGAGCGCGCGTATCGTCGGCGACTGCCTCGGCAAATACCATCCGCACGGCGACAGCTCCGTTTACGACGCAATGGTGCGCATGGCACAGCCGTTCAATATGGGCGTGACGCTCGTCGACGGACACGGCAACTTCGGATCGGTCGACGGCGACTCCGCCGCGGCAATGCGCTATACCGAAGCGCGCATGACCGACGCCGCGCTGCTGCTTTTGCGCGACATCGACAAGGACACGGTCGACTTTACGTGGAACTTCGACGATACCCTGAAAGAACCGGTGCTGCTGCCGGGACGTTTTCCGAACCTTCTCGTCAACGGCGCAAACGGCATTGCGGTCGGTCTTGCGACCTCGATCCCGCCGCATAACCCGGTCGAAGCGATCGATGCGGTCTGTGCCGTGCTCGACAACCCGCGCATCAAGATCGCAGACCTCATGAAAATCATGCCCGCGCCGGACTTCCCGACCGGCGGGTTCCTTCTCGATTCGCCCGAGATCGCGGCAAGCTACGAAACCGGACGCGGCAAGCTCACCATGCGCGCGCGCACACACTTTGAAGAGGTCAAAAACGGCAAGACGCGCATCGTCGTCGACGAATTCCCATTCCAGATCAACAAAGCATCGTGCCTGCAGAAAATCCTCGAGATCACGCAGGAGAAGAAGGCGATGTTCGCCGCGGTCTCCGATATCCGCGACGAGAGTGACCGCATGGGTACGCGCGCCGTCATCGAGGTCAAGAAGGACGGCGACCCGGAGCGCATCCTGCAGCTTTTGTTCAAATACTCCGACCTCCAGTGCACGTTCGGCGCGAATTACGTAGCGATCGCCGACGGCAAGCCGCAGCAGCTGAATCTCAAGCAGATCATCGAATACTATGTGCGCCATCAGCGCGCGGTCGTCACCCGCCGCACGAAAACCGAGCTGGAGATCGCGAAGAAGCGCTGCCACATTTTGGAAGGCTTGATGGTTGCGGTCAACAACCTCGACCGCGTCATCAAGCTGATCCGCGCGAGCAAATCGCCGAAGGAAGCGCGCGAAGGACTGATGAAGACCTTCAACCTCACCGAGGTACAGGCGCAGGCGATCCTCGATCTCCGTTTGCAGAAGCTCACAAACCTCGAGCTTCTCGCGATCGAAAAGGAATATAAGGAAGTCAAAAAGCTCATTGCCGAGCTCGAAGCGATCCTCGCCTCCGACACGAAGCTTGTGCATCTCATCAAAAAGGAGCTTCTGGAGATCCGCAAGCTCTTTGACGGCAAGCGCAAAACGCAGATCATTTCGGCGGACGCCGCCGAAGCCGAGATTCCGGCAAGCGAGCCGGAACAGATCGAGGAGACGGTCGTTGCGGTGTGCGCGGACCTGAAGATCCGTAAGTGCCTCAAAAAGCAGTTTAATCTCAGTCAGATCCGTGCCGACAAGCCGGAGCGCATCCTGGAAGTCAACAGCAACGAGAGCATCCGCCTGTTTACCAACCGCGGCGCGATGCTGAACCTGAAGGTTTCCGACATTCCCGAAACGCGTCCCGCGGCGCGGGCGGCGAACCTTGTCAGCATCGTCGAGCTTGAAAAGGGCGAAACGATCGTCGGTGCGTTCCCGGACCGCGACGAGGGCAGTTATCTGTTCTGCACCGCCTCCGGCATGGTGAAGCGCAGTAAGGCCGCCGACTATCGCGTGCGCGGCAAGCGTACGGCGGCGCTGAACCTCAAGGAGAAGGATACGCTCATCGGCGCGTACCCGATGCCGAAGATGGACATTCTGCTTGTTACCGAACAGGGCATGTGCATCCGCTTTGCGTCCGATTCCGTGCCGGAAACCGGCAGAAGTGCGGCGGGCGTCATCGGCATCAAGCTGGAGCCGAAGGATAAGGTCATGGCATGCATGCCGGTCGGCGACGAGGGCGAACTGATCGTGATCACCGACCGCGGCTTCGGAAAACGCAGCTTCCTCTTCGATTACGAACAGCAGGGCAGAAACGGCAAGGGCGTGAAGACGTTCGACTTCCGCAAAAACGGCAGCAACGGCACACGCATCATCTACGCCGGCACGGTACAGGCGCCGTTCACGCTCGTGCTTGAACAGCGCCACGGCGCAAAGACGCCGATCAACACCGAAAGCATCCACATCGAACCGAAAGCCAGTAAGGGCGAAATGCTCCTTGCGGTCGTGCTCGACGACGACGTGATCTCGGCGTACCGCAGCGACGAATAACCGAAAACGACCCTCCCGTCTCGCTCCGCGATCCACCCTCCCTGACAAAGGAGGGTCAATGCATAAACCGAAACACAAAAAACCTCCGCAATTGCGGAGGTTTTCGTTTGCCGTTGGGTTCAGTTCGCGTAGGGATCGCGTTCCAGCTTCATCTCTTTAAGCTCGGTTTCACCGATCTCGTTTCCGTTTTGATCGAGGATCTTATAAGTGTACGAGGTCTTGTAAAGGAAGTTCCCGGTGTGGCGGAATTCGCATCCATACACGGTCATTTCCGCGTCTTCGATGCTGATGACGTCGTCCAATGTATTGTCGTACACCAGCGTGCCATACAGCACCACATCCTTGCTCGCGGCGCATCCGATCACAGAGAGCGCCTTGTTTCCATAGATGTCGCAATCCGCAATGATGACATGCTCGCATGAGCCGATGAAGAACATATCGGAGGCGCCGGTCGGCTCCGTGTCGTCCGAAAGCATGCGCAGTCCGCAGTCGCGCAGCCTGCACGCTACTATGACAACGTTCCGACATTCGAACAGATCGATTCCTTCGTTGCTGCATTCATAGATGTCGCAGCCGGAAACGGTAAGCCCGCTGCAGCCGTTTGCACTGACGCCGACTCTGCCGCAGCCGAACAGTCCGCAGTTTTCGACGCGCGCGTTCGTGCAGTCGGAAAGCTGAAGGACCGGTCCGGAGCAAAGCACTTCGGGCAGAAGCGTATGCCCCGCGGTGATGTTCGAGAGGAACAGATCCACGCAGTTCTCTGCGGCGATGACCGCCGCGTGGCGCGGATCGGTCACGATCTGCGTGTTTTCTGAGCCGATCAGACGGAGGTTGTTGAGATCATGCAGGCACAGCTCATACCCGTCCTCCACTTCTCTCCATCTGTAATATCGCCCTTCGCCGGTTCCGTAATCAGATGCGGTCGTGAGGTTGTAGATCTCTCCGGTCAGAATGATCTCCGTATCCGGCGCGATCGCGGAAAGGAATTCGTCGACCGTCGCTGCATAGACGGTGTTCACCGTCTCCGGCTCTGCGGATGCCGTCGGCGGCTCGGTCGGATCGGAGCCGACGATGTTCAGTCCAGCCGTTTCGGGCACGGGCAATGCGGCGCCGATGATTTTTTGCGCGTCCGTGTCACCTTCCGCCTTCAGGTATAGCTGCAGCTCTGCGCCGTATGCATCATTCGCCGCAACGGGGAATACGAACATAACCCTGTTCCCGTCGGTCTCTTCCATCGCCCGTGCCGCAACGACCGGCGCGTCCTGCCCCTTAACGACGAGCTTTGCGGAAAGTCCGTACATGTTCTCCGCGACCCAGGAGGACGGGTACAGCAGAGAGGTTCCGTAATGCTCTTCCCAGCCATCGGGCAGATCCCGAACGGAAAGCGTTACGTGGACGCCGGTTGCGCGGTACTGCACCGTCTCGTTCAGCACCAGTCCGTCGAAGTTCAGCTCCTCATCGCTGTACGTATAGCTTCCGTCGTCCTTTTCCTGCATCACGGTCAGCGTATGCGTCCCGGAAAGCGCCAGCTCCGCCCGGCATTCCGCATCGACCTTCATGAGCTTTTCAAGATCGATCTCCATCGTCTGCTCAACGACCCCGACCATGGCGCATTTCCGGTTCAGCGCCTTTTCTTCCGCGTCGTCGCCGGTCTGATCGAAATAGGCACGGTCATAGACGCGATAGGTTGTTTGAACTGTGAGCGTGCGGCTTTCTTTCATGAGCTCCGTAAATGCGTCATGGAAGCTGTACCACTGCCCGACTGCAAGCTCAAAGGGGTCCATGTCCCCCCTGTTTGCATAGGCGTCGCTGTAATAATACCGGGAACCGTATGCCCAAAGATTCCCATCGGCGGGCATTGCCTCCGTGTCGTCCAGAGCGAACCTCGGTACGTCGGCCTCCACGACGACCGTGTACGCGTCTCCGTTGATCGGGCTTGCGTCAAAGCTGTCGCGAAGCTGCTCCGGAACCGAGAAAACCGTTTCGTATTCGAGCGTCTGACCGTTCAGGTCCAGATAGACCGTTTCGCTTTCGAGCGTCTTGAGCCACGAAAACGCTTCCTCGGAATAGGAGGGAATGCCGTTTTCCTCACGCAGCGCGGCAAAGTCCGCAAACGTATCGCCCGTTTCGCGATCAATATAATCCGGCAGCAGGATCACTTCTGCGTGCTGCGACCATACAGGCTCGATCGCTTTATCCGCAGGGACATTTGCAGCCGGCGCGATTTTCTCTCTTCCTGCCAGTACGGCGATCGTGCCGGCGGCAAGCATGGAGATCATCAGCACCGCGGCAATGGCGACGGTCCCGATACGGGTAAAAAGATTTGCCTTTTTCCGGGTGGGCTTTGCGTTGTTGTCCGCGGGAAAATGAACGACCGGGGTCTGCTGCGTCCCAACTTCCCCGCAGGCGTTCTCAACCGACCGCCGGACCGTCTCACGGAACGCGACGGGTGTTTTGGGGAATAAATCTTTTTGCAAGCGGCGATCAAAGGGCTTCATCAAAAACACTCCTTTTCGTTAATTGTTCTTTCAGTGCGGCGCGTGCGCGGGACAAACGGTTGCGGACCGTGCTGTCGCTGACGTCGGTCAGCTTTGCGATTTCGGCAGTTTTATATCCCTCGTAATAATATAGGGTAATCGTCAGGCGTTCCTCCGGGCTGAGCGTATCGAACGCGCGGCTTAGGTCGAGGTCCGGGACCTTCATCTCGTAATCGGCGTCCGGCTGATCGGACAGAGGCACGATGCTGCGCTGCCTCTTTAAGAGCGCGAAGCATTCGTTTTTCAGGATCCGAACCGTCCATGTGCGAAAGTACGTGCGTTCCTTCAGCGTATCCAGATTCTGATACGCCTTTAATATGGCGCTCTGCACGGCGTCCTCGCAGTCCGCAAAGTTGCGCAGGATCGAAAAAGCAACACGAAACAACGTGTCGCTCATGGATTCAATCTCGCGTGAAAACCATGCGTCGGTCCTTGCTTTGTTCATTGGTCTTGGTTCCTTTCCGATGATCATCTACTTATTAGATTGCCGAACGCGCCGAAATGTCGCAAGAAAGTTGATCTCCGCAAAAAATATATATCAGATGACAGAAGAAATCGGAGAGAGCCCGTTCCGCTCTCTCCGAACATTTTCCTATTGTGATGCCCTGTGTTTTTGACCGACGCCCTTTGGTTCGGGCGTATATGTCTCTTATTTTACGACTTTCGTGCCGCTTTCGCCGCGAAGGGCTGCCGCTGCGTTTTCAAGGGACGCGATGATCGCCTCGCCGCCGGTCTTCGCAAAGCTCATCGCCGCCTGTACCTTCGGAAGCATGGAGCCGGGCGCGAAGTGGCCTTCCTTGCAGTACTGCTCCGCTTCGGCGCAGGTCATGCGCTCGAGGGACTGCTGATTCGGCTTGCCCCAGTTGATCGCCACGCGGTCGACCGCGGTGAGGATGACGAGCGCGTCTGCATGCACGAGCTCTGCGAGCTTTGCGGACGCGAAGTCCTTGTCGATGACGGCGGGAACGCCCAAGAGCTTTCCGTCCTTTTCAATGACCGGAATGCCGCCGCCGCCCACGGTGATCACGACGTGACCCGCGTCGATCAGCGTGTTGACCATTTCCTTTTCGACAACGTCCACGGGCTTCGGGCTCGGCACGACCTGACGGTAGCCGCGGCCCGCGTCCTCGATCATCGTATAGCCCTTCTCGGCTGCGATCTTGTCCGCCTCTTCCTTCGAATAGAACGCGCCGATCGGCTTGGTCGGATGTTGGAACGCCGGGTCGTTTTCATCGACAAGCACCTGCGTGACGACGGTTGCGACGTTCTTTTTGATGCCGCGCGCTTTGAGCTCGTTCTGGATGCTGTTCTGCAGATGGTAGCCGATATAGCCCTGGCTCATCGCGCCGCACTCCGGGAACGGCATGTCCGACTTGATCGCCTTTGCATTTGCCGCGGTGGACATGGCAAGGTTGATCATACCGACCTGCGGACCGTTGCCGTGCGCAATGACGACCTGGTTGCCCGCCTCGATGAGATCGACGATGGGCTTTGCGGTCTCGGTAACGAGCCGAAGCTGTTCATAGGGCGTGTTGCCCAGCGCGTTGCCGCCGAGCGCGATGACGAGTTTCTTCATTTCATAATCCTCCTATCGTGCCTTGCACGTTTTTTACCGCATCCATTATAGAATTTCACACCCGCCTTGTCAACGATATCGTGCGGAATTCCGTATCATAAACAAGGCGCTGTCCCGTTGGGACAGCGCCTCATGTGTTTGATTCGGTACTCAGTCGATGACCGTGGTGTAGGTCGTGACTGCGGAGGATCCGCCGAGCTTCCAGAAGAAGATGTCGGCGGTCGAGCCGTTGACCATGAAGTAGTTCTTTGCTGCATGGAAGGTCAGATGCGGACGCGTCTTGCTCGCTGCGTTCGTCGCGTCGGCCGCGCCGTCGGTCATTGCGAGCGACCACAGGCAGTAGCTCGTCGTCAGCGTCTTGTAGCTATAGAGGTAGCTGCCGCGGTTTGCAAGATACGTGCCGGTCTCGGCGTTCTGGATCACGAACTTGTCGCCGTTCATTGCGATCGTGAAGACGTATGCGTTCGTCACGTCGGAAAGCGCATTGCCGTCGAGCGTCATTCCGGTGGTATTGAACGCTGCCGCTGCGCCTGCGCTTGCCGCTTCGAGCTTCTTGGTGCCGGAAACACCCTTCAGCACGGTCATTGCATCGGTCTTGCCGTAGGTGATGACGTAGCTGCCGGTCCAGTCGGCGGGCGCTTCGGTCACAAGCTCATATCCCGCCTCGGTTGTTTCGGTGCGCGAGTACAGAGCTTTCAGCGTAATATTCGCGGTTGCGGAATAGCTTCCGGAAAGAACCGTCGGCAGTTCGGTGGCGTTGATGACGTCTTCGGTGACCCAGCCGAGGAAGGTGTAGCCTTCCGGCGCGCCTGCGGTGGGCAGCGTGATGGATTCGCCTTCCTTGCAGTTCATGTCGGCGACCGCCGCCACGCCTGCGGGTACGGAGAAGCTCACCGTAAAGTAGACGCCCAGCGGATCGGTGTAGCTGTCAACGAAGGAATAGCCGCACTCGGTGCAGGTATGTGTCGTGTAGCCCTGTTCGGTTGCCGTCGGCTCGGTGACCACGTCGTTGTACGTGCAGTTTTCGGTGACAACGTCGCCGCAGACGGAGCAGGTATGGCTGTGCGTGCCGTCGTTGTTCGAGACGCATGCGCCGTAGCTGTGGTTGCCGGTTGCCGGGATCACGGTATCCGCAAGGGTGATCTCCGTGTTGCCCTGTGCGTCGGAGAAGAGCTTGCCGCACTCGGAGCAGGTCCAGTATTCGATATTGCCCGCTGTCACGCAGGTCGCTGCAACGGCTGCCGTATGGACCATCGTATGTTCATGCGCCGCAACGTGGTTGGTGGCGTAGAAGGTCGTGATCTCTGCGGTTTCCTTCCAGAACTGCGTCTTGTTGGTCGTATAGGTGCTGTTGATGACGAAGTAGCTGTTGGAACCTTTGACCATATAGGGATAGTTGGAGCTTGCGGAATTGCTGACCTTCATGCAGATGTTGTAGAGGTCGTATTCCACACCCCAGTTGCAGTAGTTGGAGCTGTACGTCGAGCGGCTGTAGAGGTAGTTGTTGTAGCTGCCCATATAGGTCGAGGTCGAGACGTTCCTGATGGTATAGTTGGAACCGGTGGCGGCAATCGTGAACACATACGCATCGTTTGCGTTGCGGATCTTTTCGCCGTCCAGCGTCATGCCCGTGTTGGAGAAGGTGGCTGCGCCGCCTGCGCTCGAGGACTCATAGTTGGTGTTGCCGGAAAGGCCCTTCAGAACCAGCGCGCTCGTATCCTTGCCGCAGGTGATAATGTACTTGCCGCTCCAGTCGGAGAGGTTGTCGTTAACAAGCTGATAGACCGTTTCGCCAGAGCCCTCGGTGCGGGTGAACAGCGCGTACAGGGTCGCGTTCGCGGTGACGGTGTAGCTTGCGCCGGGTTCATAGAACTCGGGTTCTGCGGTGGTCTCGGCAAACTCTGCCGTGACCCAGCCCGAGAACGTCCAGCCGTTCGGCGTGTTGCTGACAGCGGAGGGAAGCGTGACCGTATCATAGATCTGCGCGCTTGCGCTGCCGACGTTCGTGCCGGAAGACAGGTAGTTCACCGTGTAGGTGGGCTTCGGCGCGAAAATGACCTTGATGGTACAGTCGCTTTCCGGCGCAACATTGATGATGTTGCCGTTGATCGTCGCGGTCGCGGTGCCGCTTACGACTTCATAGCCGGAGACGTAGTAGCCGGTTGCAGGCGTTGCGGTGATCTTGGTGCCGGAGACGGAGACCGTGCCCCACGCGGTGTTGTTGGAGACCGCGCTCACGGTGTAGGTAATATCGGTGGTGTACGCCTTGATGCGGTAGTCGCCGTTGTCCGGGCAGTCTTTCCAGGAACTGTTCGGCTCCTGATAATAGGAGGTGTTGCCGTGGTTGGTGTGCGTCCAGTTCGCCCAGGAGACCACGCTGCTGTCGTTGAACGTGGCGTCGTACGGCGTGTGGATATATTTGCCGGAATCGTCCGCGGTCGGGCAGCTCTGCGTGAAGACGACCGAGAAGGTGTCGCCCTGAGCGAGCGCGACCGGGGTATTCAGCTTGATGGTGTAGTAGCCGGAATAGGTCAGCGTGCCGGACTGCGAGGTCATCAGCGTACCGGAAGATGGATTGCCGGTCGTGGGGTTCTTGTAAATCTCGACCGTGTAAGAGAGCGCTTCGTCCCAGTTGCAGAGCGCGACGGCTTCGAGAAGTTGGGTGCCGGTTGCGGTGAAGACGTTTGCAACCTTGGTGTTGTTTGCAAAGCCGACGCGGTTGCCGACGCCATAGGTGACGACGTTGCAGGAGCCGTCATACTGATAGTTATGATCGTAGTTGTCAATGGGCTCCGCATCGTAGAAGTAGATGTACCCTTCGAGAACGGAGGTGTCCTCATAGGAGATGTACATGTAGCCCTGATTGAAGTAGCTCGTGCCCCAGCTGTTTTTGCAGAGCCATGCGCCGGCACTCGACGGCTTATTCGGGGAGAAACGGCTCGTCGCGATGCTGTCGTCCCAGCCGACGATCGTGATTGCGTGGTTTGCCCATTTGTGGGAGCTGCTGTCCTGAGAAGTGGTATCCTTCGTGCAGGTGTAGGTGTACGCGCTGCCGGACTCATAATAGCTGATGTTGCCGGCGCCGTATTCCATGATCGCGCGCTTGACGCCTTCGATGTCCGTACCGGGAATCCATTCCGAGTTCTGCACATGCGAGACGTTGTAATTATATGAATATGTGCTCGAAAGCCCCGAGCTTGCGACCGTGCTCGCCTTGCTGTACTGGAGCGCGGACTGGGATTCGTCCGCTGCGCCGCACCAGCGCTGCAGGGTGTATGCCGACATTTCGCCGTTGCCGCCGGAATCGAGGCAGGAGTCGGATCCGGTCAGGGTGCATTTGTCGCCGGTCAGCATGCCCTCCGCGTCATAGGCGGTGGAGTAGTTGAAGTAGCAGTGCTGCGTTTCGGAAAGGTTCAGGCTCGTCGTTGCGGCGGAGCCGGTGGAGCCGACCTCGACGCCGTGCTTGATCATATAGCTCTCGACCGACGCCATTGCCGCATGCGCCCAGCAGGAACCGTACGGGTTCTGGTTCTTGACAGAGGTGATGTAGTTGTAGTTGCGGCTGTCGTAGCTGGAGGGCAGCGTGTCGCGCTTCGGCTCAACGCCCTTCAGACGATAATACGCATCCATGTCACCGTTGCGATATGCCTCGGAAACGGCGCGGCCGCCGGGGATCTCAACGGGGATATAGCCGTTGGGCGCCGGCGTGACCGTGCTGCGGCGGTCCTTGATCCGTCCTTCTGCGAGGGCCGTGGTCGGCAGCAGCGCCATGACCATGACCAATGCGAGCAAAAGAGCGAACAGTTTCAGCGTTCTTTTCATGTAAGGTCTCCTCTTTTATAAATTTGTACTGAACGATCAGTACATTAACAGTATGATTATAACACCGATTGCATAAAAAATCCATCATTATTTATATGAACAAATAGATTTTTTTGTACAATTCGCCGTGTAGACACCCTCGAACAGTCGCAGTGAAGAAAAGTCGGATTCAGAAGCGCCTTCCGCCGTCAAAGCGCTGAAGCGGGAAGGGCGGTTTGATTCTTTTTGATTGAATTCTGTTCCCGAGTTTGCTATAATAAAGGAACAGACCCGAAGGAGGATAAAGGCGATGGCGGAGCAAACGCTTCTGAATACGGCGCTTAGAGAGCCGCTTGCGGCGCGGCTGCGCCCGGAAACGATCGAAGAGGTCGTGGGGCAGGGGCACCTTCTCGGGCAGGGCAGGATCCTGCGCCGCATCATCGAGCAGGACGCGGTCTCCTCCATGATCTTCTGGGGCCCGCCCGGCGTCGGCAAAACAACGCTCGCGCATGTGATCGCCAATCACACGAAGGCGAAGTTTATCAATTTCTCCGCGGTCACAAGCGGCATCAAAGAAATCCGCACGGTCATGCAGCAAGCGGACGAAAACCGCATGTTCGGCGAAAAAACCATCGTGTTTGTCGACGAGATCCACCGTTTCAACAAGGCGCAGCAGGACGCGTTTCTGCCGTTCGTGGAAAAAGGCAGCATCATCCTGATCGGCGCGACCACCGAAAACCCATCCTTTGAGGTCAACGGCGCGCTTTTATCACGCTGCAAGGTGTTCGTGCTGAAAGCGCTTTCAGAGGAAGATCTCTTCCGGCTCCTGCGCCGCGCGATCGAAAGCCCGAAGGGGTTCGGCGGACAGAGGATCGAGATCTCCGACGACGTGCTCCGTATGATCGCGGTGTTCGCAAACGGCGACGCGCGAACCGCGCTGTCCACACTCGAGATGGCGGTTTTAAACGGCGACTACGAGGACGGCGTGACGACGGTCACGGTCGATACCGTGGAGCAATGCACGTCGAAAAAATCGCTGCTGTACGACAAGACGGGCGAGGAGCACTATAATCTGATCTCCGCCCTGCACAAGTCGATGCGCAATTCCGACCCGGACGCGGCGGTCTATTGGCTTGCGCGGATGCTGGAGGCGGGCGAGGACCCGATCTACATTGCGCGGCGCGTAACACGCTTTGCAAGCGAAGACGTCGGCCTTGCCGACCCGAGGGCTTTGGAACTTGCGGTTGCGGCGTTTCAGGCATGTCATCTGATCGGCATGCCGGAGTGCTCGGTGCACCTCACGCAGGCGGTCATCTATCTGTCGCTCGCGCCGAAATCGAACGCCATGGAGGTTGCCTATATGCGGGCAAGGGAGGACGCGATCACGCAGCTTGCGGAGCCGGTGCCTCTGCACATTCGCAACGCGCCGACGAAGCTCATGAAGGAGCTCGGCTACGGAAAGGGCTATCGATACGCGCACGATTACGCCGAAAAGATGACCGACATGCAATGTCTTCCCGATTCGCTCCTCGGCCGTGTCTATTACGAGCCGACCGAGCAGGGGCTTGAAAGCCGGTTCAAAGAGCGGCTCGAAAGCATCAAGGCGTGGAAAGCCGCGCAGGAAAAGAAATAACAAACAAACTCCCTTGCAGATAGCGGCAGGGGAGTTCTTTTTACGGACGGAAAAGCGCCTCTCCCTGAAGCGGGAGAGGCGCTTTGCTGTTATGCTGTTGCTCAGAACAGGTCTTTGATTTCGAATGCGTCCGCATTCGGCTTGGTTTCATCATACGTGAACGCCTTGCCGGTGGCCGCGTCGATCGTGTCGAATCTGACCGTCTTCTTATCCGGATCAATCTTCACGATCCTGACAATGCCGAGACCGTTCTCTGCATCCGCCGCGTAGTTGAACATCACGACTGCTACGCTGCGCGCGCCATAGGTCATTTCCTTATGGACCGCGCCGTCCGCGTTGCCGCAGAGGACCATGCAGACATTCTCGTTGTCCTTCACGATCTTCTCCTCGATCAGCTTGCCGAACGCCGTCAGCTCGCCTGCCGCATCCATATAATCGTTGACAAGCAGGATCACATGATCGCCGCGGCGCGATGCAATCGCATTGTTGACGAAGCTCAGCCACTTCTCTTCGCGTTCCTTCTCTTCATCGGTCTCCGCGATCTTCTGATAGCCGATACCGACCACCATGATCTGCTTGTCGCCGAATCTGCGGTACCAGACGGAACCGTCTTCGAAGGCTGTCGTGTTGCCGTTCAGCGCGGCTGCGATGTATGCGTCGTAGTTCATCTCGTCGCCGTTGACGTCCTTCGTACCTGCAATGCCGAAGAACTGCTTTCTGAGACCGCTCAGAATGTTCTTTGCGGAGGTCCACGCCGCTTCGTTGTCGAACGCATCGACCACGTTGCCGGTGTTGACCACTGCATCGAGCTTGCCGGTCTTGTTCGCATAGTCGACGATCGTCTTGAGCGCGTCGTCATATGCGCCTTCGCCCTTCAGCAGCAGATCGGATACCCACAGGAGCGAGAAGCTCTTGTCAGGCGCGGGCAGGATCTCGAAGGTACCCTCGATGAACTTGATGTTGTAGTTCGCCGCGTTGAACGTCGATTCGCCTCTCATGCCGCCGATCACCGCCGCGATCATTCTCAGACCTGCTCTCTTTATGAGCGTCTTCGTGCCGATCTTGCCGTGGATCGTATAGGTACCGACTGCCTCGCCCTCGTCACGGAACAGCGTGATGAGGCCCTCGGGGATCGTTTCACCTTCGACCAGTCCTTCAACCGTGCAGGTGAATTCCGGATCCACTTCGCCCTGGATCTTCGATGCATCGTCGATCGTGATCGTCAGATCCTTCGGCAGAACCGTCAGCGAGTAGCCGTCCTTCACAACGTCTTCATACGCCGGATGGGTTGCCTTGATCGAGAACGTCGTCGTACCGACTTCCGTGCGGCTCGGCGGAGTGGTGGTCCACGTTGCGCCGCCGTCGATGCTGTACCAGACGGTCGAACCGTCCACCGTCGCCTTTGCGGTCAGGGTATGTGCCTTGCCGTCATAAACGGCCGTGATGCTCTTGCCGTCAACATCCAGCACCTCGCCCGGATCTTCCGGATCGGGTTCCGGATCAACGTCGTTGCCGTCCTTCTTCTTCGTCTCGTCCGTGACCGAAGCGTTGCCGTTGACTGTCTCGTTCTCCGGATCAACTGCGGTTGCAGTGACTGTGTTCGTAACGCTGCCTGCCACAACATCGTCTGTCGTGACAACGTGGCTTGCCGTGAACTCTTCACTTGCGCCCGGTGCGAGGGACGCGATCGTCCAATTGTCGCCGGTAAGCTCATCGGTAACCATAACGTCGGTCAGCGTAACATTGCCGTCGTTCTTCACCGTGATCTTGTAGGTGATCACTTCGTCGAGGACGTACTTGCCATCCGCCGGCGTGGAGGTGGTCTCCTTCACGATCGTCAGCTTCGCATTCGGTTCTTCCGTCGGTTCGGGATCTTCGCCCGGGACCACCGGTACGTCGGGTTCGTCCGGATCGGGGCTCGTGCCCGTTGCCGTTGCAACGTTCAGAACCTTGCCCGCAAGGACGTCGGCCCGGGTGACCGT
>Ga0247610_10000725_pt1 | contig 44671 bp, 35 predicted proteins | sample 174DNAGHGhighgp2_FD_193483 | JGI IMG/M metagenome (GOLD analysis project Ga0247610, IMG submission 193483) | Sheep rumen microbial communities from Palmerston North, Manawatu-Wanganui, New Zealand - 1742 DNA GHGhigh gp2 | ecosystem: Host-associated > Mammals > Digestive system > Stomach > Rumen...
CAGGGTCGATGTTCCCCTTTTTGTCCCTATCCGGGGGTACTGCGCACCCCCGGTTATTGAGAGGAGACGCTTCCAGCGTCTTGGTGGTATGATTGCGGATAATCATTAAAAAAGAAGCAGGGGTGGCTCATCACATAGGAAAGTGATGAGCCACCCCTGCGGGGCTTCTTATGAGATTGGGTCGCCTCGTTGCTGCCGCCATTGGCGGCGGGCAGTGTCATTCCGCTCTGTCGAAGGCGTCGCGTATGGCTTGGGCTATGCCGGCCATCTCGTCGGCGGGAAGTTGCAGCTTCGGGTTGGAGAAGAGCATGTCGCGCTCGCTCTGCATCGGCACGAGGTGTATGTGAGCGTGCGGCACTTCGAGTCCGAGCACCGCCACGCCGACCTTCACGCATGGGATTACGCTCTTCATGGCACGCGCCACGTGAGCGGCGAAGATATGCATGCGTCCCAGCTCTTCGTCGGTGAGGTCGAAGATATAATCCACCTCCCGGCGTGGTATCACCAGTGTGTGACCTTTTGCGAGCGGGTTGATGTCAAGGAATGCGTAGAACTCGTCGTTCTGAGCGCAGCAGTACGATGGTATCTCGCCGGCTGCTATCTTGCTGAAAATAGACATGTCTGAAATTATTGTTTATAGGTGGGTTATATTTAGCCGGTGCGTCAGCGTGCGGCGCTTATTCTTCGAATGAGATGTCGAGGATTTCGAGGTTAATGATGCCCTGTGGCACGCGTATCTCGGCCACGTCGCCCACTTTCTTTCCGAGCAGGCCCTGTGCTATGGGTGTCTTGATGCTGATCTTGCCCTCACGAAGGTTGGCCTCTGTCTCCGACACGATGGTGTATGTCATGATGGCATTGTTCTTAACATTCTTCAGCTTCACCTTGCACAATATCTGCACCGTCTCGGCACTGAGCTTGCTTGTGTCGATGATCTTGGCCTCTCCGATGGTGGCCTTCAGCTGTGTGATCTTAATCTCGAGCAGCGACTGTGCCTCCTTGGCGGCGTCGTATTCGGCGTTCTCGCTAAGGTCGCCCTTGTCGCGAGCTTCGGCAATGGCCGCGGATGCCTTGGGGCGCTCCACGGATTCTAAACGTTGGAGTTCGGCCACGAGCTTGTCGTAGCCCTTTTGTGTCATGTAAGCCATTATTTTATTTAGTGTTTTTTTAGGATTTGACGATAGGTGTCGGCTTGTTAGTCTTGCAGTACGTGTCTGTGTACTTGGATTAGGTGGTGTGTTAATGTTGCTTCTGACATAATTAGAGAAGAGCTCCGAACAGTGTAACGGAACCCTTCTTTTGTCGTTTTGCGACCGCAAAGGTATGTCATTTGCCTGTAACTGCCAAACTTTTACTTAATATTTTTCATTTTCTTGTCTTTTCGCAACAAGAAATCCGATTATTCAACTTGCGCACGCTCCGAAATTTACAGCCTGCGCTCAACCCGCCGTAGCTTCGACACCTCTATGCTGGGGCGGGCACACGGGGCGCGCGGTCATGCCCGTCACTATGGTTGGTATGACCCGCCCTGCGTTCCCCACTCCGGCTGCACATGCATCCCCAAGAGGTTTCACATGCATCCCCACGAGGTTTCACTAACATCCCCACGAGGTTTCACATGCAACCCCACGAGGTTTCACATGCATCCCCAAGAGGATTAACTTAGCCCACGAACGTGGGCGCATTGTCCCACGAACGTGGGCTAATCATCCCACGAACGTGGGACAATGATCCCACGAACGTGGGACAAGCGAATCTTCCAGGCGATGCAGGTGAATCCTTCAGGCGATGCAGGTGAATCCTTCAGGCGATGCGGGTGAATCCTTCAGGCGATGCATGTGAATCCTCCAGGCGATGCATGTGAACCCTTCAGGGGAAGATGATGAATCTCCTACATCATGAACTCACGCCATCCTCAAAGACCGTAATTACCGTAAGGACTGCAAACCTGTCTCCTCTCAATAGCCGTAGCCGCAGACACGGTTCTTCGCATGACCTGCGTAGAACCGTGTCTGCGGACACATGCAGCCTGCGCTATAATCTTCTGCCCTTAGTTAATGGTGTGTCCAATAGGTTGTAGCCGCTTGGTGGCGCTCCGGCTGGGTGAGGCCTCAAAGCTCTGCCTCTATGGCTTTGGCGATGTCTGTCACCTGTGAGTCTCTGAGTCTCAGCTCGGAGTGTCGCCCCACGATGAAGAATGTCGGCAGGCTCTGTACGCCGTAGAGGTTCACGATGTCGTTATCGAAACCCTCTGTACACTGAACGCACACCCACGGCAGCGTCTCTGTCATGGTCTTCCAGTAGTGGGCATCGGCATCGAGCGATACTTGGTAGATTTCGAGTCCGCGGTCGTGGTAGCGGTCGTACAGCTCCCGCATCTGCAGTATGCGCTCTCGGCTGTCGGGCAGTCGGTATGACGTGAAGTCGAGCAGCACGACGTTGTCGGCGAGGTCTGAGAGTCGTCGCTCGCGTCCGTCTATGTCGGGGAATCCCATGTCTATGATGCCTGTCTCGCGCACCTTGTCGCCGTCGAGCTCTATCTCCACCCGTCGTGCCTGACGTGTGTTTGTGATACCCCGCATGGCGATGTTGCCGAGGTTCTGCGTGCGTCGCGCGTTGGGGTAGCGTTCCTGCCACTGTGTTGCCACGGCGGCAAACACCTGCACGTCAGAACGGTCGCTCTCGGGGTTGAAGAGCAGCGTCTGCCCCAGTGTCTGGAACAGTGCGAAGTATGATGCCGGCGATGCGGGGTCGGCCACGATGTAGTCGCGTTTGAGCGTTAGTTTGTAGTTGTCGTGCAGCTGTCGTGCCCTCTCCAGCTTCTCGAGGTCGGAGAGCGAGGCATCGTTGCCCAGCTGCCGCAGCTGCTGTTGCAGCTGCATGTTGAGCAGCGATATTGTCTTCATGGTGCGGCTGCCGCTGTTGCCCTGGATGTCGTAGGCCGTTGCCATGTGTGCGAGTGGTGCCTCTATGTTGATGTCCTCGGTGCTGTCAACGACGAAGTTTATAACCTTTGTGCCGATTCGCAGGCGGTAGAAGTCGGGTGCCCACTGCTGTCGTCCTGTGGCAGAGTCCGGCTCTCCGAGAGCCTCCATGTCGCGTCGTATCGTGAAATGGAAGGCCCCGTCGCCACCGAGTCGCACGGAGTCTGCGGGCACTATGCCCTGCAGCGTCGCGGCTTCCACGTAGAGTGTGGAGTCTGCTGCTCCGCTGATGTGTCCCGACAGTCGGAAGGCCGGTGTGTCGTTTGTGCACGACACCATGGATAGGAATAGGAAACATACGAGCAGTACTACGATGCCCATGGCGATGACTCCCGTCATGACTCGCTGGTTCAACTGTGATGCTTTACGTTTGCGCATAGTGTTTTTGTGTGGTGGTTGTGATGATTGTCTTTTTTTTGTGTGGTGTGAGATGTCTCTGTTGCTGTGCCATCGTCGTCACTGTCGGGGCAGTGAGCATACGATTTGCAGTGCTCGCCGGACGTCGCTGTCGTGGTGTGCATGGTGTTCCATGGCTCCGCGCTGATGGTAGTATCGGCTCACGATTTCGGTCTCCAAGTAAGGCTGTATGTATCGTCTGAGACTTATGAGGTCGCCCCTGAGGTCGTTCTCGCGCAGCCGTGCCTCCAGTGCGTCGAACTCTGCCTGTGCCCTCTGCAACCGTCCTTCTGCCTGTGCCAGCAGTCGCAGTTGCCGCAGTGCGTCGGCAGTGCGTCCGTTGTAGGTGAATTCGCTTGCGGCGATGGTGTCGGCGAAGGCGGCATACTCATCGTCGGTGAGGCCGAAGTCGGCCGGCTTGGCTATCGTGGCGTGTGCTGCGGCGTAGCTGTTTGCGAAGTCGAAGAAGGCGTCAGAGGCATAGAGGTCGTAGAGCATCGTCGGCACTGAATCTACGGCGATGATGCTGTCGGGCAGCACGCCGCCCCCGTCGCGCACTATGCGTCCTCGCTTCGTGCGGAACTCGTGTGTCAGGCTGTCGGGCAGTGTCGTTGCCGCCGTCGATGTCACGCGTCGGCGGTAGTCGTAGGCCTGTATGCAGCGTCCCGAAGGCAGGTAGTAGCGTGCCGTGGTGATCTTCAGCTGTCCCCGGTATGGCACGTCGCGTATGCCCTGCACGATGCCCTTGCCGTATGTCCGCTGTCCGATGACCGTTGCGCGGTCGAGGTCTTGCAGCGCTCCGCAGATGATTTCTGCCGCCGATGCCGAGCCGGAGTTTACGAGCACCGCCAGCGGCATCACCGTGTCGATGGGTTCTGCCGGCGTGCGGTAGTCGGTGCATGTCGCCGGCACCTTGCCGCGTGTCGCCACCACGAGGCTGCCTTTTGGCACGAAGAGCCCCACTATCTCTGCCGCCTCGGAGACGGAACCGCCTCCGTTGTCGCGCAGGTCGAGCAGCAGACGCTTCATGCCTGCCTGCCGCAGCTCGTTGACGACGTTGCGCACGTCGCGTCCCGCGTGCTCAGTGACGGATGCGAGATAAACGTATCCCACGCTGTCGGCCAGGATGCCGTACCATGGCAGCGATGGCGTCTGTATCTGTCTGCGTGTGAGTTTGTATGTCAGCGGCTTGTGGCTCCCCGGCCGTTGCACGACAAGCTCGAAGGTCGTCCCCGGCTCGCCGCGCAGGTTCTTGCTGACGCGGGCGTTGTCCCACCCCTTGGTGTCGCGGCCGTCGATGCTGATGATGACGTCTCCGGCGCGCAGCCCGGCCTCCTGTGCCGGGCATCCCTCGTAGGGCTCCTCGATGACACTGCGTTGCTGGCGTTTGGAGAAGCGTATCACGGCTCCTATGCCGGCATATCGTCCCGTGGCCATCGTGCGCAGCTCCTCCTGGTCGTCGTCGGGGTAGTACACGGTGTATGGGTCTATCTCGTTGAGCATACCGTCAACGGCCCATCGCATGGCGGTGTCTGCCGAGAGAGTATCGACATAGTACATATCGAGCTGTCGGTAGATGTCGGAGAATATCTCGAGTCCGCGGCCGATGTCGAACACACGCTGTGCGTTCGTGCTCTCGCACGCGAACATTATTATCAATAAGGCCGCTGTGCGGCAGTGTCTGCAGAGTGACAGTAGTAGGGGTGATGTCATGAGTTTGTGGGTGTGGATGTTTGTTGTTGGGTTATTCGTCAAGTAGTGCGAGTTGCCGTGGTGTCAGCGGCGGCACGTTAGAGCCGAGCACTTGTATGGCATGCACGGCCATGATGTTGCCGTAGCGCAGACATCTGTCGAGGGTTTTGTGCGCCATGATGCCGTGGAGGAATCCTGCCGCGAAGAAGTCGCCGGCCCCTGTGGCATCGGCGACGTTGCTGCACGGTTCTGCCGGTGCGAAGGCCTCGTCGGTGCCACGTCGTGCCATGGCGCCCCTCTTGCCCATCTTCACTATGGCAGTCTGCACGTGTTCCGCTATGTCGGCGAGAGCTGTCTGCGGGTCGGAGGTGCCGGCGTATGCCTCTGCCTCGTCGTGGTTGGCGAAGACGATGTCGGCATAGTCTCTTACGAGATGTCGCACGAAGTGGCGGTCGGCCCTGACGATGTTCCATGACGCGAGGTCGTAGCTCACCGTCATGCCTGCGGCCTTAGCCTGCCGCATTATCTCCTCCACGGTGTCGTGGTCTTGCACGAGGTAGCCTTCTATGTGCAGGATGTCGCTCTCTCCCGTGGCTGCCGTTGTGTGGAAGGGCAGGGTGGTGGTGTCTATCTGCGGTGCCACCCCGAGGTATGTCGCGAAGGTGCGTTCCCCGTCGGGCAGTATGAATGTCGTGGCGATTCCCGTGTGCCCGTCGTGTGCCATGAGCAGGTGGCTGTCGGTTCCGCGTCGGCGCATGCTGTCGGCGAAGAAGCGTCCGTGCTCGTCGTCGGCCACGGTGCCGATGTATGCCGTGGCGTGTCCGAGCATCGATAGGGCGTGTATGGTGTTGGCCGCGCTGCCGCCGGTGGCGCGCACGGGTCTCAGTGGCGCTGTCTCGGCCTGTAGGTGCCGCATCTGCGCCTCGTCGATGTGCCACATCCCTCCTCGGGTGAGTCCGATGTCAGAAAGAGGCTTTTCGTCGGCCAATTTCACCAAAATATCGACCAGAGCATTGCCAATTCCTATAATTTTTGCCATATCTTGAAAAAATTTCTGCAAAAGTATTGCATATTTTTGAAAAAACCTCTACTTTTGCCCCGCAATTCCGAGGAAAACGCGAAAAAAGTGGTTTTTCGACCCTTTTCACCGCCGTTTCTGCATGAGAACACTGCTTCAGTAGCTCAGTTGGTTAGAGCACCTGACTGTTAATCAGGGGGTCGTTGGTTCAAGCCCATCCTGGAGCGCAAAATCTCGGAAGAGCACTGCTTCAGTAGCTCAGTTGGTTAGAGCACCTGACTGTTAATCAGGGGGTCGTTGGTTCAAGCCCATCCTGGAGCGCAGGGCGTTGGTCCGCAATTCTCTTTTGAGGTTGCGGGCTTTTTTGTTCTTACACGTCTCTTCCCATCTCCAACATCAACACTATTCAATGAGTACAGACATCACAGCAACAGCCACCACCTTCGCCAGCCTGGGGCTTGCCGAGCCATTGCTGCTCGCTATCGACGAACTGGGCTACGTCAGCCCCATGCCCGTGCAGGAGGCCGTAATCCCGCACCAGCTCACTTCCACCCAGGACCTTGTTGCCCTGGCACAGACGGGTACCGGCAAGACGGCAGCCTACGGCCTGCCGTTGCTGCAGCGCATACTGACCTCGCCGCGCAGCGAGCACACGCCCCGGGCCGTCATCCTCTCGCCGACACGCGAGCTGTGCCTGCAGATCACCGACGACCTCCGCTCCTTCGCCAAGCACATCCCCGACGTGCGCATCCTGGCCGTCTATGGCGGTGCCAACTTCGAGCCGCAGATACGTGCGCTGCGGCACGGCGTGGATGTGATTGTTGCCACGCCGGGACGCCTCATCGACCTCATGCAGAAGGGAGCCGCCCACCTCGAAGGGGTGGAGACGCTAATCCTCGACGAGGCCGACGAGATGTTGTCGATGGGCTTCTCGGAGAGCATCGATGCCGTGCTCGAAGGCATACCCTCCGAGCACACCACGCTGCTGTTCTCGGCAACGATGAGCCGCGAGATAGAGCGCATAGCCAGCAGCTACCTCCACGATGCGCGTCAGGTGGTGGTGGGGTCGCGCAACGAGGGTGCCGAGAACGTCAACCACATATATTATATGGTGCATGCGCGCGACAAGTACTTGGCACTGAAGCGCCTCGTCGATTACTACCCGCGCATCTATGCCATCGTGTTCTGCCGCACGCGTCTGGAGACTCAGGAGGTGGCCGACCATCTCATTCAGGACGGCTACAACGCCGATGCCCTCCACGGCGACCTCTCGCAGCAGCAGCGCGACCTCACCATGCAGCGCTTCCGCCAGCATCGCATACAGCTGCTCGTGGCCACCGATGTGGCGGCGCGCGGCCTCGACGTTGACGACCTCACGCACGTCATCAACTATGGCATGCCCGACGATATCGAGAACTACACCCACCGCAGCGGTCGCACAGGGCGTGCCGGCAAGAAAGGCACCAGCCTCTGCATAGTGCATGTCCGCGAGCGCGGCAAGATTCGCGACGTGGAGCGCACCATCAAGAAGCAGTTTGAGCGTGGCACGCTGCCCACGGCACGCGACATCTGCGCCAAGCAGCTGTGGAAGGTGGTTGACGACATCGAGCGCGAAGTGGTTGACGACGAGCAGATAGCACCCTTCATCGACGAGGTGCGCAGCCGTCTGGAGTGGCTCGACAAGGACGACATCATAAAGCGTGTCGTGAGCCGGGAGTTCGGACGCTTCCTGCGCTACTATGCTGCCGCACCCGACATCGAGGAGGTGACCGGCGACAAGAAAGACGCGAAGCGCAAGGAGAGACGCGAGGGTGGCCGTGCCGCCGGCGACCATGCCCCCGAGGCGGGCTACACCCGTATCTTCATCACCCTGGGCAAGGTCGATGGCTTCTATGCCCGCGAGATAATAGGTCTCGTCAACCGCCGTTGCGAGGGACCGAAGGTGGAGATGGGGCGCATCGACCTGCGGCCCACGTTCTCGTTCTTCGAGGTGCCCGACGCCGAGGCCGAGCGTGTGCTCGCCGCCATGCAGGGACTTACGGTGAAGGGTCGCCGCATCGGCGTGGACATCGCCCAGCCCTCTGAGAGCTCTGGCCAGGAGGGGGCGCGGCACTCTGGCCGCCGCGACGACGGCGAGCGTCCTGTCCGCGAGGGTGACGCCCCGGAACGTAAGGGCAAGAGCCGTGCCCAGCGCCGCTTCGAGAAGGCCAGCGCCGACCGCTCTGCCTCTGGCAAGCGTGGCGAAGGCGGCAAGGCAGGCCGTGGCTCCAAGGACAAGTCCGTCGGCAAGAAGAAACGGAAAGGTGAGGGCGACGACCAGTGGGTGCCATCCAAGAAAGGTGGCAAGCACGATGACTGGCGTCAGTTCTTCCAGCACAACGACTCACGCCCGCTGCGCGGCGACGAACCCGACTTCTCGGAGGAGGGCTGGGCCAAACGCACTAAGAAATGATGACTCCGGCAGACATATACCGCTTCTACCGCGACGGCTTCAGGCAGATGACGCTCGGCCGCACGCTATGGCTCATCATACTGGTGAAGCTCTTCGTCATCTTTGCCATACTGAAGGTGTTCTTCTTCCCTGACTTCATAGGCCGGCACGCAGACCCCGGAGCCGAGGCCGACTTCGTGGCCGGCGAACTCGTGAACAGGAAATAGCAGGCAGCGGCCTGCAACAGCGCCCCGCGTCGGCGAGGCACGAAGGACACTTTCATGCGTACACGCTATGAAAAACATATTCTATTACCTGTCAACTTACCCACCATAATTTTCTATAAACCTTATGTCACCTAACCTGCTTACCATCGATGCCGCTGCCGTGGACTGGGCACGCGCGCAATTTGCCCTCACGGCAATATACCATTGGCTCTTCGTCCCGCTGACGCTGGGGCTGGGACTCATCATGTCCATCATGGAAACGCGCTACTATCGCACCGGCGATGACTTCTGGCGCCGCACGACACAGTTCTGGCAGCGTCTCTTCGGCATAAACTTTGCCGTGGGCGTGGCCACGGGCATCATCCTCGAGTTTGAGTTCGGCACCAACTGGTCGAACTACTCTTGGCTCGTGGGCGACATCTTCGGCGCGCCGCTGGCCATAGAAGGCATCATAGCGTTCTTCATGGAATCGACCTTCGTGGCCGTGATGTACTTTGGCTGGGACAAGGTGTCGCGCGGCTTTCACCTCGCCTCGACATGGCTGACATGGCTCGGTGCCACCATCTCGGCATGGTGGATCCTCGTGGCCAATGCGTGGATGCAGTACCCCGTAGGCTGCGAGTTCAACCCCGACACCATGCGCAACGAGATGACATCGTTCTTCGACGTGGCGCTCTCGCCGTTTGCCATCGACAAGTTCTGCCACACCGTCATCTCGTCGTGGGTGATAGGTGCTGCCTTCGTCGTGGCGGTGTCGGCATGGTATCTGCTCAAACGTCGCGCTGCCGAGCGCGAGATGGCCCTGAAGAGCCTGCGCATCGGTGCCGTCGTGGGGCTCGTGGCATCTGTGGGTGCTGCCGTCAGCGGCGATGAGAGTGCCTACAAGGTTGCCGAGGTGCAGCCCATGAAACTCGCTGCCATGGAAGCCCTCTACAACGGCGGCACCGACCAGAGCCTCACCGCTGTGGCATGGGTGAATCCTTTCCGTCAGCCCGACTACACCACCGAGGGTGAGGCTCCGCTGCGCGTGGCCATTCCCAACGGGCTTAGCATCCTGGCCACACGCACGGTGCATGGCTTCGTGCCGGGTGTCAACGACATCCTCAACGGCTACACCCTCGAGGATGGCACCGTGGTGCCCAGTGCCGCCGAGAAGATGGCGCGCGGACGTGCCGCCATCGCTGCCCTGGCCGCCTATCGTCAGGCCAAGGCCGACGGTGCCGACGAGGCCACGCTAAGCACACACCTTGCCGCCCTCAGGGCCGACATGCCATACTTCGGCTACGGCTTCGTGAAGGACGAGGCCGAGCTCGTGCCTTACATCCCTGTCAACTTCTGGGCGTTCCGTATCATGGTGGGGCTGGGGTCGCTGTTCATACTCTTCTTCGCACTCATACTGTTCCTGGAGTGGCGTAAGAGAGATGTCAGCCAGATGCGCTGGCTGCTCATGGCGGCCATCGCCATGCTGCCCTGCGCATACGTATGCTCTGAGAGCGGGTGGCTGGTGGCGGAATTCGGGCGTCAGCCATGGACCATACAGGACATGCTGCCCGTCTCGGCATCCGTCTCGGACGTCGAAGCCGGGGCCGTGGCTGCCACGTTCTGGCTCTTCCTGACACTCTTCACTGCCATGCTGGCCGTGGAGGTCAACATCATGCTCAAACAGATAAAGCGCGGATCTGAACATAACTCTTAACCCCAAAACATACCTGCCATGACTCTCCTCTTCCTACAACAATACTGGTGGCTGCTGGTCAGCCTGCTCGGTGCCCTGCTCGTCTTCATGATGTTCGTACAGGGCGGCAACTCCCTGATATTCTCGCTCGGCGCTACAGACGTACAGCGTCGCGCCCTCACTAACAGCACAGGGCGTAAGTGGGAACTCACGTTCACCACCCTCGTCACCTTCGGCGGAGCCGCCTTTGCCGCCTTCCCGCTCTTCTACAGCACCAGCTTCGGCAGTGCCTACTGGCTGTGGATGCTCATACTCGTCACCTTCGTGGTGCAGGCCGTGAGCTATGAGTTCCAACACAAGCAAGGCAACCTCATCGGCGCACGCCCATTCCAGTTCTGCCTGCAGCTGAACGGCATCCTCGGGCCGTTGCTCATCGGCGCTGCCGTGGCGACATTCTTCGAGGGCAGCAACTTCGTGGTGCAGAAGGACAACCTCACACTCATGGCCGACGGCGGCGGGCTGCTGTCGAGGGGCTCGCTCGTCATCTCGGCATGGGCCAATGCCAGCCACGGCCTCGATGCGCTGTTGTGTCCGTGGGTGCTGGTGTTCGGCTTCGCGGTGGTGTTCCTCACGCGCATCCTCGGCATACTCTACTTCATGAACAATGTCGAGGACGAGGACATACGCAGCCGTGGCAGCGTGCGCCTCGTAGGGCAGACGGTGCCGTTCCTCATACTGTTTGTGGCATACCTCGTGCATCTCATGCTCAAGGACGGCTATGCCTACGACCCCGCCACGGGTGTCATCGCCGTGGAACCCATGAAGTACCTCCACAACCTCATTGCCCTATGGCCGTTGGCCATCGTGCTTGTCGCGGGCATCGCCCTCGTGCTCTTCGGCATCGTCGTGGAGATCCTTGCCGGTTCTCCCATGCCCGGCGTCGGCAAGAGGAAGGATCGCTTTGCCGACCGCTATGCCAACAAAGGCATCTGGTTTGCGGGGACGGGCACGGTGCTCACCGTGCTGGTGTTGCTGCTCATCGCAGGGTGGAACAACACGGCGTTCTATCCCTCTACCGCCGACCTGCAGGCTTCGCTGACAATAGAGAATGCATCGAGCAGTGAGTTCACACTGCGCACCATGGCATGGGTGTCGCTCTTCATACCCTTTGTGCTCGCGTACATCACCTACGCATGGCGTGCCCTCGACCGTAAGAAGGTTACCACCGACGAGATGGAGCACTCACACCACACCTATTAGCCTTGGCGCGACACGCAGGAACCGCAATCATACCATCATGACGTCTCAGACTAAAGGCGGGACGTAGCGACTCGGCAGAGCCGCTCGTGGTGGCATGATTGCGGTTGATTTTAAGAAAATAGCGGTCTGTAGGTTAAAAAAACGGCTCACACAGGTGCTCGTAAAATAATAATTACTAACTTTGCACCCGTGAAGCGCAGAAAAGCGACGTCCATAACCCCAAAATATATATCATAATGAAAGATTTCATTAAGTATGTCTTTGCCACTGTTGTAGGCTTAGGACTATTCTTCATGCTGACGTTCATAGTAGGTCTTGTCAGCATCATCGGCATGGGAGCCAGCGAATCGGTAACATCGTCCGTCAAGAAGGGTTCTGTGTTGCGCATCAATCTCAGAGGCGAACTTCAGGAACGTGCCGGTGACCCCGACCCCTTCAGCCTCGCCCTGGGCAACCTCGACACACCCCTCGGCCTCGACCAGCTCAAGGCTGCTGTGGCAGAGGCTGCCGACAATGATAAGGTAGTGGGTATATACATTGAGGTGGGTTCTGACTTCATAGGCGGCACACCCGCCATGCTGCAAGAGCTGCGCCAGACTCTCCTGGACTTCAAGGACAGTGGCAAGTGGATTATCGCCTACGGTGACATATACTCGCAGGGAGCCTACTACCTCGCCTCTGTCGCCGATGACGTGGCCTTGAACCCCGAGGGCGTCATCGACTGGCACGGTCTGGCCAGTGGCGCAATGTTCATGGCCGATGCCCTCGAGATGGTGGGCATCAAGATGCAGGTCTTCAAGGTCGGCACCTTCAAGAGTGCCGTAGAGCCATATATCCTCAACAGCATGAGCGAGCCCAACCGTCTGCAGGTGACATCGTTCCTTGGCAGCATGTGGCAGCAGATGGTGGATGAGGTGGGGCTCAGCCGCGGCCTGACGTCGCAGCAGCTCAACGAGATTGCCGACAGCCTGCCGGCAATGCGCCCTGCAGAGTTTGCCATAGACCACTGCCTGGCCGACACGCTGCTCTACATCGACGGCTTCAAGCAGATGCTGCGCGACCGCCTGGAGCTTAAGGAGAAGAAGGACATTCCCTTCGTCACCCCCGCCGATGTCATCGCTGCCGCCGACAAGGACAGCGAGGACGACCGCATAGCGGTATATTATGCCTACGGCGAGATCATCGACAGCGAGGAGTCCTCCTTCCTGCCTTCTGCAACGACGAACATCGTCACCATGCCCACCCTTCGCGAGCTGCAGAAGCTGCGTAAGGACGAGAAGGTCAAGGCTGTCGTCATCCGTGTGAACTCGCCCGGTGGCAGCGCCTTCGCCAGCGAGCAGATATGGCATGAGATACAGCTTCTGAAGGCCGAGAAACCCGTTGTGATCTCCATGGGCGGATATGCTGCCAGCGGTGGCTACTACATAAGCTGCGGTGCATCGAAAATCCTTGCCGAACCTACGACCCTGACGGGTAGCATAGGCATCTTCGGCCTCATACCTTCGGCCGAGGAGCTCATCACCAACAAGGCACGTCTGCACTTTGACCTCGTCAAGACCAACAAGTACTCCGACTTCGGCGGCGCATCTGTCATGGGACTGCTGGCACGTGGCTTCAATGCCGACGAGAGTGCAATGTTGCAGGGTATGATAGAGCGTGGCTATGACCTCTTCACACGACGTGTGGCAGAGGGTCGCGGCATCTCGCAGGACAGCGTGGATGTGATAGGCCAGGGTCGTGTGTGGACGGGCGAGCAGGCTCTGAAGATAGGCCTCGTGGACGAGCTTGGCAATCTCGATGACGCCATCGAGGATGCTGCCGAGCTTGCCAAGCTGGAGGACTACAGCGTGGACGAGTACCCCGCGCCCTCTAAGTGGATGGACAACCTCATGAAGAAGGGCGGCGACAGCTACTTCGACTCACGCCTGCACCAGACGCTGGGCGAGGCTTATCCGCTGGCTGCCATGTTGCAGCAGTTGCTGGCTGCCAAGCGCATAGACCAATGCGTCTATGCACGTCTGCCCTTTGACTTCTGCATACGATAGGTGATGTCCTGGCTTTAGCCCGGCATGGGCAGCAGGCATCTTCACATAGCACACAGAGACACGGAGTCCCGGAGATAATGCTGTCTCCGAGACTCCGTGTCTCTGTGTGCCGAGATGGCGGTTCGCCATGTTGTGTGGCTAAGGCTTCAGGCTCGTCATCATCCATGCCAGCTCGTGTGCCAGCTGCCGCAGGTTGTCGATGCCGTCGCTGTCCTGGAGAGCCTGATCCGTTGTGTGTGCGTGGATGACACTGAGATGGCTCGATGACGCTATGGGCATACTGGCTGACTGGAAATAGTTGTTGAGGCGTGCCAGGGTGGTAGTGGCGCCAGACCTGCGGCAAACGGCTATGCTGGCTGCCGGCTTGTGGCGCAGGAGGTGTGCCAGTGAGTAGAAAACGCGGTCGAGGAGTGCGCAGAGTGAACCGTTGGGGCCGCCATAATAGACGGGCGATGCTATGACTACGGCATCGATGCCGTCCTTGAGGGCTCGCAGGATGCGGTAGTAGGGCTCGTCGCGGAAGGTGCAGCGTCCTGTCCTTCCGCACATGGCGCATGCCACGCAGCCTTGAACGGGCTGCTGGCCTATGTGTATGGTCTGTGTGTCGATGCCATGCTGCGAGAGCGTGGCTGCCAGCTCACCGAGGGCGGCGCTGGTGTTGCCGTTGTGTCGTGGACTTCCGTTGATGAGTAGCGCTTTCATTGCCGGGATTGTATGTCGTTACTTCAGAGAGGGTCAACGTCGAAATAGATGTTTGCCGAGGAGTAGAGGTGCTGTGCAAGCAGCGTCTGGCGCACCTTGTACAGATGGTCGTGTACCTGTGTGAGTGGCAGTGTGGGTTCTATCTTCAGGATTACGCGTCGTATGTAGAGGCTCTGAACGCGTGCCACCGGCGGCTCGTCGGGTCCGAGGACACGTGAGCCGAAGATATGTTGTAGGTCTATGGTGGCCTCACGTGCCAGCTGGTCGATGACGGTCTGGCTGCGGTGCTTGATGTATATTATGATGAGCCTGATGAACGGGGGGAAGGCGTACTGCCGTCGTTCGAGCATCTGTGAGGTGTAGATGGCGTCGTAGTCGTTGGCGACGACCTGGGCTATGAGCGGCAGGTCGGGGGCGTAGGTCTGCAGCATCACGAGTCCCTGCCGCTGGCGTCGCCCTGCTCGTCCTGCCACCTGCGACATCATCTGGAAAGCGCGTTCCCAAGCGCGGAAGTCGGGCTGGTTGAGCATGGTGTCGGCGGCGAGGATGGCCACGAGGCTTACGTTCTCGAAGTCGAGACCCTTGGTGACCATCTGCGTGCCCACGAGGATGTCTGTGCGCCCCTGTGCGAAGTCGTGGATGATGGTCTCGTATGCCTGTCGTGAGCGTGTGGTGTCGAGATCCATGCGTGCTATGCGTGCCTCGGGGAAGTGTGTGTGTATGTCGTCTTCGATGCGCTCGGTGCCGAAGCCCGTCTGACGGAGGTCATCGCCCTCGCAGTTGGGGCAGCGTGTGGGTATGTCGGTGGTGAAGCCGCAGTAGTGGCATGTGAGTCGGTGAATGCGTTTGTGGAGGGTGAGCGCTACATCGCAGTGCGGGCAGTGTGGCACCCATCCGCAGGTGCGGCACTCTGTCTGTGTGGCAAAACCGCGTCGGTTCTGGAAGAGGATGATCTGCTCGCCTCTGGCCAGGACGTCGCGCATGGCATCGAGGAGCTGCGGCGAGAAGGCTCCTTCCATGAGGCGTTTGCGGCGGAGCTCCTTGACGTTGACGACCTCTATGCGCGGGAGGCGTACGTTGCCGTAGCGCTCGGTGAGGCGTACGAGTCCGTACTTGCCGGTGCGGGCGTTGAAGTAGCTCTCGAAGGAGGGTGTGGCGGTGCCGAGGAGGACGTGTGCACGCATGCGTGCCGCGAGGAGTATGGCGACGTTGCGTGCGTGGTAGCGCGGTGCGGGGTCTTGCTGCTTGAAGGTGGTCTCGTGCTCCTCGTCCACGATGACGAGTCCGAGTCGGCTGAAGGGCAGGAAGACGGATGAGCGCACGCCGACGATGATGTCGTAGGGCTCTGGCGAGAGCTGTCGCTGCCAGATGGCTGTGCGCTGGCTGTCGGTGTATTTACTGTGATAGACACCGAGCCGCTGTCCGAAGACAGCGCGGAGACGGTCGGTGAGCTGGCTCGTGAGGACTATCTCGGGTAGGAGATAGAGCACTTGCTGTCCTTGGGCTATGGCATCGGCTATGAGGTGTATGTAGATTTCTGTCTTACCGCTGGAGGTGATGCCGTGCAGGAGGCATACGTTGCGGCTCTGCCACTCGGTGTTAATGGCTTCGTATGCTGTCTGCTGGGCGGGGGAGAGGGGCGGTGAGGCGGGTGTTGCCGGCGTGTCGGCTGTCTGCGGCGTGCTGCCGGTGGCATCGATGGGCATCGGTAGCACGACGTCGACGGGTGGCTCGGGGTCGGTGCGTCGGCGCCGCGACTCGGCCTTGCCTTTCTTGAGGGGTGCCGGCAAGGCGGCCTTATATACCTCGCCCAGAGTGCACATGTAGTAGTCGGCAATCCACTGCCAGAGGCTGAGCTGCCAGTCGAGGATGATGGGCTTGGGGTCTATGACGGAGATGATGGCCTTGAGGTTTATGCCCTGGGGCTCGGTGTCGTGGAGGCGCACGATGAGTGCCGCCGTGGTCTTCTTGGCACCGAAGGGCACGAGGACGCGACAGCCCGCCTGAACGTGAGGCTGCAGGTCTTCGGGCAGGGCGTATGTGAAGAGTCCTGGCACTGCCACGGGCAATACTACATCGGCATATCGCATCTCTGTGTCGGGAAAAGGGCCTATCCTACTGTGCCTTCGAGGGAGACGGCGAGCAGCTTCTGTGCCTCTACGGCAAATTCCATGGGCAGTTTGGTGATGACGTCGCGGGCGTAGCCGTTGACGATGAGTCCCACGGCCTCCTCGGCAGGTATGCCTCGCTGCTGGCAGTAGAAGAGCTGATCCTCGCTGATGCGCGAGGTGGTGGCTTCGTGCTCTACCACGGCATCGGGGCATCGTGAGTCGATGTATGGGAAGGTGTGTGCGCCGCAGGTGGAGGAGAGGAGGAGGCTGTCGCACGAGCTGTAGTTGCGCGCACCTGTGGCACGTGGCGACATGCGTACGAGGCCTCGGTAGCTGTTCTGCGAGTGTCCGGCGCTGATGCCCTTGCTGATGATGGTGCTCGAGGTGTTGGGTGCGAGGTGTATCATCTTGGTGCCGGTGTCGGCCTGCTGGAGGTTGTTGGTGACGGCGACGCTGTAGAACTCGGCCTGCGACCCCTCACCGGCGAGGATGCATGAGGGGTATTTCCATGTTATGGCGGAGCCTGTCTCGACCTGTGTCCACGAGAGGCGTGCGTTGGCACCGCGCAGATGGCCGCGCTTGGTGACGAGGTTGAGGACTCCGCCGCGGCCGTCTTTGTCGCCGGGATACCAGTTCTGAACGGTGCTGTACTTGACTTCGGCATCGCGCTCCACGACAATCTCTACGATGGCGGCGTGGAGCTGGTTCTCGTCGCGCATGGGGGCTGTGCAGCCCTCGAGGTAGCTGACATAGGCACCCTCGTCGCACACGATGAGGGTGCGCTCGAACTGCCCCGTGCCTCGGGCGTTGATGCGGAAGTATGTGCTGAGCTCCATGGGGCAGCGCACGCCGCGTGGTATATATACGAAGGAACCGTCAGAGAAGACGGCGGAGTTGAGGGCTGCGAAGAAGTTGTCGCGTGGGGGCACGACGGTGCCGAGGTATTTGCGTACGAGGTCGGGATGCTGGCGCACGGCCTCGCTGATGCTGGAGAAGATGATGCCCTGCTCCGCCAGCCGCTCACGGAAGGTGGTCTTCACGCTGACGCTATCCATGACGGCATCTACGGCGGTGCCGCTGAGCGCGAGTCGCTCCTCGAGGGGTATGCCGAGCTTGTCGAAGGTGCGCATGAGCTCGGGGTCTATGTCATCGACGCTCTGCGGCCCCTGCTTTTTCTTGGCCGAAGAGGTGGGGTCGGCGTAGTAGGATATGGCCTGGTAGTCGATGGGAGGTATGTCGAGGTGGCCCCATGTCGGCTGCTCCATCTGCTGCCAGGCGTGGAAGGCGTCAAGGCGGAACTGGAGGAGCCAGTCGGGTTCTCCCTTCTTCTCGGAGATGAGGCGCACGGTGTTTTCGGTGAGGCCCCGGTCGATGATTTCTGTCTCTACGTCGGTGGTGAAGCCGAAGGCGTAGGTCTGCTCTGCCACCGAGCGTACGAAAGCGTTGTCTTGTGTGGGCATGACGAGGGGATATATTATATGAGATGTGTGTATGTGATGGCTGTACTGCCGTTGCTATGCCTGTGTCTTTGCTGCGTGCCACTGTGACACGGCGAGGTCGAAGGCGATGGATGTCGTCATGCGCAGCGGCTCGAAGAGGACTGAGTTGTTGCGGGCCTCGTCGTCAACGAGCTTTGTGATGGCGAGGACGTTGCAGAGCGCTCCGAGTATGAGGATGTACTTGACGACGCTGATGACGAGTCCGGCGCTCTTGTTGATGCCGCCGAGTCCTGTCCAGTTGAGGAACTGGGTGAGCAGTGAGCCGAGAGCCCATAGCAGGATAGGTACGCCCATCCATATCAGTATGAAGGCTATGATGCTGGCGATGCTCGGCGACGTGCCTATGTGCGGCGCGAGCTGGTAGCCTACCTGTGCGTAGAGCATACGGGCGGCATAGATGCCGAGGAATACTCCTGCGAGGCCGAGTGCCTGCTGTATGACTCCGCTGTGCCAGCCTTTCCAGGCTGCTGCGATGAGCACGAGAATAAAGAATATGTCGAAACCGTTCATTATTTTTGAGGAAGAGGGGTAGAGGGAGAAGTCGCCGTGATACGGCGGCATACTCAACTGGGAACCTTATGAGCATACAGCCTTATGACCTTAAGCCTTACAGCCTTAAGCCTTACAGCCTTAAGCCTTACAGCCTTATGACCTTAAGCCTTAAGCCTTACAGCCTTAAGCCTTACAGCCTTAAGCCTTAAGCCTTACAGCCTTAAGCCTTACAGCCCTTAAAACCTTAAGAGGGGGCAGTAATCTGCCAGCCCAGGGCAAGCCCTAGGCTGGCAGGAAGTGTCATTACAGCACCTTATGCATGGGCGGGGCGCTACAGCTTGGCCTTGACTTCTATCTCCTGGAATGTCTCGATGCTGTCGCCTTCGCGTATGTCGCTGAAGTTGACGAGAGAGATTCCGCACTCGAAGTTCGTGGAGACCTCTTTGACATCGTCCTTGAAGCGCTTGAGGGCATCAATCTGTCCGGTGTGGATGACGATGCCGTCGCGTATGACGCGTGCCTTGTTAGAGCGGCTTACCTTGCCGTCGATGACGTATGCTCCGGCAACGGTACCGACCTTGGAGATGTGGAAGACCTGACGTACCTCGAGCTGGGCGGTGACCTCTTCCTTCAGCTCGGGGGCGAGCATGCCCTCCATGGCCTCCTTGACCTCCTCGATGGCGTCGTAGATGATGCTGTATGTGCGTATCTCGACGCCCTGTTGCTCGGCAGCCTTGCGAGCTTGTGCCGAGGGTCGTACCTGGAATGCCACGATGATGGCGTCTGAGGCAGCTGCCAGTGAGACGTCGTTCTCTGAGATCTGACCCACTGCCTTATGTATGACGTTGACGGCAATCTTCTCTGTGGAGAGCTTGATGAGTGAGTCGGAGAGAGCTTCGATAGAACCATCGACATCGCCCTTGACGATGACGTTGAGCTCTTGGAAGCCGCCCTGCTCGATGCGACGGCCTATCTCGTCGAGGGTGAGGTGGTGCTGTGTGCGAATGCCCTGTTCGCGCTGCAGTTGCTGGCGCTTCGATGCTATGTCGCGAGCCTCCTGGTCGGAGTCCATGACGTGGAAGGTGTCGCCGGCCTGAGGTGCGCCGTTGAGGCCGAGCACCGTGGCCGCCTGTGCGGGTCCGATTTCCTTGATGCGCTGGCCGCGCTCGTTGAACATGGCCTTGATGCGTCCGTAGTTGGTGCCTGCCAGCAGGATATCGCCCATGCGCAGTGTGCCGTTGCTGCACAGCACAGTGGCAACGTAGCCTCGGCCCTTGTCGAGCGATGACTCAATAATGCTGCCCGTGCCCTTGCGGTTGGGGTTGGCCTTGAGGTCGAGCATCTCAGCTTCGAGGAGCACCTTCTCCATGAGTTCGGGCACGCCGATGCCTTTCTTGGCACTGATGTCCTGGCTCTGGTACTTGCCGCCCCAGTCCTCGACGAGGAAGTTCATCTGTGCCAGATGTTCCTTGATCTTCTCGGGGTTGGCGGCGGGTTTGTCAATCTTGTTGATGGCGAAGACGATGGGCACTCCTGCTGCCACGGCGTGGTTGATGGCCTCCTTGGTCTGCGGCATGATGTCGTCGTCTGCGGCGATGATGATGATGGCTACGTCGGTGACCTGCGCACCGCGGGCACGCATGGCGGTGAATGCCTCATGACCCGGCGTGTCGAGGAAGGTGATGTGTCTTCCGTCGTCGAGCTTGACGTTGTAGGCACCGATGTGTTGTGTGATGCCTCCTGCCTCGCCGGCGATGACGTTTGTCTTGCGGATGTAGTCGAGGAGCGATGTCTTGCCATGGTCAACGTGACCCATGACGGTGACGATTGGCGCGCGGGGAACGAGGTCGGCCTCGTCGTCATCGGCCTCATGGACAGCCTCGCTGACATCGGCGCTGACGTACTCGGTCTGGAATCCGAACTCGTCGGCCACGAGGTCGATGGTCTCCTTGTCCATGCGCTGGTTGATGCTTACCATCACGCCGAGGCTCATGCAGGTGCCTATGACCTGTGTGACGGGGACGTTCATCATGGATGCCAGCTCGTTGGCGGTGACGAACTCTGTGAGCTTCAAGATCTTTGACTCCTGTTCGGCCACCTCCATCTCGTGTTCGAGGCCGGCACGTATGTTGTCGCGTTTCTCGCGACGGTACTTGGCACCCTTGCCGAGGGTCTTGTTCTTGCCGGCGGTGAGGCGTGCCAGAGTCTCGCGTACTTGCTTGGCGACTTCCTCCTCGCTCTGCTCGGCGATGACGGGTTCCTGCTTGGGCTGGTTCTTGCGCTTGCGGTTCTTGCCCGAGCCCTCGCCCTGCTGGACGGCGCCCTTGTTCTTTTTGGACTGCTGCTGTTGCTGCTTCTGCTGTTCCTTCTGCTCTTTCTGCTCTCGCTGTTCTTGCCTGGCGACAGCCTTCCCTACGGCGTTGACATCGACGCGTTCGCCGCGCTTCTTGTTGCGGCGGCTCTCGCCGGACTGCCCGCCTTGTGCAGTAGTCGCTGCCGATGAGCCGGAGCCGCGCTTGCGGCGCTTGCGTGTGGGGCGTGTGCTCTGGTTGATGGAGTCGAGGTCGATATGTCCCTTGATGTTGAGCGTCACGGGCGGCTCTATGGGGGTGTTGAGTCGGAACACGCCATCGACCTCCTCGCCTATAGGCTGGCGTTCCTTCTGCTTCTTCTGTCGTGACTCATGGCCCTCTGTCGGTTGTGACGGCTGAGCGCTGAGCTGTTGGTCTGCGCCATTGTCGTGTGTCTGCGGCGCCATGTCGTCGGCATGTGCACTGATGTCTTTGGCAGGTGTGGCATGAGCCGCCTCTGCGTTACTTTCGGGAGCACTGACGGGTGCCTTGGCCTCCTTATGGGCAGGCTGCGCTGCATCTTGAGGCTTGGGCTTAGCGGCCGATGTTGCTGCGGACTCGCTGTCGGTGTTGGCATCGGCGGGCTTTGCTGTCTCTTTGACGGCGGGCTTTGTGGCGTTGTCAGCGGCGGGAGCGACAGCTTCCTTGTCGGGGGGCGGTGTGGTTGTCGTGGCCGTCTGTGTGGTTGCCGTGGCCGTCGGCTTGGCCTGTGAGGGTTTGTCCTCCGTCGTGTGTGTCTGTGTAGCAGCCTTGGCGGGTGTTTCGGCGGCGGGCTTTGACTTTACCACGGGCTCGCCCTTGGCATCGAGTTCGATACGTCCTACGAACTTAGGCTTCTTCACCTCGGTGAGAGGCAGAGCCTCGTCGGAGTCGGTGAGGACGATGGTATCCTTGCGCTCCAGGCGCTTGCGGGCAGCCTGCATCTGCTGAATCTGCGAGCGTACGCCCTTGTCCTTGTTGAACTCAGCCTGCACGAGGGCATACTGCTCATCGGTGATGCGTGCTGAGGGATTGGCCTCGACGTCGTCGAAGCCTTTTTTGTGCAGGAAATCTACAATGGTCTGCAGTCCTACATTGCATTCTTTGGTGACTTTATTTAATCTTACGCTCATGGGCTCTTGATGGATTAGAGATTGAAAATGTATAACTGATAATTGAATCGTGCTAACGGTTGGGCCGTTGCGGCCCTGACATCATACATTCTCAATTATCCTTCGCTGTTGGCGTCTGTCTGTGGCTCTGGAGCGGTGTCGGGTGCGGTGTCTGCAGCGGGTGTTTCGGGTGCTGCTTCTTCGGATGGTTCTGATGGTTCTGTTGGTGTCGCTGGTGTGCTGTTGACGTCGTCGTCGGCAAATTCCTGCTGTAGGATACGTATTATCTCATCTACGGTCTCCTCCTCGAGGTCGGCTTTCTGAATGAGCATCTCGCGCGGAGCCTCGAGGACAGAGCGTGCCGTGGTCCAGCCGTTCTTCTTCAGTTCCTCGATGACCCACTCGTCAATCTCGTCCTTGAAGTCGTCGAGGTGGATGTCGTCCTCCATCTCGTCGGGTTCGCCCTCCGGCAGTTCGCGATAGACGTCAATGGTTGTCTCGGTGAGCATGGATGCCAGACGTATGTTGAGGCCTCCCTTTCCGATGGCGAGGCTTACCTGGTCGGGGTTGAGATAGACCTCGCAGTGCTTGGTGAGTGGGTCGAGGTTGATGGTGTTGATCTCGGCCGGTCCCAATGCTCGTGCTATGAGTAGCTGCAGGTTGTTTGTCCACTGTATGACATCGAGGTTCTCGTTGCGCAACTCTCGCACGATGCCGTGTACGCGGCTTCCCCTGACGCCGACGCAAGCGCCCACGGGGTCGATGCGGTCGTCGAAGCTCTCGACGGCAATCTTGGCGCGTTCTCCCGGCACGCGTACTATCTTACGTATGGCGATAAGTCCCTCGGCAATCTCCGGCACCTCGTTCTCGAGCAGACGCTGCAAGAAGACGGGGCTTGTGCGTGAGAGTATGATTTTCGGGTTGCCGGTGCTGTTATCGACTCGTGCCACTACGGCGCGTGCCGGTTCGCCCTTGCGGAAGAAGTCGCCGGGAATCTGCTCTGCCTTGGGCAGCAGGAGCTCATTGCCGTCCTCGTCGAGGAGCAGCACTTCCTTGTGCCATACCTGATAGACCTCTGCCGAGATAATCTCGCCCACCTTCTCGACGTATTTGTTGTAGAGGGCATCGTGCTCGAGTTCCAGAATCTTGGAAGCCAGTGTCTGTCGCAGTGTGAGTATGGCGCGTCGTCCGAATTTGGAGAAATCAACAGGTTCGGCCACATCCTCACCCACCTCGTAGTCGTCGGCTATGGCTCGTGCCTCAGAGAGGCTGATCTGCATGTTTGGGTCGGTGACGGTGCCGTCTTCGACGACGGTACGGTTGCGGTAGATCTCGAAGTCGCCCTTGTCGGGATTCACGATGACGTCGTAGTTCTCGTCGGTGCCGAGCATCTTTGCGATGACGCTGCGGAAGCTCTCCTCGAGCACAGTGACGAGTGTCGCGCGGTCGATGTTCTTTGTCTCCTTGAACTCCGCGAAGGTCTCAATGAGTAGGTTGTTCTTCTTTGCCATGAATGTATATTATGTTGTATTAGTTTACTTGAAGTCTATGATGTAGCGTCCGCTCTTGATGTCGGACATCGCTGTCGTCGTCTCTATGTCCTGCACGACAGGCCGCTTGCGCCCCTCCACCGTCACTTTGGTGGGTATGGCGAGCGTCGCCTGGCTCTCATCGACAGCTGTCAGCGTGCCTCTGAGCTTGCGTCCGTCGCTGGTGAGGATTTCCACTTGCTTGCCGATATGGTTCTGCCATTGGCGCAGCACCTTGAAGGGCTGTCCCAGCCCGGCACTGCCCACTTCGAGCTCGTAGTCCTCGTCGTCGCGCGAGAGGTTGTCCTCGATGTAGCGCGAGAGCTGCACGCAGTCCTCTATCCATACCCCGTCGGCATGGTCTATCTCAACGGTGATGCAGTTGTCGGGGGTCACGGTGAGGTCTGTAAGAAAATAGTCCTTGCCGGCAAGCCACTGGCCTACCAGCTCTCTCACTTTTGTGGAATCAATCATCGTTCGTCGTTTCTGCTTTTTGTGGTTAGGGCGTATGTTGTTTTTAATGATGAAGCGAAGAACCGTGCGGCCCCTCGCTTCAACTTTGCGGTGCAAAAATAGTGCTTTCCCTTGATATGGACAAGGAAAAGCGGAAAAAGTTGCTAAAAAAGTTGCTTTTTTAGTCGAAAATCAGCGTTCGCAGTGCCTCTGGTGCAAAAACGTCGCGTGCCGTCTGTAGCATAAGTTCGGGTGTCACATCGGCGATGGCATCGCAGATCTGTCTGAGTGTCAGCGTCTGGCCGGTGAGATAATAGCGTTTGGCCATGCTGATGGCTCTGTTCTCGACGTTGTCGTAGGCTATGGTGAGCTGTCCGCACAGCTGTCTCTTGGCTGCTGCGAGCTGCCGTGCCGTAGGCGGGGCGTCGGTGAGTCGTCGTAGCTCGGAGCCTACGAGGCGTAGGCATCGCCTCACATCGTGGGCGTCGCACCCGAAATATGTCGTCCAAACGCCGGTGTCGGTGTATGCCGCGATGGAGCTTTCCACGGTATATACGAGTCCTCGCTTCTCGCGCAGGGCGAGGTTGAGTCGCGAGTTCATGCCCGGCCCTCCGAGGATGTTGCTCAGCAGTGTCATGGCCATGTGTCGCGGGTCGGAGAGCGGGAACGCCTGTGCGCCTATGATGACGTGTGCCTGATGTGTGGAGCGGTGTATGACGGTGGGCGAGAGTTGTGGTGCCGTGGCTGCCGTGGGCAGCGTCGGTGTGCAGCTCGCCTGCTGTGGTGACTTGCAGTCTCGGGTCTCAGGGCTGAGGGGCGTGGCGTTGCGTAGCAGGGCCTTGGGTATTGCTGCTGCCGGCGCGTGGATATATAGGATGGCATTCTGGGGCCTGTAGTGGCGTTGCGTGAAACCGTGGAGGTCGCGTGACGTAAACTGCCGCAGACGTTCGGCGTGACCGAGGATGTTACGTCCTAAGGGCATGCCGGGGAAGAGCATGGCGTCGAAACTGTCATAGATGAGCTCAGAGGGCGAGTCCTCGTAGCTCTCTATCTCGTCGCACACCACCTCGACCTCTCGTGCCAGCTCGGCCTCGGGGTATGTGCTGTGAAAGACGATGTCGCATAGCAGCTCCACGGTTCGCCCGACATGCTCGGGCAGGCAGGCGGCGTAGTACACCGTTTCCTCCTTGCCGGTATAGGCGTTCAGCTCGCCGCCAACGGTCTCTATGCGGTTGATGACCTGCATGGCGGAGCGGCGCTCCGTACCCTTGAAGCTCATGTGCTCGACGAGGTGAGCCATGCCGCTCTCCGCGTCTGTCTCATGACGTGTGCCGACGCCGACGAGTATGCCCACGTATGCCGTGTGCGCTGATGACTCTGCCACCAGGCACCGCATGCCGTCGGGCAGTGTCAGAAGTTGCGGAATTCCGGGTTGTTGCATTGTCGTATGGCTACGCATTCCATCTCAATGAGCCATGTGGGCCTGCAGACGGGTGCGAGGGTTATGATGTATGGTGTTGACGGGAATTTCTCGGCAAACATGTGGCCTACGATGTCGTAGTCGGCCACGTCGCGCAGATAGACGATGATCTGTGCTATGTCGTCGAACGTAGTGTCTGCCTCTGCCAGCAGGGTCTCCACATTCTCCCACATGCGGTGTGTCTGGCTCACGATGTCGCCAACATGCATCACCTCGCCGCGGTTGTTGATGCTTGCCGTGCCGCTGATATACACGTGGCGGCGGTCGCCGTAGTCGATGCGCGTGCCGCGCTCGAAGGTCACGCCGTACTCGTAGGTCGGGTTGAGGTGCGTGGGGGCATAGAGGTAGTGCTGCTGCTCGGGCTTGAAGCCTAAGAGGGCGTATGTGCCGAGCTGTATGAGAGCGCGTGTGTCGGCTGGCAGGCCTCCGATGCCTGTTGATGTTATGTAGTGAGTGTCCTTTGTCAGTCCTTGTTCGGCAAAGTTCTCGCGGCGTGCCTTCACCATGCCGGCATATTGCGTATCGACGTCGCGGACGTAGAACCATGTGCGTATGCAGTTGTCGGCCAGTGTGGCGCCGTAGCGCTGCAGTGTCTCCTCGTAGTTGATGAGCAACGATTCCGTCTGCCATGCGCTGTCGCCTTTGTGTTCGTGCATGCCCATCTTCCAGAGATGGCTGTAGCCGTTGTGGGTGGCTATGACGAGTCCGTCGTGGTCGGTGACGTCCATATCGTGCACGATGTAGAGCCATGCTGCCACTTTCGAGCCGTCGAGTGGAGCCTGCTGTATGCATGACACGGATGTCGTCTCGCTGCTGACTCTCGCCGCCACCATCGGCTGCTGGTTGGTGGCATCGCTGAGGAAGTAGCGTTTGAAAATGGTCTGAGCCCCCGCGCACTGAGGCATGGCCAGCAGTGCGCCTTCGGCACGTAGTATGCGTTCTAACTGCCCGTCGAAGAGCTCTCCGCGGGCATCAACGTGCAGAATGGCATGTTGCTCCCTGATGCCGTTGCCGACGGCAAAGGTGGACAGTTCCGCCGTTGCCCCTAACTCGGGGAATGTTATCTTCTCAGAAATCATATTCGCTTTAGCGTGTTGTAGTGACGTTGTTAAAAAACCTTGGTCTGTCGTCTCACTCGCTGGCTGACAGACTGAGGCCGTTAATCCAGTTGTCTATCATGGTGAGTGTGCTGGACTCTTTCACCATGTTATTGTGGTCGAAATGCACTTTGGCATCGGCGCTGCCGTGCAGCACCTTATGCAGTAGGCTCCCTTCGGCATCGCCGGGGACGACCCTTATGCCGCGCTCAGGGTTGGATGACGCGTGCCCCACGAGCTGTTCATAGCTCTGCGACTCAGCGAGTGTGAGTCCAGCTGCCGCCGTGGTGCCCAGACCGTGACAGCGTGCGCATGTCGGTGTGAAGACCATGCGTTGTATGGTGCCGAACATGTCGGCATCGACATCGCCGGCGTCGAGGCGTATGGTGTCGCCGCTCGTCTGGCTCAGGCTGATGCTGGCGAAGGTCGCTATGCGCTGTCGCAGGCGGTTTGTCACGCAGAGTTCTATCGTGGCGATGTCGTCGGAGGTGAGTTTCATGCTCGTCTCTATGGCTGTCGGTGAGCCTTGAGCGCCAGTGGCTGTGATGCCGCCCGCTGTGGCTACCTGCTTTTGCAACAGGGCATTGTCGCTGTTCTCGGTGAAGGCGGCAAGGACGATGCTATATTGCTGCCCCCACGACTCCACGCCGCTGATGTTGGCGGTGACGATTGCCGTCTTGCCAGATGCCTGCACGACAGAATCGGACGTGGTGATGTCGCCCTCGTCGCATGAGCACAGGCACGCCACGGCCAAAAACGCTGCAAAGATAGTGCGTATTTCGCTCATTATCGAAGTTTTTTGAATAATTAACTAAAATGTATATTGCAGCATGACTATCGCCCGATGCGTGGCTATGCCCAGGTCGTCGATGTCGCGGTCGAGCTGGCGGTCGTGGCCCCAGCGTCCCACGAACTCGTACATCGCCGAGAGCTTGAGGTTGCATTTTGGAATGAAATAGTTAAGTGCCACGGCGGGGGCGTTGAGGAAGCCTCCTGTGCCTGTGCTGCCGAGGCCGTTGCGGTCGAAGAAGTCGTAGCGCAGGGCCGGCTGCAGGTTGCGGGTCACGAAATAGCCTGCCTGGACGTAGCCGCCGAGATAGTGGTATTTGGAATTTATCTTCTGTCGCTTCGTGAAGCCGACGTTCATATAATAAAGTTCGCCTGCGAGGTAGAGACGTTTCCACAGCATGGCAAACTCGGCACCCACCCGCAGGTCGTTGGTCGATTCGTTCTCGCTCTCGACGTTATAGTTGGCGGAGAGGCCCACGAGGAGCTTCTTCTCGTCCTGAAGCCGGGGATTGCCCTGCGTGGTGGGCATCTTGCCCCACGGCTGGTAGGTGAGTCGTCCGGCGTAGAGCAGCGAAGGGATGTGCAGGTCGTCGGAGATGGTCTTGGTGGCCATGTTGGTGTTGATGCCGGTGCCGTTGAAGAGTCCCACCTCATAGCCCAGGCCGCATCTGGCCATGCCGTGGAACTCGACGCCGAGGTCGAAGCCCGTGGCGAACGATGGTGTCACGGCATTGAGGGAGTAGGGCATTATCACGCTTTGCGTCAGCGAGTTCGGCAGCCCCGGCATCAGTGTCTCGCCGAGGGTGGTGAGGTATGCGTGTGAGAAGGGAGTCTTGAACTTACCGATGCGGAAGTGTGCTGCGTTGCTGATGCCGTAGTCTATCCATGCCTGTTGCAGTATCGCCTGTCCGCTGGCGGCGGCGTTGATGCTGAGGTTGTAGTCTATCTTGCCGAAGGCGCGTCCCGTGAAGCCGAGTATGGCGTTGGGGATGGCAAAGCCGCTGTTGGCGACGTTGTCCTGGTTGTAGGCCTTGTCGAGACCCTCGTCGTCGTACCAGTTGAAGTTGCCGCTGGCCTGGAGCATGAGGTATGGCTTGAACACAAAGCGGCCGTCCTTGCTCTGGAGTGTGAAGCCGCGGTTGTCGGCAATGGGTACTACGCCGTTGTCCATGTTGAGGTGTGGCGTCAGCGATGAGTCGGCCTCAGCGGTAGGTGTGTCGCTCGCACTGGCGTGGCAGATGACGGGTGTCGTGGCAAGTGCAAGAGCTGTGATTATAGTTTTCATGTTGTGGTTCGTCGTCATGATGTCTGTGTGAGTTGATGTTGGTGTATGTTGGTGTGTCGGGACTCGTGTCGTTGCTCCCGTCACAGTGATTCTAGGAAGCGTATCAGCGCGTTGCGGTCGTCGCGCGACATGTTGGCAAACTTGTTCTTCGATGCCTCACCTTCGCCGCCGTGCCACATGATTGCCTCCACGAAGTTGCGTGCGCGGCCGTCGTGCAGGAAGTATGTGTGGCCGTTGACCTTCTCCTGCAGGCCTATGCCCCAGAGAGGTGTCGTGCGCCACTCGTTGCCGCGCGCCAGACCGCTGACATAGTTGTCGTTGAGCCCTACACCCATTATCTCGCTGCCCATGTCGTGCAGCAGGAAGTCGGAGTACGGATGAATGGTCTGGCTGCCGAGCCATGGCAGCTGCGTGCCTTTGAGCAGGGTAGTGCCGCGGGGGCGTGTGTGCAGGGTAGTGGCGTGGCACAGCTGGCATCCAGCCTGGTAGAACAGTTGTTCGCCGCGATAGACGGTCTTCTTGTTGACGCCACGGCGTGCCGGCACGCCGAGGCATTGCAGATACAGGTCCACGTCCTCCATGTCCTCTGTTGAGATGTCGAGCTCATCGTAGAGCAGACCCATCATGGAGCCTTGCTCCATCTGTCGCTGCCCCTCGCAGATCTCTTCGGGGTAGCGGCTGTTGGTGACGCCCATGTCGCTCGAGAATCCCAGCTCCACGGTGAGGTCGGCATGCTGTGCCTTGTTGCCGCCCACGCCGAGCTGTCGGCGCCCGCGTTCCACGATGTAGTTGCAGCGTCCGCTGATGCCCCATTCGGGGTAGTTGCTCTTGCGCGCCAGAGCCTCTATCTCGCCGGGGTCGAGAGCCATAATCTGTCCCATGCCCACATGGCGCAGGGGAATCCTCACGGAACAGAACAGGTCTTCGGGCCTCACGGAGTCGGCATACCACTCGGTGATGGTGTATTCGGGATAGCAGAGCTCGTAGGTGTCACCGTCGGGGAAGCTGAAGGTCTCATAGTGCCTCGTGACGTGTAGCTTACCCTCCGGCTGCACGCCATAGATGGCCTGGTCGTGAAGCACGCGCCCATAGTCCTGGAAGAAGACCCCGTTCTTGCGCGTCACATACACCAGCATCGACGAGAAGCCATAGGCTCCGCTGCCCTCGGTGTCCTCCCACAGTGCCGGACGTGTGCGCCCGGCGTTGCGGTGACAGCTGCCGCAGCTGTAGCCGGCATAGACGGGACCCAGCCCGCCGCCGTAGCCGTTGCCACTCGTGCGGGCGTCGTCGTAGAGCTTGTCGCCACGCATGAAGCGCTTCTTCAGGTCGCCCGTCACCCACTCGGCCTCGCTGTCGTAGGCGAAGGAGGATGTGCTGAAGATTGTCGATGTGCCGGCCGAGAGGGAGTAGCCTGTGGGCGCCTCGATGTCAATCTCAGATATGCCGCTGTCGCTCTCCTCGCAGGCTGCGAGCATAAATGCGCAGATGACGCAAAGCATGAACGGAGCCATGCCTTGCGTCTTAGCGCGTTTATGGTGTGAAAAGCTGAATATGCTACTCCTCATTTCCGATGTTATGGCTTAGGAACAGGTCTTTGTAGGCTCTGCCACCCTCGTAGCTCTTTGTCCACGAGTCATAGAGCAACGTGGCGTCCTGCTGCAGGAGGTAGCCCACCTGCACCATATAGTTGCCCCATGAGCGGGCGTTGGCGCTGGTGTAGTCGAGTTCGGAGGGGTCGGTGCTGGTGCCGTCGGTGAGGGTGCGTGCCTTACCGTTCTTGAATATCAGGAACTCCATGGTGTGGAACCCGCGCACGCTCTGCACGGCCTCAATCTCGTCGTCGCTGTCGCCGTCGCTCCATGTCAGGTTGTCGAAGCGTCCGGAGTTGAGGATGTTGACGATGGCATCCTGGTCGAGAGGCCAGTTGTCCATGTTGGGGTCGAGGCCGAGGTCTTCAACGGGTCCGAAGATGAAGGCCTCGCTCGTCTCCCACGGCTCGCGGGCGGTGAGCCATGCCTCGCAGGCGGCAGCGAAAGCCTCGTCGCTGGGTGCGGCGGCGAAAGCCTGTGCTGCGTTGTATAGCTTGGCGTTGGCATCCACGAGTGCCTTGTAGGTGGGCAGCACGACGTCGTTGACGTATGTGTCGAGGATAGGCTGAAGCGCCTGGTCGCTGTTGACGGCAGACGTGCGCTGCAGGTACGCCTTGAGTTCCGACAGCGTATCCTCGAGGTCGTTGCAGGCTGCCATGGCTGTCTTCACCTCTGCTGCGCCGATGTTGTTGCGGAAGGGTGCCGGGATGCTCTGTATGGCATCGTAGGCCGTCTGTATGGCATCGCGCACCTGCTTGTCGAGGCCTGCGTTGTTGGCGGCGATGAGTGTCGCCAGCGACTGTGTGGCAACCTTGCCGTCGCGTGTGCCGTAGTAGGCGTTGCGCACGCTGAGGATGTTGTTGCTGTAGTCATCGATGCTGTGCCACGAGTACCACGACTCCACGGCATAGAGAGCCTTCGTCTGCTGGCCGCTGTTCCACAGGTCGTAGGGGTCGCCGATCTTGGCATTGCCGACCTCGTTGGCGATGTCACAGCATCCGTCGATGATCTGTTCTACGCACACGAGGGCGCTCTGGGTCTCGTCGTCAACGAGCTGCGGCTCGTCGTCGTTGTTGTTCTTGTCGCAGGAAGCGAAGCTCAGGCATCCGGCCACGAGCATTGTCGTCAAAAAAAGGTTCTTTTTCATATCTGTGATTATTAATTAATGATGTTCGTAAGTCTTGGCGTCTTGGGGCCTATTTGCTCCAGAACCATCCCGTGACGCCACGCCGACGGCGAACTCGTTCTCACGGTTGTAGCGGCTGTGGCCGAAGACGCGCGCCGTGCCGATCTTGCGCGTTGTCCAGTCGGCCTTCACCACGACGTTCGGCAGTGCAAACCAGTTCAGGCCGGCCACCCACTTGCTGACCTGGCAGCGGCTGTCAACGGTCTGTGTGCCCTCGGCTTTCTCCTGAGGGTTGAAGTACTCGTAGCGCACGAAGGGATAGAAGGTCGGCATCCTGCGGCAACCTATGACGTTGCCCAGGTTGAGGCCCACCTCGGCGCCATAGGCCAGTGCGTTCTTGGCCGTGCGGCGCAGGGAGCCGTGGTGGTAGTTGGACTTGTTGGACAGCGACACGCCGCTGATCTGCTGCGAGTTGCTGAGCTGGCCCCAGATGACGTTGGCGCGCGCCGTGACATAGCGGTTACGGTATTGCGCGTCGGCGGAGAGGATGCTCACGCGCGCGCCGTCGATACTCGAATATTTGTAGCGCTTGTCGCTGTTGGCAGTGGCGTCGTTGCAGAAGTAGAACGATGCTCCGACGCGCAGACTGGGCACTCCCTCGTAGTCCAGACGCACGGTGTAGGCAGGACTCGTGAAGTTGTCGGTCTCGAACAGACCCTGTTTGCCGTCGGCCACCCAGTGGTCTCGACCGAAGCCGTCGGCATTCAGGCCGGCCGTCACGAAGGCCTGGTAGGTGAGCCGTGAGTAGTCGTGACCCACGCGGCCGAAGATGCTGAGGCCCGTCTCATGCCATGTCGAGGGTATGAAGGTCGTCTCCGACTCCGGACGTACGGTGCCGAAGAACAGTATGGGTTCGTGGTGGGCGTTGGTGAGTCCCACGGGCAGCACCATGTGGCCGGCGCGCACGTTGAAGGCACGGTTGAGCGAGTATGTGATGTGGAATTGCTCCAGGGCCACCTCGCCGCCTTTCTCCATCTCGGTCTCGTACTCGCCGTTCTCGGCTGCCTCAAGCTCCGTCTCTATGCCTACGCCCCCGGCCTCGAACTCTATCTCGGCACCGAGCTGCCAGTGACGGTTGAACTTGTAGTCGCCGGCGATGACGAAACGAGGTATGGCGATGCCGGCACGACGCTCGTAGGCTGCTCCGTTCGACGACCCGTCGAAGCGGCTCTTGCCGTAACCCATGAACGAGGCCACCATCTCGCCGTAGCCGCCGATGCGGAAACGCTCGAAGTCGCTGCCGTTTTGCGCGTGGCCGCAGACGGCGCCGCAGAGCATAAGTGCAATTGCACAGGATGTGTGTCTTAGTTGATTGAACATTGCTGATATCTTGGTTTTGCGGCTGCAAAGGTAGGATGTTATTCGTTTTCATGCAAGAGGCCGAATGCAGAATACCAAGCTTTTGTTGGCAATATACCTAAAAATGATGATGGCGTGGAGCTGTTCTCACAAGGCCAAAACGCATCACAATAACGCTTTTTAGGTAAAAGGGGCTAAAAAGTCAACGTTTTCCTTGGCCTCAACGCGGAAAAAGCGTACCTTTGCCCCGAAAAATAGGACTAATCATATAAAACCATCTCACTTATGAAAAGCAAAACACTTCTGAAAGTGATGGCGGCCATCGCCATCGTATGCCTGCCATTCTTGGCAGCATCGTGTAGCAAGGACGAACCCACAGGCCCTGAGACACACGAATATTCGTGGGAAATCTCCGGCGTGGATCTCAACTCCAACAACTACGAGCAGGTGCAGACATGGCTCACAGCCCTCACCGAGGTCAACAAGCTCGTGGCAAATGCCATCAGGGAAAAGGGCTTCACCGTCAATGCCACTGAGAAGACCTTCACCATAGAGATTGAACGTGGCCTATCTATCACGCCTTACGACGAGATGGTGGAAGATGCCATCCTCGACATGAAGAAGCTGACAAGCTTCAAGCAACAGGCCGAGAAGCTGCCCAACGGTGCCAAGATAATCATAAAGCGTGGCAGGGAGACCATCGTCAACCGTTCGCTGAAGTAAGTGTTCACAACCTACCGCACACAGCCTGCCTCGCCCGTGAGGCAGGCTTGTGCTTTTAAGACTGCTACCACGTCATGCAATTCACAGAAAACGCCAAGATGAGCGACATCATCCACGATGACTACAGGCTCCTGCAGGTCATCTCGCGATTCGGCATCAGTCTCGGCTTCGGCAATCAGAGCGTGCAGACGGCATGTGAGGCCGCCGGCGTGCACACGCCGACATTCCTCGCTGTCGTGAACAGCATCATAGGTGCCGGCCATGGCAATGTCGAGGCACTCGTGCCACAGGTCAGCGTGGCAGAGCTGATGCGCTACCTGCAACGCTCACACTCGTATTTCGTTGACTTCAGGCTACCGGCCATACGCCGCAAACTCATAGAGGCCATCGACTGCTCGGCCAAGAACCAGATAGCCTTCCTCATCCTTAAGTTCTATGACGAGTATGCTGCCGAGGTGGAACGCCACATGGATTATGAGAACCAGCATATACACACATACGTCCAGGGCCTCCTTGACGGCAAGGTGCCCGGAGCAGACGACAGCTACGGCAAGCTGGCACACCAGCACCATGACAACCATTCCTCACTCTACAAGAGCAGCGATGAGCTGAAGAGCATCATCGTGAAATATTATCCCAGCGACTCCGACACACAGCGCCTGGCAGACACGCTGATGGACATCTACATCATGGAGGAGGACCTCTTCAGCCATTGTCAGCTCGAAGACACTCTCTTCGCGCTGGCCGTGGAACGTATGGAGCAGGACGTGCGCGACAGCAACGCCGATGCCAGCCCGGCATCCTCAGCCGACGACGAAGCCGCAGCCGCTATGCCCGACGGCCTCTCAGAGCGCGAGAAGGAGGTGGTGCGCCTCGTGGTGAGTGGCCTCTCCAACAAGGAGATTGCCGAGAGGATGTTCATCTCCACAAACACCGTCATGACTCATCGGCGCAATATCGCCCGTAAGACACAGGTGCGGTCATCGGCAGCACTCACCATCTATGCCATCGTCAACGGACTCGTCAACCTCGATGAGGTGAAGGTGTGAGTTGACGTCACGGGAGCTGACATCCACCCAACATAAACCATCTTCCACACGACCCTTATGCAAAACATACCACTGCACGAGCCGCAGACAGGCAAGACGGCCCCTGCCGACCGCGACTTCGAGCAGGCTCTGCGCCCGCTGCGCTTCGACGACTTCGCCGGACAGGCACAGCCCGTGGGCAACCTCAAGGTCTTTGTAGAGGCTGCCAAGTACAGGGGCGAGCCGCTCGACCACACCCTGCTGCACGGACCGCCGGGACTCGGCAAGACAACCCTGGCCAACATCATCGCCAACGAACTCGGCGTGGGCTTCAAGCTCACCAGCGGCCCCGTCCTCGACAAACCCGGAGACCTCGCAGGCATCCTCACATCGCTCGAACCCCACGACGTGCTCTTCATCGACGAGATACACCGCCTCTCGCCCGTCGTCGAGGAATATCTCTACTCGGCCATGGAGGACTATCGCATAGACATCATGATAGACCGCGGACCCAGCGCGCGAAGCATACAGATCGACCTTAACCCCTTCACCCTCGTAGGGGCCACCACGCGCAGTGGACTGCTAACGGCTCCACTGCGGGCACGCTTCGGCATAAACCTCCACTTCGAGTACTACGACATCGACACGCTGCGGGGCATCGTGCTGCGCTCGGCAGGAATCCTCAACCAGCCTATCGACGAGGAGGCGGCGGTGGAGATAGCAGGGCGCTCGCGCGGCACGCCACGTATCGCCAACGCACTGCTGCGGCGCGTGCGCGACTTCGCACAGGTGAAAGGCAACGGACGCATAGACACCGACATAGCGAGCTACGCACTCGAGGCCCTCAACATCGACCGCCACGGACTCGACCTCATAGACAGGAAGATACTGCTGGCCATCATCGACAAGTTCAAGGGCGGACCCGTGGGCATAACGACGATAGCAACCGCCATCGGAGAGGATGCCGGCACCGTGGAGGAGGTCTATGAGCCTTTCCTCATCAAGGAGGGATTCATAAAGCGCACACCACGGGGACGCGAGGTCACTGATCTGGCATACTCTCACCTCGGACGCTCGCCGCTCGACCGCAGCGACGGACAACCCACTTTGTTCGATTAGCACGCCGGAAAGGCCGACAGCATCCAGCATCCTTACACTCTTCTCTCTCATTACGTAAATCATGAACAGACAGGACTTTCCAATACTCTCACGCGAGGTCTATGGCAGGCCTTTGGTGTATCTCGACAATGCCGCGACGACGCAGAAACCACGTTGCGTCATCGATGCCATGACAGACGAGTACCTCAATGTCAACGCCAACGTACACAGGGGCGTTCACTTCCTCTCACAGCAGGCCACCGACCTCATGGAGCAGGCGCGGGAGACCGTGCGACGATTCATCAACGCACGCTCCACGGCAGAAGTCGTCTTCACGCGCGGCACCACGGAGAGCATCAACCTCGTGGCAGCATCGTTCGGACAGGCGTTCCTGCGCGACGGCGATGAGATTATCCTCACCGAGATGGAGCACCATTCCAACATCGTGCCGTGGCAGCTCCTGCAGGCACGTGTCCATATTATTATAAAGGTATGCCCCATCACCGACGACGGACATCTCGACCTCGTGGCGCTGTCGCGACTCTTCACCTCCAGGACGCGACTCCTGGCCTGCACTGCCGTGAGCAATGTCCTCGGGACGGTGAATCCCATAGAGGACATCATCTACACGGCTCATGCCCACGAGGTGCCGGTGCTCGTCGATGCCGCACAGATGGCACCGCACATGCCCATCGACGTGCAGGCTCTCGACTGCGACTTCCTCGCCTTCAGCGGCCACAAGATGTATGGCCCCACCGGCATAGGGGTGCTGTATGGCAAGGAGGGGCTGCTGGAGCAGATGCCGCCGTATATGGGCGGCGGTGAGATGATTGGCAAGGTGTCATTCGACCACACCACCTTCAACTCCCTGCCCTACAAGTTCGAGGCCGGAACGCCCGACTACATCGCCACGACAGGACTCGCACGCGCCATAGACTATATCAACGACATCGGCTTCGAGGCCATACGTGCCCACGAGAGCGACCTCACGGCATACGCCATAGGGCAGCTCGCCGCCATACCCGGCATGCGCATCTTCGGACCCGCGACTGCCGATGCCAAGCTGGCGGGGGTGGTGTCGTTCCTCGTCGGCGACATACATCACCTCGATATAGGAACGCTGCTCGACCGTCTCGGCATAGCCGTGCGCACAGGCCACCACTGTGCCGAGCCGCTGATGCACCGTCTCGGCATAGAAGGCACCGTGCGGGCATCGTTCGCACTCTACAACACACGCGAGGAGGTGGATGCCCTCGTGGCAGCAATAGACCGCGTGCGCAAAATGTTCTGAAAGCCCATAAATCACAATAACACATGGCACTCAACTATATTTGGATCGCATTCTTCGCCGTGGCCGCTGTCGTGGCAACGGTGAAACTGGCATTCCTTGGCGACGTAGAGGTGTTCCCTGCCGTGATGCAGGCCACGATGGACTCGGCCAAGACGGGCTTCGAAATCTCAATAGGCCTCACAGGCGTGCTCGCTCTCTGGATGGGCATCATGAGAATCGGTGAGCGCGGGGGGATGGTAGAGCATATCGCACGATGGATGTCGCCGCTCTTCAGGAGACTCTTCCCCGAGATACCGGAGGGACATCCCGTGGTGGGAAACATCTTCATGAACCTGTCGGCCAACATGCTCGGGCTCGACAATGCCGCCACACCGCTCGGCCTGAAGGCCATGGAGGGCCTGCAGGAACTCAACACGCGCAAGGACACGGCGTCCAACTCCATGATAATGTTTCTGGTGATGAACACTGCCGGCCTTACCATCGTGCCGGTGACGATATTGGCCTACAGGGCGGAGCTGGGGGCAGCACAGCCTACCGACGTCTTCCTGCCCATTCTGCTGACGACACTGATATCGATGGTGGCTGGCGTGGCACTCACAGGCTTCATCCAGAAGATAAGTCTTTGGAACCGCCCCGTCATCATCACACTCGCCCTGTTCTCGCTGATAGTGGCGGGAATGGCGTGGGCTGCACAGGTGCTGAGCCGCGAGGCCATGGGCATCTTCTCCGGCAATGTCGCCAACATACTGCTGCTGGCCATCATCGTGACATTCATCATCGCCGCCATGCGCCGGAAGGTTAATGTCTATGACGCGTTCATAGAGGGTGCCAAGGGCGGCTTCCAGACGGCCATTGGCATAATACCTTACCTCGTGGCAATACTCGTGGGCATAGGCGTCTTCCGCGCATCGGGAGCCATGGACTGGGTGGTAGATGGCATGGCATGGTGCGTAGAGGCCTGCGGCGGCGACGGCGACATCGCTGGGGCACTGCCCACGGCTCTCATGAAGCCACTCAGCGGCAGCGGAGCACGAGGCATGATGCTCGAATGCATGAAGACCTACGGCCCCGACAGCCTCGCAGGACGTCTGTCGTGCATCTTCCAGGGCAGCACGGACACCACATTCTACATCCTGGCAGTCTATTTCGGCAGCGTGGGCATACGCAACACGCGCCACGCACTGCCATGCGGACTCTTCGCCGACCTCGCATCGATGGTGACGGCCATCATCGTCGCACAAATTTTCTTCTGACACAACTCCTATGGGAAAGACAAAAGCACTGCTTAAAGACACAGTGATATATGGCGTGAGCAGTATCGTGGGGAGATTCCTCAACTACCTGCTCGTGCCTATCTACACCGAGTCCATGCCGCCGGCCAGCGGAGGGTATGGCGTCATAACAGAGGTGTATGCCTACACGGCAATAGTTCTCGTCATGCTAACCTTCGGCATGGAGACGACATTCTTCAGGTTCGTAAACAAGGACGACGAGGATGCCGGGAAGGTGTTTGCCACAACCTTCACCCTCGTGAGCATGGCAGCAGGGGCTTTCGTCATTGTGGCGATGGCATGCCTGAACCCCATAAGCACATTCCTCGGACATCCCGACCACCCGGAATGGGTGGCGTCGATGATTCTCGTCACGGCGATGGATGCCGTCCAGGCAATCCTCTTCGCACGCCTGCGCTACGAGCACAGAGCCATACGCTTCATGACGCTGAAGATGGCATTCATCATCTCCAACGTCGTGCTCAACTCCATCTATTTCATACTGCTCCCGAAGCTGTTGCCCGAGTATGCCGCCTACTTCGGACATGTGGGCTACGCATTCATCTTCAACCTCGTATGCACGGGGGGCATCATGCTCTACTTCGTGCCAGACATCCTTCGCACCAAGTGGAGCTTCGACAAGGCCCTGGCACGACGCATGCTGGCATACACATGGCCGCTCTTCGTGCTCGGAGTGGCAGGCATCCTCAACCAGGTGTGCGACAAGATCATCTTCAAGCACATCTATGCTCCCGGCAACCTCACCCTCGCCGAGCAGGAGCTGGGCATCTACGGCGCCTGTGTGAAGATTGCCATGCTCATGGCACTCTTCACACAGGCTTACCGCTTCGCCATCGAGCCTATGATTTTCGGCGAGAAACGTCAGCAGGATGTCACGCAGACCAATGTCATTGGCATGAAGTTCTTCATCATCAGCACGCTCTTTGGCTTCCTCTGCGTGATGGGATGGCTCGACGTGCTGCGCAACCTCTTCATACGCGACGCCGACTACTGGCCGGGGCTGAAGGTCGTGCCTATAGTGATGGTGGCAGAGATACTGATGGGGATATATTTCAACCTGTCGTTCTGGTACAAGCTCATCGACAAGACCATCTACGGCGCATGGTTCTCGCTCGCAGGATGTGCCGTGCTGCTCGGAGTGAACTGGTTCTTCATTCCCGAATATAGCTATATGGCCTGTGCTTGGGCGGGGGTGGCAGGCTATGGCACGTGTGTCGTGCTGTCATACGTCATCGGACAGCGCGTGAACCCCACGCACTATCCCTTGGCAGACATGGCCGTGTATGTGGCTGCCGCGGCCGTTATCTTCGGCATCATGCAACTCGTGCCGGAGACGTGGCCCCTGTGGCAGCGTACGGCGGTGAATACGCTGCTCATCATGGTGTATGTGGCGATCTTCGTGAGGCGCGACGTGCCGAAGGAGGCCGTAGAGACCATAATGAAGCGCTTCAGGCGGTGACGCAGGTCGGAGGTGTGCGTGACGCAGGTCAGCGCACACCATTGACGAAGTCCAGCACGGCAGACTCAAACTCCGACTGCCGGCCTTGCATAATCTCAACTTCGACGGGAAGGACGCAGATGTGGCGTCGCACAATGGGCGACAGACCCTCGACATGATGCAGGCGAGCAGCATCCTTCTCGGTAGTGACAATCAGGCGTTTGTTGCCTTGCATGGCAGTGAACGCCTCTTCTATGCGCTGTATGTCGCGAGGCGTGAAGGCATGATGGTCGTCGAAAGACATCGGTGTGATGTGACGTGTGATGCGGTGCAAGTCCATGAGCATCTGCTGAGGCGAGGCGATGCCAGTGAGCAGCAGCACGTGGTGGTCGGAACTCAGCACCTCTGCCTGACTCGTCTCCTCGGCAAACAGACGCCGCAAGGGGCGGTAGCGGAACGTCGAGAAGTAGAGGCTCTGAAAGGGCTTCAGATCCAATGACTTCTGTATGACGCGATAGTCCATGGGCTTCATCTCAGCAGGGCATTTCGTCACGATGACGATGTCGGCGCGATCCTTGGCGCTGACGGACTCGCGCAGACGACCGGCGGGGAGGAGACAGTCGTCGGTGAGAAGACGGTGGTAGTCGGTGAGCAGGATGTTGAGACCCGCACGGACGTAGCGGTGCTGGAAGGCATCGTCGAGGAGTATGACATCGACGTCGCGAGTCTGGGGGTCGCTCAGCAGGCGCTCTATGCCGGCACGACGGTTGGCATCGACGGCAACGATGGCATCGGGGTATTTCTGCTTTATCTGCCATGGCTCGTCGCCGATGACATCCATAGGAGTCGATGTCGTGGCAAGGTGGAAACCATGACTGCGACGACGGTAGCCGCGGCTCAGGACGCCAACCTTATACTTCGGCAGAAGCATGCCTAGCAGCAGCTCCGTGTGGGGCGTCTTGCCAGTGCCGCCAACGGTGATGTTGCCAATGCACACCACAGGGCGCTCAAAGCGGTGCTCCTTCAGCACACCGCTGTCGAACAGCAGGTTACGAACCCATACGCCTGCACCGTAGAGCAGGCTCAGGGGCTTCAGCCACTCATTGATATGTATAAGGTCGCCTTCCAAATGCTACAGTGACATCAATCATCTTTCGAACTACTTATTTCTCGCTCTTCAGGGGGTTCCACCCTTGAGCCTTCAGCGTCATCTCTGAGCCGTCACGACCCACCATCACCTTGCCAAGCTCAGGCTTGGTGATGTGCCCTATGACCTTAACGCCGGCAACCGTCTCCACACGCTCGTGCATAGACAGCGGGACGGTGAACAGCAGCTCGTAGTCCTCGCCGCCGTTCATGGCGCACGTGACGACGTTGAAGTTCAGCTCCTCGGCCATCACAGCAGTCTGGTAGTCAAGGGGTATGCGCTCCTCATACACGCGGCAACCCACGTTGCTCGCCTTGCAGATGTGCAGCAGCTCGCTGCTCAGACCGTCGCTGATGTCCATCATCGATGTCGGCACGATGCCGGCCTTCTCCAGACCTTCGATGACGTCGCGACGCGCCTCCGGACGCAGCTGGCGCTCAAGGAGGTACTCGCGACCCGAGAAGTCGGGCTCGAAGGGCGGGAGCGAGGAGGGCGACTGACCTTTCTTGACGGCCTCGGCAACCATGGCGTTATACACACTCTTCTCGCGTTCCAGCAACTGAAGACCCATGTAGGCGGCACCGAGGTCGCCGCTCACGCAGATGAGGTCGTTGGGCTGGGCACCGCTGCGATACACCACCTTGTCGGTCGCCACGTCGCCGATGCACGTGATGCTTATGGTGAGACCCGTCATCGACGAGGATGTGTCGCCACCGACGATGTCACAATGATGACGCTCGCAGGCCAGGCGAAGGCCGGAGTAGAAGGCCTCAAGATCCTCGACGCTGAAGCGTTTCGACACGCCGAGGCTCACCGTCATCTGGCGAGGACGACCGTTCATGGCGTAGATGTCGGAGAGGTTCACCATAGCGCTCTTGTAGCCCAGATGCTGAAGGGGCACATATTGAAGGTCAAAGTGTATGCCTTCGAGCAATAGGTCTGTGGTGACGAGAACGCGACGCCCCTCGTCGTAGCTCAGAACGGCGCAGTCATCGCCGACGCCTTTCACCGTCTCCGGGTTCTGAGGCCGTATGTCTTTGGTGAGGTGCCCTATAAGCCCGAACTCACCCAATTCTGATATTTCCAATTCCTAAGTCGTTTACATTGTTTGCACTGCCTCGCTGCCTGCCCGCAGGGTTGGGGCTCAGCTGCGGCTGATCATCTCACGCATGAGCTCGGCCATGAGCGGCTGAACGGCATTGGCGGCACGCTGAACCTCCTCGTGGCTGCATTCCACGATCCTGCCCTCTAAGCCGAGGTCTGTGATGATGCTCACGCCAAAAACACGCATGCCGCAGTGGCGAGCCACGATGACCTCAGGCACGGTGCTCATGCCGACGGCATCGGCGCCAAGCACGCGGAACATCTTGTACTCGGCAGGAGTCTCAAACGTAGGACCCTGCGTGCCGATATACACGCCATGCTGAACCTTGATGCCCTTCTCAGCAGCGATGGCATCGGCAAGGGCGATGAGCCCGCGGTCGTAGGCCTCGCTCATGTCGGGGAAGCGAGGACCCGTCGGGAAGTTCTTGCCACGCAGAGGATGCTCGGGGAAGAAGTTGATGTGGTCTGTGATAATCATCATGTCACCGATGGCAAAAGAGGGATTCATGCCACCGGCGGCGTTGCTCACGAACAGCGTACGCACGCCAAGCTCGTACATCACACGCACAGGGAACGTGACCTCCTTCATCGAGTAGCCCTCGTAGTAGTGGAAACGACCCTGCATGGCAAGGATGTCCGTGCTGCCAAGGCGCCCGAGGATGAGACGCCCGCTGTGACCCTCTACCGTGGAGAGAGGAAAATTGGGGATGTCAGAGTAGGCGATGCTCTGCGAAACGCTGATCTCCTCGGCCAGACGGCCAAGACCTGTGCCAAGGATGATGGCTGTCGTGGGGAGGACGTCAAGACGCTCACGAAGCCATGAGGCGGTTTGTTGGATATTTTCGTACATCATGGGGAGTGATTTTTGTGGTTATACGCCGCAAAGATATATATTTTACTTCAAAACAAAATAATTTTGCAGACTAAATTTGCCCTTTAATACAATTCTACATAACTTTGCATCGCGCAAACCCATTCCTGCCCGACTTCTCAATACCGTTTCACACTCATTGAGACTGGCACACATCCCTCACCCGACATCACTCTCATGCAAAATCTGCCACTCATATTCTTCGTCACAAGTGCACTGGTAGCACATCTCACCATGACGGCTGTCATGGCACTCTTCGCACACTACAAGGTGCGTTACCTCTCAATAGCATGGATCATGGCTATCTTCGCAGCACTCATAGCGGCGTTAATACCGTTCACCGACGAAATCGAGACCGTGAGGCCTGCGACATTCCACCCCGGACCCATGGCAGGATTCATGGTATGGGCCTACCTACAGAGTATCTACCCACTGAGCATCACCATGCCAGGCTACCTGCAGTGGAGGCGAATGGTAATCTACGCATCGCCCGTCTTCGTCATACTCCTGCTCTACGGACTGCTCACACTGCTCGGCATGACCGTGCCCAACTACTACAACTTCAGCGACGTGCTCGACAACTTCTGGACTCCCGACGTCATGCTGCGTATGCTCATGCTCATAGTGAGTATCTTCTACATTATCAACATCTTCTTTCTCCCCAAGCGTATGCTGCGCTATGCCGATGTGCCGGCATACGTTTACCTCTTCTCGTTCATTCTCGGTATAAGTTCATGCCACTACCTCTGGCTCACCATTAAGTTCGAGGTGTGGGAGTTTGAGCTGTGGCTCCTCGTCTTCACGTTCGCCAACCTCTACCTCTGCCTGCGCGAGCTCGAGACAATAGCCCGCGCACTGCCGCAACCCGCCATGGAACTCGTGGAGGAGGCTCCGGCAGTCGATGAGATCGACAAGACAGACCATGAGGACTTCAACGAGGCCAACCGCCAGCGCTTCGAGCGTCTGGAGTTCTGGATGCAGCACAACCGCGAGGCATGGAAGGACTTCACCTTCGGACGCGACACGCTGTGCGATGCCACTGGCATAAACCGTCACCTCATGCTGCAGGCCCTGAGGAGTCAGGGCTACAACAATGTGCACGAGTACATCAATGCCTACCGCATCAAAGAGCTGCAGAGAATGGTGGAGCATCATCAGATTTCCACGGTGAAGGACTGCCTCGACGCAGGCTTCGGCTCACTAAAGACGGCACGCTCATCTTTCCAGCGTGTCACCGGCCTTTCACTCGACGACTACATCACGTCGCACACCATGACAGACTGAGCACTCGAATAATCAGCTATATGATTATCCGCAATCATACCACCAAAGAGACCGCAACGCGGTCTTCGCTTTGGTAACCGAGGGTACGAGCGTAGCGAGCACCCCCGGATAATTCCCCTTTTTGTCCCTATCCGGGGGTACTGCGCACCCCCGGTTATTGAGAGGAGACGCTTCCAGCGTCTTGGTGGTACGATTGCGGATAATCATTCAGCTATTTTTGCACATCTACCCCTTGGGCTTCTTCATGCATCCCCTTAGGCTTCTTCATGCATCCCCTTGGGCTTCTTCATGCATCCCCTTAGGCTTCTTCATGCATCCCCTTAGGCTTCTTCATGCATCCCCTTGGGCTTCTTCCTATATCCCCAAGGGGATGTGCTTGTCCCACGTTCGTGGGATGATTGTCCCACGTTCGTGGGATGATTAGCCCACGTTCGTGGGACAATGCGCCCACGTTCGTGGGCTAAGCTAATCTCCTTGGGGATGTCGCGCAATCTCCTTGGGGATGTCGCGCAATCTCCTTGGGGAAGTCACTGCCCCCCCTTGGTGAAGTCACTGCCCCCCTCTTGGGGATGCCCCTGAATCTTCACATCTATGTCACCGAATCCTCTTGTGGATGTCGCAGGTCGATGCTGCGGTGGCGATGCCATAAACGAAACGCTGCCACGACCCGCAGATGTCGGGTTGTGGCAGCGTGAAAAGTATGACCTTCAAGGC
>Ga0247610_10000726_pt1 | contig 44662 bp, 76 predicted proteins | sample 174DNAGHGhighgp2_FD_193483 | JGI IMG/M metagenome (GOLD analysis project Ga0247610, IMG submission 193483) | Sheep rumen microbial communities from Palmerston North, Manawatu-Wanganui, New Zealand - 1742 DNA GHGhigh gp2 | ecosystem: Host-associated > Mammals > Digestive system > Stomach > Rumen...
ACTCACTTGTAGTGCAACAGTTATTAGGAGATTCATCCGCTAATGCAGTCCAATAATTAGTAGGTGCATAACCAGTAATATTCGGCAAGCTCTCGTTCAATGTTGTGCCTACGACACCTCTTAAACCTGCACCTTGCAAAACTCTATCCTGCCCTACCAAAACCCAAGTGCTACCTGCTATCAAAGTTGATAACGGACAAGCGGCATTAGTTGTGATATAGATTGAGCCAATAGGATAAATAACATCCAAAAGACTTACGCTCAAACCGCCATCAGTATAGTATCTGGTGTTTGCATCGTGTGTTGTAAGAGCATCATATTCGGCTTGCGTTCCGTGCCATACTTTTAACGCTGTTGTAGTGTCGTTCTGATTTATTACACCGATTGTTTGAAGCTCATCAGAGCTGTTTTTAGTGATACTCTTACCATCTAAATCAGGTGCTGAAGGTTTTGCATTAAGTTCGTTGATAGCTCCTACGATAGTCTTGTCAGTAGTAGTTAACGTGTTATCAGTAATGTCTTGTTTAGCAGCCAGTTGTGTAGCATTTACAAAGTTACTGTCATTGGTTATATCAGAGGTCTTTGTAGGAACCGTAACTTCTGCAACCTTGTTTGTAACTACTGACACACCATTTACTTTAACATCTTCTACATCACCGGACACAGTACATGAAATAACATTGTTAGTGATATCTATACCAGTTCCTGCTGTATATGGATGTGCTTGATTGGCATAATACTTGGCAGAATACTCAACACCGTCTACAGTTCCATTAGTCTTTGTTGCCCAGTCTTGAGCTAGTTCTGCATAAGTGCTTGCATTATTTTCACTTGCACTGGCATTATCAGCACTCTCAGCAGCATCTGCAGCAGCACTAGGAGCATCTATAATAGCCTGCATATTTGTTGAAGCGTCTTGCACAGCAGAAATGTTAGAAGATACAGTAGCAACATCTGATGCAACCTCTGCTACATCTTCTACAGCTTGTGCAATGTCAGCAACATCTGATACATCTTGTGAAATATTTGCAACAGTGCTGATGTCAGCAGCGATAGGTATGATTTGTTGTGCATAGTATTTAGAGCTATAGTCAACACCGTCAACAGTTCCATCAGTTTTAGTAGCCCAATCTTTTGCAAGTACAGCTTCTTCAGCAGCAAGAGCAGCATTCTCAGCAGAAGTTTGAGCAGATATTAAAGCAGATTCAGCGCCACTAGCAGCTTGAGCAGCAGCAGCCAAAGCTTGTTCAGTAACTGTTGAAACATCTTGTACATATTCATCAAACCAACCTTTAGTGATTACATCATAGTCATTCTCAGGAGCACCTGTATTGATAATCCTGTGACTATTCATATCAAGGTCTGCATCCATAAAGTTAGGAATTGAACCGTCTCTTGATAAAGTATTTTCCATAGCCTCTTGAATAGCTTGGAAGTTAGTATTGATTGTGGAAGTTGCAGTAGTGTCATTATTGGTTACACTGTCTAATCTTAATACATCTACTTTTGTCATTGCTCAACTACTCCTGCAGCTTGTAACGCATCTATGACAACATTGAGCTTGGCTTCTAAAGAATGAATTGCATTAGTTAGTTCTGTGTTAATTGTTGCTTGATTGTTATAAAGTCTATAAAGCTCTGATGCGTTCTCATTAATTTTATTTGTGATAGTCTGTGGAATACCTGCTACAACTGGAACATCTAATAAAATACCATCAGCAGGATGTGTTAAAGCTGAGCCATTCAAAGACACAGTTCCAGTGATTGTTGAAGGGGTTAAATCTGTTACTAAAGTTCTGGAAAAAGCTACATTAGATAAAGGAAGCATCATAAAAGAACCTGAAGCATTACCATCAGCTACGTAAACCTCTCCAGCAGAAGCTGTTGAGGCACCTTTAGGTTCATGTAAAAGACTATCTGGAAGAGCACTGTGTTGAATATCACCAGCCATTTAAAATCTCCTAAGTATTCTGTGGAAGGGGAGGCAGAGCCTCCCCAACCTATTACATGTGTGTAAGAACCAATTTAGCTTTCAAGCCAGTGGTAGTTCCACCAACTTTAACATAACGGTCTTCACCATAAATCTTGCCAATAGCAGCACCAGCGCAGACAACAGCAACACCATCGCCTGACGGAGTAGTAGCAGCTAACAAAGCAACAGGATCAGTACCGTCTTGTTTAACTAAACTTAAAGTTACACTAGCAGCAGAGCCAGCTTCTTCTACCAACAATACAGCTTCTTTAATCAAAGCTCCAGCCGGTACACAAGCCTGTCCGTTGCCATAGCCTTCACCCTTATTCGGAAGAGGACCATTTTCATTTACAACTACTTCGATGTGATTGAAAGTGCCATCGGAAGGTTTAGCAGACGAATCATATTTCTCGTCACGACCTTCACCCAAGCCATTGAATTGAACAACACCGAAGTCTGAAATCCAACTTGACATATTCAAATCTCCTTACTAAGCAGCTGTGACAGTTGAGTCAGAGTCTTTGCATACGATACATACCAAGTTAGCAGTATCTCCCATGCCTACACCGTAGCGAGCTACAGTTACATACTCCTCACGTTGCATATCCATGTTCCATTTACCTTCGAACTTCGGCATTTGACGCCAAGCCATACGGAAAGGTCTACGTTCAGGAATGTTGGTGAACAATACAGCTACCTTGCAGTTAGTCAAAGCAGTGAAAGTACCATCACCATCACGGTTCTTCAACGAAGTCTCACCATTAGACAACGGCAAGAATTCAGAAGTGTATACATCCCAACCAAAGATGCTGAAAGCAAAACGAGTACCAGACAAAGCACCATCACGTACGATACCTTCAAATTTCGGGTTGTACTGTAAAGAAGCTTTGATACGAGGATTGCTTACCAACAAGTATTCTTGATATGCAGGAACAACAGCAACACGCGGACCAACATAACGAACTTTATTCAAAGCAGCACCAGCGAATGCAAAGTCTTCCGGAGACAAAGCACCATAGCCTTCAGTAGCAGTACCAGCAACAAAGCGGTGAGCCATGCCGTTGATAGCGTTAGCGTTATTCAAAGTTTGTTTGTTAGCCAATGCCCAAATCTTGGTCTCCAAATCGCAAGCAATAGCACGAGCTTCTAAGCCAGGAACTTTAGCCATGATTTGGTTAGCCAAGTAAGAGTCTTGTGCAAACTTAGCGGTTACGAAGTGACCACTTTGTACATAGTTGTTGATCTCGAAATCACGAGTACCAAATTCAATACCTTTGTAGTCGATAGCTTCACCTTCTGCATAATCAGATACAGTGGCTTCACCCATCTCTACATCTTGCCATTTGTCGCCATCAGGAAAAGAATTGATGACATCGACATAGTTCATCGCAATCAAGTCCGGCTCCAAAGCTTCACGCAACATACCAGAGTATACGATAGCACGGATTACGGCTTGACTGTTCTGAGTGTTAATACCATTTAATTCAGCCATTTTAAAATCCTTTATAAGTTAATTACCATTTTACGTTAGCTAATATTTCAGGATGCTCCATAGCTCTCTTCATGAAAGCATTTAACGACTGCATGTTAACAGTCTTTGCATTGTTCTTGAAGAACTCTTGAGCCTCATTATTAGCTTGTTCAGTGTTTACATGTCTAGTACTTTGAAGTAAGTTTACATTGTCATAAGACATTTCTTCCTTCAGACCAAACATGCTTTTAAAAGCCTTCGGACTTGTCTTTGCAATACTTTCAAGGTATTCAACAGTACATCCAAGTTCTTGAGCTTTATTCTTTAATGCAAGTTCAACATCTCCGTTTGTGCTGGCAACGGCCTGTTTACAATTCGCCAAGTTGCTCTCAGCCTGAGATAATCTATTTTCTTCTTGCATCGCTTTGAGAGCTATCTGTTTAATAGCTTCTTCTGACACTGGAGTGGTAGTATTCTCTGTGTGCTCTCTAATCTGTTTCAACTGGTCTGCAATAGTGCTATTCTTTGAAAGCTCTTCAATTTTTGTGTTTGCCTCCTTTAGGTCTGCCACAAGTTTCTTGATGAACTCTTCTTTTTGTTTAGCACCTTCATACAAGTCTTCAACAGAGTTATAGACAGTATGCTCTCCAACGACAAATTGAGTAGTTGCTTTGTTGCCGTTATTATCATTAACTAAAGTAGTTGCTTCAGTCATTCTTTTATTTCTCCTTGTTGAGATTTATTATAACATAATCTAAAAGTTTTGTCAACCCTTTTTTTAAACCTATCTTATAAGCTTGCTCATACGCCCAGTTCGGGTTCTTAAAGTCTTCATCATTAACTTTATCAGCCTTCTCATAGTCATCTAAGCAACACTCGTAGATAAGTCTCAGCAGTGGTTGACATGCCTCTATCTGCTGTTTTATCTTTTGTTTATCTTCTTCAGAAGTTACCTTACATAACACCTTGTTGCGCATTCTGAATACCTCTTACCTGTGCTTCCTCTAATTGCTGTTGTGCTTGTTCTCCTGTCATCCTTGCCTCAAGCTCTGCATGTGTTCTTGCATTGTCTTTAAGAATTCCTTTCCAACTATCTAAGCCAGTAGTGTATGCAAGTATCTTAGCAATTATCTTCGGGTCGAAGTAGTTAAACACAAGAGGATCTGACACAACACCACTGTTGTACAACTGCATTACTGTTTGTGCCATTCTAGCTTTCTCTGTGTAAGTATTTGAACCCATTGCTACTAAGCGTCCATTAGCTGTTAACTGGTCTAAAGAGACATCTTCAAACATAACAGTACCATCTTCAAGCTTGTTACGTATCTTAGTAGTTCTTGCAGGATTGCTCATGTAGATACGGAGCATCAAAGTCATCAAAGGCTCTAACATCTCCATCTCGAACTTTCTTACTTTCTCATTGAACAATCTTGAGCTAGCTGTGTTCAGTTGTGATACTTCGAATGCAGTCTTCTCTCCAGGTGTTCTAAAGCCCATAGCTTCTCTAGGAGTTCCTGCCATCTCTTCCATAAGATTTAGATAACGGTCGATGTAAAGGTCTGCTTGCAATGCTGTTGCATCAGGTCTCATGAAAGCTACATCACTATCTACATCAACACCAATCTCACATCCTGGATAAACATCTGATGGCATCTCTACATCACCCTTCTTAACAATGATAGGATTACTAATGTAGTTGAACACGTCAGCTCTCTTATTCTCCAAGAAGTCGATCATGAACTGTAAACCTTTGATGTTATCTAACGGTGACATGCTCCACAGATTATCTTTACGGTCTCTCCAGCCAGCTTTGAAGATGTTGCAGTTGAAGCCATAGTTCTTAATAGGTTCTTCTAACAGCACAAAGCAACGATCCATTACAACAATACGTGTGTCTTTATGCAATGTGTTTGTGTCAATATCGTACAAGTCTCCGTAGAAAGTCAGTAACTCAACTGTATCAGATTTGTAGTAGTTAGACCACGAACCCATTCCTGCAATGTTACACATATCGTCTATGATGTTCTCAGGGTTTAATGTTGCAATGGTGTTACGGATTTCACTACGTCTTTCAATAGCTTTCTTCAGAGCCTTCTTATATTCTTCTGCATTATCCGGTAACAAGTCTGCATCAGCCTGTAATTCACCCAGTGTCATAATGCTACGGATGATCTTAGGAGAGCGTTCGAATGAAGTTGCCAACGGATCAAAGAAGATATCCAACGGATTGATACGGATTGCTTTAGGACCATTGTAGATTACACTTGCAGTCTTACCATCCATCTGTAAAGTTTCATTAACATTAGCCACAGTAGCAAAAGCATTACCATAGTCAACATAGTCCTCTACAAGTTCTCTAATAGTGGGTTTAAATTTACTATCTTCTACCATCTGCTTAGCGATAGCTTTAATAGTGTTTCTGGTGTTGACGTCAATGCTCTCGTAGTCATAGGCTTCCCAATCAACATAATCAGGTAATGAGAACATAGCATCGAGGTAATATGTTACCAGCATGTCACGTATCTGTGTAAGCTTAGGTAGGTGAGTGCTGTTGTCGTATTCATGTACTTGATTGTAAATATCATGTGTACTGGTTGCATACAAGTTTTCTAAAGTCTCTTTAGCATTTCTGTACCAACGATCTTTAGAATACTCCCATGTTACAAACTTCTGTGCAATTCCTCCAGCAAGCCCTTCAGGTTCCCTCAGTTTATTTATTTCAAATGTATTAGGCACTAAATACCTCCAAATCTTGATAATGGTTTAATTAAGTTGTTGTCACCTGTTCCTAATGATCTCTTTCTAGGTGCCACTGAAATATCTATAGCATCTGCAAGAGCATTCTTAATATCATCATGAGCAGGTTTAAGTTGCTTCAGTTCTTCCTCTAATAATTCACAATTACCACCACGATAGTGGAATACTTTATGGTCTTCGTACAGAGGTTTTAACGTAGCTAACACACGCTCTTCCTTCTTTGTCTGTGGTCTGTATTCATCTATTACAAGTCTGGTGCTGTTCTCTGCAAGCTTGTCTTTAAGAGCTGTAACGATTACTTGCTGTGCTACTGACACCTCTGCACGGAGTTTCTTAAGATTATATTTCTGGTGTATAGCTATGACATGATTGTAGTACTCTGTAATCTTATCTGTCTGAAATCTGTCAATATCTAACACGTATCTGTTGTTATCACTATCCACACCAACTACAACTATTGCAGTACTATCTGACCATCTTGACATAGTGAAAGCAAAGTCTATTGCAGCATACACATTAAGAGGTCTGTCCTTAATATAGTAAATACCACCTATGGTATGTAAGTGGTCTCTGTTGTAGTATTCAAACATATCTGCAGTAATCAGTGCAGAGCCTTCATCATTAGGATCATTGTAGTATTGTGAATAGAACTGTGACTTATCTACATAACCTGCTTTAATCCTTGCAAGTTCCTTGAAATCAAACCCATAATACTTGCCATCTTTCCTTTTAGTTCTATTCCACAGAAACTCTCCATTCTCTTCTACAGACTTCTGCAACACATCCCATTGAGGTTCTTTACCAATCAGTTCACCATTGTCATCATATATCTCTTCAACAGTCTCTTGCATGGTAGCATAGATGTCTTTAGGGTGATAACGAGTACCAACTGCAATAATTCTACCACCAGGGTTAAGAATAGACTGTAGCTGACTGTATTGAGATATTACCTGTCTTCTTCCTTCCTCTGTGTTATTCTTAGGCACTACAATATCGTCTAATACAATCAAATCAGCATGGGCACCAGTGATGTTAGTAGTTAAGCCTCCGGCTTTTACAGTACTATCACGAGTACCTTGTGCTTTTCTCCTTGGATCATCGACACAGATTTCTGTAGTAGTCCACTTCTCTCTCTTTCCTTCATCAACATTGATTAACTCTGGCCAGTATCTACGTACAATAGGACTATCTAAGATACCTTTAATAGCTCTTAACTGTGCTTCTGCCAAATCACTGGTAGCAGACAGGTAAACAATAGCAATACTAGGATCTTTAACAATCTCCCAAGCTGCAAAACAAGCTGCATAAAAGCTTTTACGGTGTGCACGAGGATATAATACAAGTTTGTAAGGCTTTAATGCAGGATTTGTAAGAAATTTACACAGATCTTCATGACAAACACCCATTACATTGTATGGTGCAACCAGTTTAACGAATGTAATCAGGTCTGCTTCAGCCAGTTTACGGATTTCTTCTACAATCACTGCTTAAGCCTCGCTATATCTGCTAACAAATCCTTCTGATCTACCTCTTCTACTTTCTTTTCCTTCTTAGGTCTGCCGACCTTCTGCTTCTCTACCTGCATATCTAACAAATATTTAATAGCCTGTATGTTATTCTTGTCAATAGCACTCTCAATAAGCTTCTGCATGACCTCTGATTGTAGTTTTTTAAGAGCTTTCTGCTTCCAGTCCTCATAATATTCACTAATAATCTGTGCTGTCTTCATAGTTTCCCAGTGTTTAAAGTCACCTTCGAAGACTTCCTGCACGAATAAGTACTCAGTTGGGTCAGTATAATACTTTAAGAACAGCTTCTCCATACTTAACAGACCGTCATGGTCCTCTGAAGAAAGAGTAAAGGAAGGTGTGTAGTTCTCCAATCGAGGTAATTCAACAAAACACGCCTTAGTAATGTACTTGCCTTTAACAGTTTGTCTCTTGTCTTTCCACAACATTTTACAATTCTCCCACAGTTTGTTAAGATTATAACACAAGTTGTTCCTGTTGTCAAGGATTTTTTAAAAGGTTGGAAATTTTTGGTAGAAATTTTAATAGACCTACCCCAGTTGTCAGAATTTTTGGTAGAAATTTTTTTGAAGTAATATTTGAATCATTGAACACCATCACCCCCTTGCTACCCCCTTGACAAAACTTTACAAAACTGTCAACTATTTTGTCAACTATCTGTTGCTGGTCTATTACTAGGCTGTTAACATTTTGTGATTGATGGCTTGTTAATAAACTTTAAAAAGATCTTGACAAGGTTTATTGTCGATTTTACTCGAGTCGTTTACGATTCTTGTCTTTTATGTATGTTATATCAAAACTACACAGCGACTCGACTAATCACTTTTGTCTATTCTTTTTATCAATAAAATCAATACTTTACACAAGTCTTTTGTCTATTCCTTAACCTGTTCTTATTTTGTTCTTGTCAAGTTATTTTTTGTTACATTTTTAGCATTTTTAAATCAATCGATTGAACTATTTTTACCGGTGTTTTTGAGTGGATTCGGATTCGTTTTTTGGATTCGTTTTGAGTGGATTCGCAAAAATTATAACAGAACATTTATAGAACATCAACAGCGATTCGTGCCTTATTTTATGGGTATTGTGCATTTTTTCAAAAAAACTTGTTGACTTTAATTTTTTTCTGTGTTTTATAATGAGTTATCAAATAATTATTGTTAATGCATTTAAGCGGTTGTTAAGTTATCACTGTAAAGGCGATTAAATAAATGATATAAGGCAACACTTAAGCGGATTTGGTTGTGTTTATTCGCTATATAAAAAGGATGGCGGAGTCCTGTGATATGAATCTCTTTATCGTTTTATTCGCTAGGGGTATTTGAAATAAGAATACCGGTAGTCAAACACGACTCGTAGTGTATATATACAAGGGCTTGTATTATAAAACTTAATAAATGAAAGGATAAAACTATGACAATACTCGCAACTATAAACACAAACATTAAAAAAGCTACTACTGGTTTGAAAAACTATAAAGAGGGGATTCAAACAGCATTAGACTTGTTTATTAAAAATTATGAGGGGGAGTTGAGTAAAAATGCACAACCCTTAGAAAGAATTTTAGCAACTGTAAAGGCTAATGATAGAAAACTATTAACAAAATATATAACAGATTTTACAAATATGCAGGCTACTGTATCTAAAAAAGGTGGCTTATCAATCAAATCAAAAGACGGAAACCCAGTAGGATATACAACAGATCCGACTCGTAACTGGTATGAAAAGGAAGAAACTGAATCAGAGCCTAAAGAGTGGGATTTAGTAGAGACTCTTAAAAAGCTGATTAAAAAGGCTGAGAAAGAGGGCTTTTCTAAATCTGATGTATCAAAAGCATTAAGCAAAATGTAAACTAATCTTATACAAGCCCTTATACATATTCACTACATCTGAAAGGAAACTGAAATGATAAAAGGGCAATTTAGTGATAGAAGTAGGTTTATTATAAAGGCTTCTATGAAAGACAAGAGAAAGGAAGGATTGAAAGAATTAAAAGCAGAAATAAAAGCAGGACTTTGGAAAACACAAGGGAAATATAAAAGACTAAAAAATGGAAAGCTCGTAAAAAGAGCATAGAGAGGAATCTTTACAAGTCAGCATAAACTATATATAAAAACTGGAATCATACCCTAACAGGTCAAAAAAAGTGGCTTGCTGAGGGTTTATTTTATGGAAGGGAATAAGACAATGACGGTATATTTGAATCAAGACACAAGCACACGATTAAAAGTTATAAAAGAGGAAGTAAACAGACTTCAAATGCTATCTGCAAATGGTTGTAAAGAGCTATTTACAGCACAGGATTACGAGAATTTAAAAGCACAGATAGCAGAAACACGAGAGAGAATTAGACAGATAAAATTGAAAGCACCTATTAAAGCACTGTTAAAGAACTGTTAACAGTTATTTAATATAATATATTAATATATACTTAGTAGTAGTTTACTGTTAATAACCTTATACAAGACTGTTAGCTAGAATGTTAACAGTCTTTTAACATATCTGCTAATAAACTTGTATAAACTGTTAACAGATATTTAACATCACCGTAACCGGTGTAATAATTATAACAACTTTTTTACAACTTGTCAAGAGAAAAATGCAGTCTATTGACAACTTTTTTAACAAAGGAGTAGAACAATGACATTAAATAAACTTTTGAAGATAGCAATTATATTTTGGCTAGTAGTAGATGCTTTAACAACTTTAGGCTGGAACATTAAAAACCTGTTAATAGGAGTAGAGTTGTGACTTACTATGTAATAGAATACAAGCCTTTATACAACTGTGAAGATGACTATTACAGTTTTTCTATACCTGTTGGTATTAAAGAACTTAAGAACTGGAGTAGCTATTTAGATAAATATATAAAAGATAATGATACAGGCTGTGTATATGAGCAGATTTATAGGTGTAAAAGAGAAGCTAACAAAGAACTTAGAAAGAAACAGAAAGAATTTTTAGAGATAAGTAATTGGGAAGAGGCTATACCATACATAGAGGAGATTATAAATGCCAATAGAAAACGTAATCAGAATACTGGTGTTCATTAAGAGAAACATCAAGAGCAAACCTGTAATAGAATACATCAACGACTCGATAAGGGAACTTAAACAATTTCAAAACGATGATGTAGAAGAAGGTTTTAGATATGAACAACACTTAGAGGAGTTAACAAATGCTGACTAGAGAATTTATAAATAGTTTTTATGATAAGTTACCAGCATACTGTGTTGATAGGTTGATTGTAAAGATAGATGAAAGCAACATCACCTTATTACAGAATGACTCTTTTTATGCTAAAGATACTGATGGCAACACTCACTGGTATAATTATAATGAACTTGTGCAGGACTATGATGAGGCTGTAAAGCTACACAAAAAACTAGAGAGGAAAAAGAAGTCAGACAATATCAGATACTATAAGAATGAAATTAAAAGATGCACTAAAAAGCTAGAGGAGTTAACAAATGTTAAGGAAAATACTAACAAAGATTGATAACAAACAGAACTACATAGTTGATTGTGAAGAAGTCCGTGAAGTAACATTAGATAGCATTTACAGAATATATGTAGAGAATCTAGAACCGATAGGTTATTGGTGTAATGGTAGAGCCTACAGTTGTAAAGTAGAAGATATGGTTGATAAAGAAACTGCAGAAAGAATTGCAGCAGAAAATAAAAAGAGAAATATAGCAGAACGAGTAGCGTTTCTTAAAGAAAGAATGAACACTATAATGACAGAGCTGAAGGAGTTAATGCAATGACAAAAGATTTATACCAAGTAGTAGATGATTTATTCAGTCGTTTACCACTCTATGCAGTAGACTCTACAAGAGTCGTAGAGATAGATGAAGACACAATAGAAGGTGTAGTAGGTGATCGTGTTGTAGTAAATGGCAACTATTACTTTAAGATAGATGATTTAAAAGCAACTAGAGAAGAGGCTTTAATAGAAGCAGGTGTAAACATTAATGAATTTAAGAAGGAAAGAGTTAAACAAATTACAGAAGCAATCAACAGACTATCAAAAGAACTGAAGGAGTTACTGAAATGTTAATAACTTTAAACTTAATTATACAAGCACTGTTTACATCTTTTTGCATTGGTTACAAACCTGCTAATATGTTTATGCCGGTGGCAATAGTACTGTTAGCACTGTCAACATTTATGTACGGAGATATGTGCTATGATGGTAGCTTTTAATGCAAGGAACGAAGAAGAAATTAAACAAGTCTGTAAAGAGCACAATATACAAATGTGGCAATCTACTATTGGCTGGTGGTTAGATAATTGGAGTAGTTCTGGAAGCTATCTCTGTATAAATGTAGAGAACGGTGAGCAAAAAGGAGGTGGTCATGCTTGTGGAAAGTCTGAACTAGGTTGTAGTACAATAATCTTAACAACACGAAGGAGACTAATATGAGTGTAACTTTTAGAGGCTATGTAGGCGAGGTTGTTATTAGCAGAGGTGCAAAGATTTTCTACACACTAGATCCTGCTGCTGCAGAGCACCTATGGAAGAATATTGATTGTATAGGAATTAAAGGCATACCTATAGGTGCTTACTGTTGGCTTTTATGTGATGCTGATGAAGTAACTTATGATGGAAGGAGACGTATTATATGACAACAACTGTTAAAAATTACAAAGGACTGCTATTTACTAAGGCGACCAGCACCGAAGGTGCAGTTAGTATGTCTGTTTACGATACTGCAACTCACACCTACGTGTTTAATAGTGGTATATGCAAAGACCGTAAACAGTTACTGCTAATGATTATGAAGACACGAGATTACTACAACGATTTATTAAGGGAGTTGCAACATGACGTTAAAAGAACTTAGAGAACTTGACCACGACATATGTGTTTTCTTTAAAGAAGAATTATGCAGAGTAGTTGTTGAAGGTAATGGAAGATATTTGTTAACAAACAACTCTGTCTATTGTGGTTCAAAACCTAGTAAAATGCATGGTTACCGGTATGGTTGGTGGTTATGTGACAAGCACGATTCTGATAGTCAAAAACTTCATCGTTATTTAATACCTGCAAAAAGGAGACTACTATGACATTAGAAGAACTTAGGAAGATAAAGAAAAGCCAAGATGTATACTACAAAGGTGATAAAGCATACCTATATGTGACACCTAATAGAGGGTACTTCCTGTTCTCTAATATAAAAGGTTTAAGTGGAAGCGACCCTTATCCAAAAGTAAGAAGTGCTTTAGGTTTTTCCTGCAGTTGGTGGTTAGCAGGTAGAGAAGATGGTTATGATTCTTGTAATATTCATGAAGATATTGTGATAGCTAAAAAAGGAAGGAGACCATTATGAATTTTGAATATACTATAACAGAGTATTGTAGAGGAACTAGAGACAACTTTGTAAACCTTGAAATACCTGATAATGAATTAGAAGATTTAGCTCGTGAGTTTGAAGACAGACTCAGAGACTGGTTGTATGATTGCGAGTGGGATAACGTAACAGATACAGAAGATGATATTACAGACACTGATGACAGTGAACACTGCGATAACTTCTATGATTGCGTTTATAAAGCATGTGATAAATTCTTTGGTGATGACACCACTGATAATGTAAATAGTAGGCGTAGAAGAATTTAATTTTCAACTACTATGTAGAAGACTCTATTTACATTCTTTTATTAACCTTCTACAAAATTATGGAGATAAAATATGGATACTAAAGACTTAATTAAATTGATCAAAGCTGGTGCTAACATTACTGTTAACGTTACTGTTAATGCACCTGTCGAGGATACCATTGACACTGACTTTACCGTAGGTGGCCGTGTATTGGTATGTCATAGACGTAAAGACGGCACTCCTGTGCATACTTTCGGTGAGGTAACAGAGATTGATACCGATGATGTTGGAGATTATGTACGTGTTACTGGTGACAACGGTAAACATTACAAATGTGGTACTCACTACAACGAGGTTCGTAAGGGTACTTGTATTGTAATGATGGATGACGCTGACTAGGTACCTTTTTCTGGTCGTACAGAGGAATCTTTGAGGTCTTTGGTAGAGCTCTACCAGAAACTTTCAAAATCCTCTGTACGGTCAAAAAATGTGCCTTTAAATTGAAAGGGAATAACAATGAACCATAATGATCTTTATGCAGTCCTTGATGCTATTGAAAGTTTTTACAAGGAAGAGAAGACTGTATCATCACACAGTGAAGGAACTTTTGCAATAGCTTTTGATGATAAGTCTAAGAGTTTTTTAGGAATGGAGAAAGATGAGCAGTGTATTATAAGAGAGAATAGAAGTTGGTGGTGTGATAAAGACCTACCTGAGGGTGGAGTAAATGCTACAATAGCTTATGACGCTCTAGTTGAAACTGTTCGTTACTGCTTTGAACACAGTCTTTCTACATTTACTGATGTACCTGATGAGATTTTATTCAAAGACTTGGACACAACACCTGTAGATTATAGTAAACAGGATGTTGATTGCCCATTAAAAGATTTTAGTAATGACTACGAGTTGAGATCCTTGATTGCATTAGCTGACTATCCTGTTGAATTAGCTGAAAGATTATGGGAATGCAGAGAAGAAGATAACTGGGTGCTAAAAGAATTTAAAGACTTTCCAAAGTATAATAACAGGGTGTTTATCAAACTGACTGATGCTGATAGAGCTTTGTTAAAGAGACACGGAAAGACTTCAAAGTATATTGTAATATCTAAGAACCCTCTTGACTATTTCTACTGCAGTTATGGCAACAGTTTTCAGAGTTGCTTTGCATTGAATAGTGGTATGTCTTGTTGGTATGGTTATGTTCCTTTTGCAAGTACACCTGAATCATATATGATATACTTGTCTGATGGGACTGTTACAGATGTATCGTTACTTAATGGTAAAAAGTTTCACTTGCCACAGATGTATTTAAGATGTTGGGCATACGCTGGTAAAGATGGTGAGTTAATTGTTGACAAATTTTATCGTAGTGATGACAGTTATATTATGCCAATGATTAAGTTTTTATCTAGTAAATTCAATGCCTTATTCTTAAAGTATGATTCAAATAATAAAAGAAAATTGTACAATAACGGTAAAGGTATCTATAAAATCTGGGATACATACGGTCTTAGATTCTACTCAGACAGCTTGAGAAAAGTTGAAACATATGTTTACTTTAAGTACGGAGATGGTACAAGACAAGACGTAGCAGAGAATGAAAGAAGATGGCGCGACAATTGTGGTAATGGTGTCTTTACAGAGTATTGTAAGAAGGTTAAAGATGTAGAGAAAGACATTGCATTTGATAAACCTATCGCATTAGTTGATGGTGTCTTGTGTAATCCTGTCATCTGTCCTATTACAAATATGCCTATCACTAAAGACAAAGATAAGAGTCCTTATGCAAAGTACTTCACTAAACCTGTTAAAGATTTGTGCATTGTTAACTTCATTGATGATAAAATCTGGTGGAGTTACAATACTTTAAAAGAATCACAGGGTGGCGATCATTTGACGCTGTCTATTCAACGTGATCCTACCGAAATGATTAGCGGACAGTTGAGAATTCGTTCTAAAGCATACTCAAATACAGGTGTTAATCTTAAGAGATTGAAAGAGTTAATCAAAGCAGACATTGAACAAACAGCCTTTGATGCAATCTTGTTAAGAATTGTTGAAGATGATAAGGTAACTTGTCAGGTATTTAGAAACATTAAGAAGGAGAAAGCTAATGAAAGATCTGCTTAAGCTGTATAACTTCTATTCAGTAGCACACACAGAGGCTGAGAAAGCTATATGTGATCATCTTGAACAGTGGTTTACAGACAAGGGTGTGGTTGTTGAGAGAGTTGGTAACACTTTGATACACATGGTTGATGAGACGTTACCACTTCTTTCTGCACACTTGGATATGGTAGACACAAATGGTCAGGCAGTGCACTTCTACAATGAGAACGAGACTATCGTAGGATATAATGAGTATTATCAACAGACTTCATTAGGTGCTGACGATAAGAACGGTGTCTGGATTATTCAGAAAGCTGTTGAAGAAGGGTTAGAGTTTAACTTTGTCATCAGTGAATGTGAAGAGGTCGGTGGTAGTGGTATTCGTTCTGTTGAAGATAGAATCATGGGTAGTTACTGTGTTGTTCTGGATAGAAAAGGTAACTATGACATACTTGAGAAAGGTGCAGGCACAGACTACTGTAAGACACTTGCATGGAACTTAAGGAACTTCTGGGGTGGTGATTGGAAGGTTACTACTGGAGGTGTTAGTGATACTCAAACAATCTGTAAACACATAGAGAGTGTTAATATTTCAGTAGCTTACTTCGATCCTCACACAGAGAATGAGACTACTGACTTTGAAAGACTGAATGAGATTAAAGATGATGTTATTAGAATGCTTAAAGAGTTTGTTCACTATCCTTGCAAGCCTTCTGATTACACAACTGTTTACAACTATACAAAAAAGGAGAAAAAATATGACGATCGTTACTGGAAAAAGTTATATTCTCACGAAGAAGATGAAACTTATTGGGCCCTTTAATAATGCATTAGAAGCTAGCCAAGAAGCTATCGAAGGTGATATCATAGCTAACTTCATAGACATTGTTAAACCTAAACCTAAAGTAACATCTATTATAGTCGACTTCGACTCGTTACAAGTTATTACAAAGTATGATGATAACACAGAAAATGTTGAGGAGATTCAAGACGTTAAAAATTTCTTGAAAAAAGACTTGACAAAGTTGAAAGAACCTGTTATAAAGGGCACACCACCATTGGAAGGAGTATGCTTAGATGCGATGCTATATATGTGATAGAGAGACAACAGACTTTCATAAGGAACCTGATGGGAGATGGATAAGTCTGTGTCCTAAATGCAAAAGTAATCAACAAAGGTATCGAGATGTTAATGAAGAAGAGTGTGATATGAAGTTGTTGAAGATGAACCCAATAGATTTGATAAAGGAGATTGATAATGAGTGTCGAGCAACTGATAGCAAGACTACAAGCGTATCCAAGTAATATGCCTGTGAAAGTTGTTACAACTACTGTCGATGATGTAGTAGGAGTAGCGCAAGATGGTGAAGAGTTTGTTAAAATTGTAGTTGAAGGAGGTTCAAATGTTTTGGTATTACCTACTTGTTAAGTTAGATGACATGCTTGCAGGATGTATAATAGCATCTTTTCTGTTAATGATTGTTGCAATAGTTATGACTGTGTTTTACTTTGAAGATCCTGATAAATGGTATAATGAGGAATACAAAAGAGAAGCAGTTGTTAAACAAAGCATTGGTAAAAGATACGCAAAGAAGTTCTGGGCTATTGTTGCAGTACTGTTCACTACTGCAATATTTATGCCGTCTACTAAACAAGCAGCTTTCATTTGGATTGCACCTCAGATAGTAGAGAACGGAGCTGTTAAAGACACAGTAAAGAACATACCTGAGCTGACTAAACTTGGTACAGAATATTTGAAAGAACTGTTAAAGGATAAAGTCAATGAAAATTAAATGGCTACACAAATTTAGAAAAGAACTTATCATAGATATTGTCCCTAGTTCTGTATATGTATCTGTGTTTGGTTATGGAGTTGATATAAGCTTTAAAGGAGATGACTATGACAACTATGGTGACTTCTGCTTTTAAGAAAAAGTTTGAAGACTTGGCTGAGGCTAATGGTGCAGTCCTGTCAAAACACGCTGATAGTATTCTAAGAATTAAAGCTAACATGATTGATGAATACACCTGTCCTTGTTATCCTAACGATCCTGAACATTGGTGTATGTCACAGTTATGTAAGACTGAATTGAATACTAAAGGTAAATGTCATTGTGGTTTGTTTGTTAAGAAGGAGATGTAAGATGAAGTTAACATGTGATATAGATGAGACAGAATTATTGGATATAATCAGTGACAGTGTTGCTGATAAAGTATACGACCAGATGGATGGAGATTGGGTGGCAACTGTATTAGCGCCTACATTGAAACCTTTAGTCACACCTGAACTAGTTCAAGATACACTTCAAAAAACTATTGATGAAGTAATTAATCAAGAATGGGACAGAGTCACCAGATATATTGAGAAAGCTGTTGATGATATAGTTCATAGAAAGCTTACAGATACTCTGAAGATAAGTCTTTAACCTGTTGTCTGCAGGTCGCTGTGCTTTTAATGTCATTGTTTTTCCTTCGGTGACTTGCAGACACCTTATTTAATGGAGTTTTAAAATGAGTACGTATTATATTGTAGACTTGTACGATTTCTCTAAGTATAAAGATCCTGAAGGAAGGGCCGCTAAATATCTTAGAGACGTAACACAACAGACCAATAGACTTAGTTATAAGAACGGTTTCATAGATGATTTGTACCACTTTATATATGTAGAAAAAGATTGGTACTACACTAAGATATATAGAGCTACAACAGAAATGCTAGATTATAAACGAAGATGTGGCGACGAATTAATTTTCCTTTCACCTTTTAAGAGACGGAGATTGTTATGAGTAAACTTGTAAAAGCACATTTGCCATGCCCTCACTGTGGTAGTCACGATGCTTTATCAAAGTATGATGATGGCTCTACTTACTGTTTCTCTTGCAATACCTATACAAAAGGTTTAAAGAGTGAGATAGTAAACATTGAAGAAGCAGCTATCACAGAACTTAAACCTGATGCAGGTGCATTTCCTGTTGACGGTTTGGTAGATAGATGTATCACAGCTGACACGTGTCGTAAGTATGGTGTTAAAGTAATTACACAGGCTGGTGGTATAGCACAACATATCTATCCATACTTTGACAGTACTGGTAAAATGATTTGCCAAAAGATTAGAACAGTGTCTGGCAAACAGTTTCACATATTGAATGGTGGAGCTATGAAGAATGCTGTGTTGTTTGGACAGAATCTGTTCCCAGCTAAAGGCAAATACATTACAGTCACTGAAGGTGAGATTGATGCAATGTCTGTGTTCCAGATGCAAGGCAGTAAATATCCTGTTGTATCGTTGAAGAATGGTTGCACATCTGTTAAAGATATTAAAGACGCTTATGAATACCTTGACAGCTTTGATAAGATTGTCTTGTGTCTTGATGGCGATGCCCCCGGAAAGAAAGCTACACAGAAGATTGCAGATCTGTTACCGCCTAAGAAAGTCTTGATAGTTAAACTTGACGAGAAGATGAAAGACGCTAACGAGTTTCTTAAAGCAGGTAAGACAGCAGAGTTCAATCAGTTATGGTGGAAGGCTGAAGAGTATAAACCTAATGACATTGTATCTGTTGGAGAGATGTGGGAGAGACTGCAAGAGTTTTCTAAGACACGTTCTTACATTCCTACTCCGTGGGCTGGTGTCAATGATATGATATATGGTTTCAGACCTTCACAAGTTGCAGTGTTTGCAGCAGGTACTGGTCAAGGTAAGTCATTGTTTCTTAAGACAATCATTCAAAACTTATTGAAGACAACTGATATCAGAATTGGTGCTTTCTTTCTTGAAGAGGTTAGTGAAGATACTATGATATCGTTAATGTCTTTAGAGGCCGGCCTCAATCTTAGAAAACCTGATGTATGGAAGGCACAGACACAAGAGGACTTGCACAAATGGTTTGATGAGGTTGCTAAAGATAATAGACTGGACTTGTTCGATGGCTTTGACTTCGATGATATAGACTTGTTAATAGATAAGATAAGATATCTGTCAAAGGCACGTGACTGCAAGGTTATTATCTTAGACCACATTACAATGGTTGCAGAAGGAACTGAAGAGAACACTACAGCTAAGCTGAATAAACTTATGGCAGAGCTGAAGAAGGTAGCTGTTGAAGAAGAGATTATAATACTTGCTGCTTGTCACTTAAGAAAGTCTGCTAATGCTACAAAGACACACGAAGAAGGTGGACACGTTACATTAGATGACTTGAAAAGTAGTAGCAGTATCAAACAGTTATCAGATATTGTAATAGGTTTGGAAAGGAACAGTCAAGATGAAGATGTGGTTAAAGCGAATACAACGGTACTTAGGGTACTTAAGAATAGAGATTTTGGGATCAAGGGACCGGCAGCAGCAGTGGTCTACGATAAGGAAACTACACGACTTGTGGAAACAGAACTCACTGACAGCTTTGGAGATGGAATTATATAACTGTCCTACAATAGATTACCATAAGGCTTTGTACGATGATAACTGTAGTGTATTGATGTTTGATATATTCTCTAGAAACCCTTGTTGTAGACAGCTCCGGTTTTACAAAGCTTATTGGAGACTGTCTAAACCAGAAGGTATTAAAAAAGGAAGGAGACTGATATGAACATTGATGAAGCTCTATTGGAGTATGAGAAAAGTTTATGTAAGCAATTTGATAAAGACTTTTATATGTCTGCTACAGAGTATCTTGACTGGGTTGAATTGTTCTGCGGTAAACCTGAAGAAGATGATACCAATGAAAGAAGGAGACTGATATGAGCTATATACTAGATATGTTAAAAGCAGGAAAAGTAAGCATGGCTGAATTTAAACCTGTTAAAGTATACGCTTTTCTTGATTACAAGCCTGCTTCTTTAGCTGAATACGAACAAACAGCAACAGAAGTTGATGAATATCTTAAGCTCTTATTAGAAGTCAAGAAAAGTGAAATCTTGAAAATGTGTGGGGAAGCTTGTAGAAGGAGACTGATATGACAACTTATGCTATATTACACAGAGGAGATCCAGAGAGATGCATTAGATTCTTTAGACAATACTGTGATGATTGGCATACAACTAACGAAGGTGCTATTAGAAACTTCTTTATACGTATGTCTCCATTTGCATTAGCAGTTCATCCTTACTGTAAAGTTGATAGTAGCTTTGATAATCCTCGTATTGGTAGCGAACTTGATAAAGATGAAGTATTCATAGACTTTGAAAACAATCCTAGACGGAGGGCTTTATGAAGAAAGTTGTATGTGATATTGAAACAGACGGTCTTCATGACTGTCACCATATCTGGTGTTGTGTTTGCAGAGATGTGGACACAGATGAGATAACAGTATTTAGAGATGGAGATGCAAATGCTGCAAGGGATTTCTTTAGTGATGTCGAGCGTGTTATCGGTCATAACTTCATTAGTTTCGATAGGTACTGGCTTGCTCGTTTGTGGAATGTTAACATTCCTGTTGATAATATTGTTGATACCCTCGTGCTTAGTAGGCTTGCTGACAGTACTTTATCAGGGTATTCGCTACGTGATTGGGGAGAAAGATTAGGTGTATACAAAGATCATAATGAAGATTGGACACGGTGGTCACAAGAGATGGAAGACTACTGTATACAAGATGTTAATGTTAACCTCGCTTTATACAGGCATTTGCAGAAGTACAAGGGGTTTACCCGTGAAGCGATACGCATTGAAAGCTGGTCGCAGTTCATTCTATCGGAACAAGAAAGATATGGTTTCAAGCTTAATAGAGAGCTCGCGACAAACACAAAGTCTGAAATTGATGCTAAGTATTTCCAAATCATTGCCAGACTTAAGGAGTTGTTTCCTCCGAGGAGCGTTAAGGTATTTGATGACAAACTATGGCAGCCAAAACTCAAGGCAGATGGAACACCTACGGCAGTTAGTCAAAGGATACTTGACGAAGGTAACTTCGAAGAAGTGGGCGAAGGACTTTATAGAAGATATAAAATTGTTTACAAAGAGTTTAACATTGACTCACCATCAGAGATAAACGAACGTTTGAAAGGTTGGTGGGATCCTTATGAGATGACTCCTGGTGGTAGCCCTAAGATATCTCTGAACAACTTGAAGACACTGCATGAAGATGCACCAGAGGAATTGAAGTTGATTAAGGATTGTAAAGTATTAAAGTCTAGGTCAACTCTGATACAGTCCTACTTCGATGCTTGTGATGACAATGACAGAGTGCATGGAGAAGTTGCAAGTATTGGAGCAGCTACACACAGAATGGCACACACTCACCCTAATACTGCTAACATTCCTACTAAAGGTTTGTATGGAGCTGTATGCAGAGAGATGTTTACAGTTGATGAAGGTCGTAGACTGGTTGGTTGTGATGCTGCTAACATTCAGTTACGTGGTCTGTGTCATTACATGAAAGATGAGACTCTACGCTTTAACATTCTACACAAGGATATGCACTACTACTTCAGTACTTTGTATGGTCTTAATCCAGCTGATAAAGAGTATGATGAAAGTAATGCAGAGATGGTGGCAGGTAGAAAGAAGGGTAAGACTTGTACATTTGCTATCATCATGGGTGCTGGTGTAGGTCGTATCAGTTCAATCTTAGGTAGTAAAGAGAAAGGTAAAGCTGCTTTTGATGGACTGAAGAAGAACTGTAAAGGATGGAGTAAGTTCCAGAAGGAGCTCGAGTACAGGGCTAAGCTAGGATACTTCATAGGTCTTGATGGTAGAAGGATACCGTTAAAGAATGCTCACTTTGCTATGTCAACATATCTGCAGAGTTATGAAACAATATGTATGAAGTGGGCTATGATAGAAGCTTACAAGAGAATTAAAGAGGCCGGTTTAGATGGCCATCAGGTTGCTGTAGTACACGATGAAATGCAGTATGACTGCTCTGAGAAAGATGCTGAACAGATTGGTATCATTCTTAGACAGTGTATTAGAGACGCTGGTGAGCACTTTAAATCTTACTGCCCTCTTGAAGGTGAATACAAGATTGGTTTAAACTGGAATCAGACTCACTAAGGAGATGATGAATGAGTAAATACACACCTTTTCGTTATAGGAAGAAAACAAAGGAAATTTGCGATTTTATTCATAGTCTAAATCCTGACCAACATTTTTCAAATTGTTATAGGACTGAAGCTAACTGGTTTATTACTCCACATATATGGATAAATATTTACTGTGATAGCAGTTCTTATTATTGGACTATACGGAGAATTTTTGGTAACGATACTTTTGGAAGATGTAAAACGATGAAGGACTTTAAAGGAAAAGTTTTGGAATTGTTATCTAAAAGAAAGGAGATATTAAATGAACATTAGATTTACTATTGATAAAGATGGTCAAGGTATCGTAGATATCTATGATGGATTGAAATATAAACACACAGTGTACTGTAACAACTACATGTTACTTGACTGTGACACTACTATTGAAGATGTCTTTAAGTGTTTTCCGGAAGTACAGTGGACAATAGATAGAGTAACAGGTCTATATCATGCTTTAGTAAACACCAACAAGACACTGCTGTGGACTGATAAAGATAATGTACCATACTTTAAAGAGATTGATGATGAAGATAACGTATAGGAGTAAAGAACATGGAAATAGATTTTTGGAAGTGTATTAGTTTGTCTTGTGTTATTTCAGGTATGATGCTTTGGGCATATGGAAACACACAGAGTGCTATTGTAAGTGTATTGTTAGGTATATATTGGGTGGAGGTAAGCAGATGAATGATTTAACCGAGCAATGGAAAGAAGGCGAACTTGATATTGGTGAAGTTTATTATGTTAAGACAGAAAGAGGTGTTTATAAAGCAAATGGCGAATATCTAAATAGTGCATCGTGTATATATGGTTTTGACATCAGCTATATCATAGCTCCCGTCCCTACCTATTCCGAATACATTGCCGTTGCAAAACAGCTTGAGATTGCAGTTAAAAGAATTGAATTTTTGAAAAAGAAAACAGCATCTCCTTACTACGGGAATAACGTTTATCTCAAAACAATACATCAGATGTGCGATAAAACTTTACGGCAAATTGAGGAGTTAGATAAATGAATGACTGCTGTGATAAAGTATGGAGACACTACATAGATGATGTCTATGAAGGTAATCCTGATGATGAACTAGAACAAGTACAAGAATGTAAAGAGTGGCTGGAGCAGATATCTTTATGGGAGATTGCAGAGATATGTCCTGAGTACTGTGACTACAAAGACCCTGATGATGTTGAAGCAGCTGCTGAAGAAATTGTTAACAGTATGTATAAAGGTCTTGACAAGGCTGAAGACATTATGCTACAACAGGAGTATCCACTATGCAGTGTTCTTTAAGAGGTGGTTTCGTAATCATATATGACACAAGAGTTGAACACGGTATTGAAGTTAAAGATGTCCACTGTTGTTGTCGTAAGGAAGAGTTTAAAGATTTTGTAGAGGAATTTAACAGACTTGCTAAGGAGATCATAAATGAAACACAGAATAAAGATACCAATATATAATCAGTACATAACTATTGACAACACGTACGGAGATGATGAAGAGGAGAAAGCAATCACTATATCAGATCCTATAACGATTCGTTACTGTCCTAAGTACTGGACTATCAATACACTTGCACATGAATGTGTACATGCTGTTAACTTTATATGTTTAAGATGTAACTTAGTAAGTACTTATGAAGATGATGAAATGTATGCTTACTTATATGGACATGTCTTAAGGAGGGTTTATGAAATCACTAAAGATGATCTGGTGGATTCTGTTGACTAAGTTGTCGATTCGTTTTAGAAAGTAACTGATATAATTACCTCTGCCAATCCTTTAAAGGATATTATACACACTTTTTCAGAAATGTCAAGAACTTTTTTCAACTATTTTAATTTGTATAGGAATATCAAAGAGATGAAACAGGCCATGATTAACTATATGCAGACAGCTAAGAACGATGAGTTATACACACCTGACTATGCTGTTGATGCATTACTAAATAATATCCAGTTAAAAGCTGGTGCTACAGTCTGGTGTCCATGTGATACAGATGCCAGTAGAATTGTTTTAAAGCTCCGTGAGAGGGGTTTTAACGTTATAGCTAGTCATATACAGGACGACAAAGATTTCTTTCAGTGGGCTCCTGACGAAGAATATGACTACATTATTACAAACCCGCCGTATTCTTGTAAAGACCAGATTTTGCTCCGCTGTTACACACTGAGAAAACCTTTCGCATTGCTGTTACCGCTGACTGCATTAGAAGGTATCAAGCGTGGAAAGATGTTCAGAGAGTACGGTGTCAGTGTGCTTGTGTTAGATCAGAGGTGTGACTTCAGTGGTAAGGGCTCCTGTTGGTTTAACACAAGTTGGTTTGTATATGATATCGGTGAACCTAACAGTTTAAAATTTGTGGAGGTAGATAAACATGAATGTAAGTAAATATTGTAGAGAGAATGGAATATCACGAAGAACTTATTATTACAAACCCAGAGGAGAGACACCTTTAAAAGAACGTGTAAGGATTTGTAAAGAGAACGGTATCAGTAGTGATTGTTATAAACAAAGAATTAAAGCAGGCTGGTCTGAGACTGAAGCAATGTACACACCAAAGTACCAGTACAGACTACCTGATGGCAGGCTTCTAATTCATGCTTTCGACAGTTTATACAAGTATCAAAAAGCTTGGCGTCTGATTAATGAAGAAGGTATGACTATAGAAGAAGCTTACGACTATGTCATTAGCGGCAAGAAAGTAGCAAGAGAGAATAGGTCTAACAAATACATGGTTGATGGAATACCTTTGACAATGTTTTGTAAGCAGAATAATCTCAAATATGACACAGCTCGTAGGTATCTTAACAATGAAATTGAATTTGTAAGGAGTAGTAAAAATGTTGACAGTGTTGTGTCAGCTCTACGGGGCAAGAAAGTTTGTATTAGGGGATGGTAAAGGTTTTAACTATCTCCAAGTACAAGATGATGTATGGGCTATTACCAAGAACGATACTACCTATGCAGATATGTCACGTGTTCGTAATAAGAGTAGTAAAAAGATTATGGACATGTATTTTAACACATCTTATGCAGGACATGTTAAGAGTTTATGCAAAGATTGGAATGAAGTTCAACAAGCTATTAAGGAGGATGATGAAAAATGTTGTTCGACAAATATATGGATGCGTTTCGTAGCTTCAATCAAGTCGCTCGTAAACTGGTAGAGGCTAAACCTGAACTTGAAGATTGGCTTAAGAAAAACTTTTATGAGTTGTTAGATGAAGCATGGTATGACAAGGAGATATCAAATGGAAGATAACTACTATAATTTAAGTTACAGGTATGGTGATGAGTCTATTGACTATGAGTTCTCTGCTGATTTGACTATTGATGAGTTTGCAGAGCATCTTCGTAGGTTTATGGCAGCTTGTTCATGGACTGAAGGTCAGATAGATCACACGATTTGTGCAGATTGTGATTAAGTTTTTTACTTGACTTTTGCACTAAGTTATGTTAAAGTGCCTTTTGTAAAGGAGATATAATATGAAAAATATTCAAACACTTAAAAATGTACAGTTGCAGTGGGCTTTTTTAGCTCAACCACAGACTAAAGGAGAGTTCGCTAGCAATAAGTACCAAGTTGATGTAGTTCTTGATGGTGATAATTTAAAACTTATCGAGAGCTTGAAAAATAAAAAGCAACAAATCAAAGAGAAAGATGGCATCAAGACCATTACATTAAAGTCTTCAGTTAAACCTCGAGTATATGACGCAGCTGGACGTTTAATGTCTGATGATGATGTTGCAAAGATTGGTAACGGCTCTGTTGCCATGGTTAATGTTTCTCAATATGACACAGGTAAGTTCGGTACTTTCGTAGGACTGTCTGCAGTCAAGGTAAAACAACTCAACGTATTCTCTGGTGGTGATACATTTGGAGATGAGGATGAAGAAAGCTTTGACGAAGGACTTATCTAGTCTAGTTGAGGACATATACAAAACTCTTGAAGAAGGTTGTGTGAATATCTCTGATGAGAAAATCAATAAACTCTGCACCGCACTCACTACAACAATCACACAGAGACTGACACAATCTTCTTCTAGACGTGACCACTTATCTTTGTCAAGTATTGGCAAGCCATTAAGAAGACTTTGGTATGACTTGAAAGAACCTTGTGAAGAACCTGTATCAGGTCAAGCTAGACTAAAGTTTCTTTACGGAGATATTATTGAGACATTAGCGTTATGGTTGTGTGAAGTTGCAGGGCATGATGTAGGACATCAACAGGATGAAGTAATTCACCACGGTATTGTAGGACACATAGATAGTATCATTGATGGTGAAGTTGTTGATGTTAAATCAGCCAGTCCTAGAAGCTTTGCTAAGTTTTTAAAAGGTACATTGATTGAAGACGATCCTTTCGGTTACTTAGCACAGATTGCTAGCTATGATAAAGAAGTTGGTAAAGGACATCCTGCATTTCTGGTAATGAATAAAGTTAATGGCGAGTTGTGTTTGTATAGACCTAATCCAGACTTTGATTTACCTGACACAGAGATGTTGATAGCTGAATGCAAAGAAGCACTAGCCAAAGATGAGCCTCCAATAACCTTATGTTATCCTGATGAGGAAGATGGCAAGAGTGGTAACAGAAAACTATGTAAGAGCTGTACATTCTGTCCTTATAAGAAGCGTTGCTGGCCTGGTCTTAGGGCTTTCAACTATTCTGATGGAGTAAGATATTTAACAAAAGTAGTAAAAGAACCTAGAGCAGAGGAGATACAAATTGATTAAGATTACTAAAACAAACTGGAGAGCTTTTATCGAGCTTAACTTAATGAACGGTGACGGTACTGAAAGTGGTGATGTGCTGTACTTTGATGTTACTAAGAGACCTAATATGGTAGCTACTAAAGAAGGCAACACCTTACTTATGTTCTCAGACACTGTATCAATGGTAGTTAAAGAGTCCATGAAGGACATTATCAAAGCTGTTGACAAACTTATCAAAGAAGAGAAAGAGAAGCAAGCAGCTGAGAACGAGGCTCAAGTAAATGCTTTAATGGAGAAGTACAAGAATGACCAAGGCACTGGTAATAAGTGATAGTCATCTTCGTCCCGGGTATGAATGCTATGAGTTGTGGGCTGCTTTAGGACATTACTGTGTTGAACACAAGCCTGAATTCATCATTCATCTCGGGGATGCAGTAGACCTACAAAGTCAGCAATGGTTAAAGAAAGACAGAGGTACTTCTACATTAGCTGAAGAAATTGAATGTTTACGCTTGCATTTGTCAGCCTTTCATGGTATAATAAATGACTACAATGCACAGCAGAGACACACCAAACACAAACAATATAGACCTGAGTTAATATTCTGTGCAGGAAATCATGATGTAAGAAACGATATCACTGATGTTATTGATGTGTTTGATGCTTTTGGGTGGTTGACTTATGACTACTTAGAACCTGCTGATATTGGTAAGTGGACTTTCTGCCATGCTATGCGTAAGGGTCTTTCAGATCAGATGTGTACAACTGCACAAGAACTGGTAGAGAACTGGCATAGCAATATTGTAGTTGGACACGGACATCACAAAGACTTCTTCGAGAGCTATTCAATGGCTACTGCAGAACCTATTATAGGTATGAGATGTCCTGTGTTTACCCCTTATCATACTGGTGACTGGTGTATGCAGACACGTAACAAGTGGTCAAGAGGTTTTACTGAGATTGATTTAGACACAAGAGAATTTGTATGGAGGGATTTGAGATGTCTATTAAAGAACTCATTAGCTATATAGCGAATGCTTACAGTCTTGAAGATGTCTGTTACATTCTCGGTAAAGAACCTGAATGGCTACTGTGGAAGATTAAGTACGAACTGCTATCACACAGTAAAGATTTCTTAAGTGGTGATGACTACTATGCTGAGGTAGGTGATTATGACTAGATTTATTGGCATCGACCCTGGAGCACATGGAGCAGTAGCTATCATAGAAGATGACAGTATTGTTTTCATAGACTTGACTAATAACATTGAAGACTACTGGTATATGATGACTTATCTTGTAGAACCTGATGGATACACTGTATGCTATGTAGAAGATGTTTATGGAAGACCTGGTCAGAGCTGTGCTGCTAACAATACTTTCATGAAGCTTGCAGGGTATGCCGAGTTCCTTGGTTTCAGTATTGCAGAAAACTTTAACAAGGTTACACCATCAGTCTGGAAAAAGTATTTTGGATTGACAGGTGTTAAAGGTGAAACTAAGACACAGAAGAAACACAGAAGCATAGAGTTAGCTAAGAAGTTGTTTCCTTCCGTTGCAGGTGAATTAACAGCATCTAAAGACGGTAGAGCAGAGGCATTGTTAATAGCTGAATATGGTAGGCAACAGTATGAAAAAGAAAATAACAACAAGACCGGAAAGGACTGCAAACTGGTTGGCAATGTGGACTAAGGTGTGTCCTAGATGTGGCACAATATTAGCTCTAGATGCAGAAGGATGCAGTACATGTTTACAACAATTTAAAAGGAGTAAAAGAGATGTTAAGCGAATGGGCACAAGGTGTATTAAAAGCAAATAGAATTGATCCAGAGGATGTAACAGATGTTTCAAGTTCATTTGAAGTTACATTTAAGGATGGTAGCAAACGACAAATCTGTGAAGTATGGACACGTGTAATGGGCTATTGCAGACCTACAACAGAATTCAACGTAGGTAAATACAGTGAGTTTGCAGACCGTAAAATGTTTACTGAAGACAAATGTAAATGTCACTTAGAGGATAATAACTAATGGAGATGACAGTAGTAGAAGTTTTCTTTGACAAGTATGAAGAAAGGTTTAGACATAGCATGCTTAAGAACTCTTTAAGAAAGCTTTCTATAGACCAACTGCATAATCTTGTCACAGAAGTTATAGATAATGTTAACGATATATACGAGGTGATAGATGAAAAGAGAAGAAGTGCTGAATAAAGCTTTAGAGATTGTTAAAGGCGCTAGAGAAGAACAGTACGGAACACCAGAAGATTGCTTTTATACTATCGCACAAATGTGGTCAGCATATCTTGGTAAAACTTTGAACAGCGTTGATGTAGCAATGATGATGATACTTCTTAAAATAGTACGTTCAAAGAATAATCAAGAATATGATGACAACTACATCGATATTGCTGGCTATGCTGCTTGTGCAGGAGAGTGTCAACAAAGTTGTCACCATCTATCGAAGGAATAATCAATGACTGATATAAGCATGTGTGATAACCCTAACTGTGAGATTAAAGACTTCTGTTTCAGACATCTTGCAGATAGAGATGACTATCAGAGTTACATGACGATTACTAAACACGTTGACAACTCTGATGACTGCGAACACTTCTTGGAATGTGCTACTAAAGACGCTCTAGATAGATTGAATAGGATTAACAGATAATGCAAGCAAAGTATAAGAAGATGACCAAAGACTTTGAAGGATTAAGGTTGAAGGTCTATACATGTACTGCAGGAAAGCTTACCATAGGATATGGCAGGAACTTGGAAGATACAGGAATAACTGAAGCAGAAGCATCAATGTTATTTGAACACGACTTTGCAACTGCAGAAGCATCTGCTAGAGTTTTGTTAAAGAGTCTTGGTAAAGATTGGGAAACATTTCCTGAGCAAAGACTGTATGTGTTGACTGATATGATATTCAATATGGGTTACTCACGTGTCTCAGGCTTCAAGAAGATGTTAGCAGCTATCAAGAAAGATGATTACAATACTGCTGCTAAAGAAATGCTTGATAGTAATTGGGCGAGACAGGTAGGTAACAGAGCTACTAAGTTAGCAGCATTGATGCAAGGGTAGTTTTTAAGGCCGTACAGAGGCTTTCAACAAACTGTTGAGATTGCTCTGTACGGTCAATTTTTAGGGGCTTATGAAGATGTTTACACAGAAGACAGGACACAGAATATTCTTGGTACAAGATGACAAATGGATAGGTCTAAGACGTAACGGTTACCAAGCTATCTATGAAATGACACAGGAACAGCAGGAAGAACTTATCAACTCTTTACAAGACCCAGTGATAACCTTTGCTACAGCTACTACCAATGAACAGAAAAAGGTCCTACTAGAAATTAGCAAGACCATTTACAGGGATTATAAATATCCTTCTTTATACGAGACTACTCCATTCTTTTCAGCTGCTCGTCTAGCAAAACTACACACTCGATAGCATCTTGATAAGTTATAATATTCTCCCTGCAGCTAACATAAGAAATATGAGAACAACCTGTTAACAGTATTCCCAATGAAATCCACCAGAAGTTTTTATATAACCTTTTGCACAATGTGCTACACATCCTTTACTTACTCCTATCTCTAATTCAGCTTCTCTTGCACAAGAGTATTCCTTACCTGTTTCTATGCATCTAACTTTTTTAGCATTTCTATTATCTCCCAGTGTTTGAGTTCCTTTTCTTATTTCACTAAGATGTTTTCTAAATTCATCAGGCATTTTCTTACCAAGATTGTAAGGGATTTGTTTAAGTACTCTAAACCTGTGTTTCATATTATAAGAGTTGTTACACCATTCAAGATTATCAACACAGTTATTTTCTTTATTACCGTCTTTATGGTTTATCTGTGGCAAGTCATCAGGGTTAGGTAGAAATGCTGAAGCTACTAATCTATGTGCTCTTCTTATTTTCTTATCAAGACTTATGAGACAGTAGCCATCTTTGTCTTTTTGTTGTTTCATAATTTTATTACTAATCTTTGAAAAGAATCTTCCGCAGTTGCTGACTAAATATTTATCTTCTAGACCTACTACAGGCATCCAAACTTCTTCATTCATTTTAATCTCCATTAAAACACTCATTAAATAAAAATGTGACAGGACTGTGAGTTGCAATCTTTTCGGGAGCTACCCTAGTCACACGCATAGTATATCATATAAGTTTTATTTTGTCAATACTTTTAAAATCTCTGCTGGAATTTTTTGGTGAAAGCAATCACAATCTTCTTTAACTGTAGTTGCTACCTCCCTTATTTTATATATAACTTTCTCTGCCTTGTTAACAGACTTGATAGTGTCTTGTAACTGGGCAATCTTAGCAGACTTCTCGAAGCCACTCTTGAGGGAGACACCGAGGAGAATTGAGAGAGCAACTACAAGAGCTGTTAAGATTACTGTTGCCTTACTCATTGATAATTTCCCGCATAAAGTCAATACCATTCTGTCTCATTTCAGGATTATCAGATAATATCATTTCCTGCAATGTATTCATATACCGATTGATAAGTTCTTTATCTCTTTTATATTTTACTTCAGGCATTATCTTCTCAATTTCTTTTATAAGTTTTTCAGCATGTTCTTTATCATCAACTCTGTTAGCTAGCCTTAGTCTTGCTTGAAGTTTACTTAAATCATCTGCAGTATACTCTGTATGGAATATATCTTTCAAATGATCTAAAGCATTATCTCTAATGTCTGTAATACGCTCTTCAAGAGTTTGTTCAGCAGGCATAGCTACACTAGCACCACCTACTACAGAGGAGTTAGATACTGAAGCAGATGCTGTTAACAGTTCTGCAGCTTTGTCTCTAGCAGCTTTAATAGCTTTAGCATTACCTTTGCCATACTCTTTCTTAGCAGCTTCATCAAGGTTTGCTGTGGATTCTTCAAGAGCATCTGCACGGCTTATCAATTCTTCAGCAACCTGTCTGTTATATTGTGTATCCATCTGTGTCATCTCTTCTTGAGATAATTCACCAGCTTCTGCTGAAGGTATGATGTCTTCACCTTTTGTAGATGCTACTGTAATTTCTTTAAAAGCATCTGATGTAAAGAAGTTCTTAAGTCTTGTTAAGTAATTATCTTCATCTGTAGCAAAGTCATAAGGTGTGTCACCAGCTTCTGCAGCTCTTACACCGAAGTCTTCATAGAATTTCTTACGTTCTTCAGGATCATCTATAACACCGTTCATAACATTGTTGTTCATTATTGAAATCTTCTCGAACAAAGTCCCTTTAGAACCTAATAACTTTGTAGTGAAATCAGATCTAGCAGCCAATGTAGCAGCTTCTGAAAACTTTCTACCATAGACTTCTTCCATTGTTCTTATAATAGGACTGTCAGAGAAGTCAGGATCTTTAAAGAACAGTTCACCATTCTGTGTATATCTTAAGTTGTTACGGATGTCATCGTTTGTAAAAATACTGTTAACATCATTGTACCAAGGAGATCTGATAACATTGTAAAAGTCATTACCTGCTTTCAGCTCAACAACTTTATCCTTTAATTGACGGCCTTCTTCAGACACAGCAGGATCTTTTGATTTAGCCATGATATCAGCTTGATTAGAGATTGCATCAATGTTTATACCTCTTCTAATACCTTGCATGTTTAAGAACTTTACTTGTTTCTGTTGAGTGCTGTCGTTTAAAGACGGTCTGGTTGCTTCGATGAAAGAAGATAAAGACGTGTTACCAACTTTTGCCTTCATATAATCAGAAGCATTAGCAGAACTCATAGTATTATTGACAGCATCTATTAAGTTAGGCACATGTTCTACTGGAATTTCTCTAGCAGCCTCTGTATAATCTCCTGTGTTTATCAATTCAGATACTCTTGCAACAGCACCATCAACAAAAGACTGACCAGCACCGCTAGCAGCTACACGAACATTGAGTGCATCAGTAAGTTTAAGAGCATCTATCACAGGTATTTGAGGAATTTGATACAGTCTATATTTAGTGCTTGTAAGTTTAAGGTCATTTGCTTGTTGCATTTCTTTAAGAGACAGTGACATAGCATTACCTGACATACCTGCAAGCTGATCTAAGCCAATATCTTTAACAGTCATATCATAAACAACACCAGCTTCTGTCGGAGACATTCCTAACTGCTCTGTTGCATATCTTACAGCTTGTATTTTACCTTCTGCAATAGTGCTTTCACGTATATCTTTTTCGTTAGCAAATTCATTAGATATATACAGCATCAAATTCAAACTTGTATTATCCTTTACAGCATTTGTGTACTGGTCTTTAATAACCCTATACTCATCTGAATTAGGATCTAACGTAGACAACTGCTCATTCATTCTTCCAATGTAGTCAAGAGATGCAGCTGTGTCATTCATAAAAGCATATCTCTTATCAGTACTTAGACGTTGAAAGCCAAGGTTGTTGTTAGAGATTGCTTCCATTTCTTTTGTACGAGCTTCCCACATCTCTTTATTATAATACTTCTGCCGCTCTACTTCAAGATCTGGTAATTTTCCTGCATAAGCGTTTCTAATGTCTCTTACATCTTTCCAACCGACACCCATCTGCAAACCTTCTTGGTCAACAGTTCTTATCATTGTCTCTGCAGCAAAAGGCGATATAACTCCTTGACGTTGTTGTTCAACAATCTTAGAGTATTTCTCTGCAAGATTTGTATATGTCTGCTGTTGTATTTCTTCTTGTTGTTTTTTATCTCTTTCAGCAGCACCTCTTATATAAGCTTGTCCTAAATTACCTATAGCAGATGCAATAGCTCCACCCCAATCTGACTTAGTGTCTACATCAGGTTGTCTATATTCCGGTATAGGCATTCTAGGAGTTTGTCCATAGTTTACCACAGGAGCATAGTGCCCAGATCTTATTGCAGTTTCTTGACTAGCCATTTGTACCATATAAGTTCTCCTCATATTTTCTAGTTATCATATCTTTAAACACAGTTCCTAATCCTTTAACAGTTTTAGCTTTTAAATCTTCAGTAATATTTGTCTCACCTGTATAAAGAAGGTTGAAGATTGCTTTATCAAACTTAGATATTGTATCACCTTCTCCGTATAATGTCAAGAGACTATCTCTAGTAATCTTTAAATTTAAATCCCATTCATGATACAGTCTGTCTAAGTTCTCTTTATTCTTTTGCGTATCGCCTTCAACATATACATAGTGTCTGATAGCATCAGCAAAAGGTTTCAAACTCTTAACACTATCTTTCAAAGTCTCATCACGTTGTGTTAAAGCCAGTTGCATCATTCTATCAAGCTTCTGTTCATACGGTTGGAAACCTAATGCTTGCAACACAGCTCTATATGTTTCTACATCTTCTTTATTCAGTTGTTGTCCTTTGTTATTATAGAAGTTGTGATAGTTCCATGCAATAGTTGCTTTAGCAAGATTACGGAATGATGAAGGAAGACCTTTAGTAGTAGCGACACTCTTTGCCCATCTATTCATATCATACACACCAGCAGGAGGGTTTACTAAGTCGAGGCCGGCTTTTATAAAAGCTGTAATCTGATTTTTTACTTGTGCTGCAGGTATTGTTGGGAATTTTATTTCTCCTTCCTCAAGCATTCCTATGAAGTTTCCTACAAAATCTAACTGCTCAAGTATGTGTAAACCTTCATCAAAATCTATACCAAGCTCTTTACCAATATATCCCATAAGACCGTTTGTAAGACCTGTTGCCTGCTCGTCAGAAAGTCCGTGTTCTTGTAGTGCAGTAAATGCATTAAGCTCTTGACGGTCTGTTAACAAAGTTCCACCGAAACCCCACAATACAAACTGTGTAGCTGCCAACCGTAGTCTTTGAGCTTTAGACAATCTTGTGTTCATCATTGCTTCAACCATTCTAGTAGGATATGTCATCCATTGTGTAAACACAGATGTCGGTAAGAATTGTCCTTTTTGGAAAGCACTCTCTGAAGATTTTGTCATGTTAAGAAACAGGTCATCAGAATATGCAGCGACTTCTTTCCAACTCTTTCCTTTTCTAGACAAGTATGCAGCGATATCTGCAATGTAGTAGTTAGCAGCGTTACCTTCATTCATGAAAGTATATTGACTATCCCATACACGTGACAGTAGCCCTTTGTTTCTACGTAGACTAGCACTATATTCATTAGCTACCAATAATCCTGCAGACTTCTGTGTACCATATCTGTCCATAAATTTTAACATATCGTCAAACTCTAAAGAAGACATCCCTGACAGTTTAAGAGCAGCTTTCTTATACACATTAAACAATGCACTGTGTCCTTCTGCTGTTCCTTTTGCAAGTCTTACTAAAGGATATAGTTGTAAAGCTTTAGCAGCGTTAACAGGTTCTAGTGCAGCTACGTTGAGAACACCAAGACCTTGTTTATATAATTGTGCAGGGTTCCACCAACCCATTACATAGTTGAAGCCGATACCTTTAGCAATTCTTGCAGGGTTAAAGTTAGCAATTCTTTCAAAAACTTTACCACCACGCATTTCAAAAGGCATGTAAGCATCAATACCTTTAGCAGTCTTAAGCATTACATTCTCAAGAAACTTGTCATACTTTGTTCTACCATTTAGTACTCTGAAGCCGTGCTCTAAAAATCTTCTTGCAGACCTTATCATATTTAGTTGTTCAGGACTTGCAGATTTACTATCTATTAACACAGCGTTCATGATTTTATCTAAGTCTGACATGTTCTGTATGTCGTCCCAGTTGCTAATAACTGATTTAAACCTTTGCATATCTTTTGCATACCAGTGTGCCAGATCTCCTTTAGCTAATGCATACGCAGCTTTGCTTGCAGCCTTATCAAAGATGTCTTGGATATTCATTAAGCGAACTTTATTACCGTTAACATCATCAAGCAAATTACCACGTGATCTATTATATCTTGAACGTGTATCGAGAATGTCTTGCATAGCCCAGTCAACATCATTAAGATCTTCTTGTACAGTCTGTAACGAGTTATTATATGTGTAGATACCGTTCTTCTCTAAGACTTGTGCTTTGTATTCTGGATCAATTATTCCTTTAGGGTTGTCTTTAGTTCTTATCAGTTCTTTAAGATCGTCCCAGCTATCCACTTTAAAGTGTTTAAGATCCATGTTGGCCAGTTCTCTAGCTTTATACACATCACTAATCGAAGGATCATTCCACAAATCTATGAGTTTATTAACTTCCTGTGCATATTCCTTAAGAGCTTTCTCATCAGTACCTGCAACAAGAGTTTTAGCATATCCGTTTAGTTTAGTACCGGTAGTAGGATTGTACCAGCTTCTTCCAACTTTAACAAACAAAGTACCGTTAACATATTGTCGTCTTCCTCCCGGCATATAGTGAGTAACAAACGTTGGTAAATCTGTTGCAGCTGATGTAGCTTTGTTAAGTAATACATGGGTAGCTGTTAAATCATCTTGTGTTGTCATTCCTCTATGGACACGTACCAGTCTATACTCAGATTGATTCAACTTCTCAACTTCAGATAACGGTACTATATTGCCTTCTGCATCAGCTACAATATAATTAGACCCTTTAAGTTTAGCAAAATCCTCTTCAACACCGACATATTTGTCATACATCTTATAGCCTTTACGAACAAGCTCTCTACGTTTCTCAGCATTGTTTGCTAAATAATCTAGGTCAGACACTGTTTTAAAATCGAAGTAAGATTTCTGAATATTCTCCGGTATAGTCATAGCATCGAGTTCTTCTTTAGAGAACCATTTACCAAAACCTCCATTCTCGTGCTGTCCTTGCTCATAAAGGTTCTGAAGAATTGCTTTGTCTTTTTTAGACAGATTGTTCATGCTTTTCTTATATGTTGTTTGTAACCAGCTAGTGACTGCATTAGATATTCTATCACCTTCAACAGCTCTTGCATGGGCCTCTGCACCAATACGAGTAGAGCCACCGAAGTAACGTAATAAGCCATTAAATATACCAAAAGTATCTTTTTCAAATCTCCACTCTTTTACTTCATCAGCTGCATTTAACACACTCTCATGCATCAGCTTGCGACCGTATGCAGTAGTATCATCAATAACATTATCAACTTGCACAAAATAGCCTTCAGCATCTTTCTTAACTAATTGGTAAGAGCCTTCCTTTAACTGCATATTCTTAGCAAGTCTATTAGCTGATTTTAAATCCAAAGCATTGCCTTGAGAATCTCCAAATAAACCTGTGGCATATAGCTTACCGTCATCGGCTTCTCTCATGTATACATCTACAGGATCGATGTCATTAACATTGAAAACTTTCTTAACATCTTTTTGCAGAGCTTCAGACATTGCCTTTAACTCTTCATCACTATAAACACCAGTATTTACCCATCTTTGCAAGGCTTGCTGTGCTTCTAAAGAGCTTACTTGGTCACCCATCATTTCTGCAACACGAGCATCTGAAGCAATGGCAGCAGAGTTTTGTACAGGTTTTACAGCAGAAGGCGATAAGAAATCTTGCAACAGCTCTTCTGTGTTGTGTGCTTGGAAAGTCTCTCTTGCAGCTCTTCTTAGTTTATTGATATCACCTGCTGCAGATGCTGCTTGAGCAATACGAGAAACTGCACGCATGCCTGTCGAAGCCCCGAGAGCCAAGTCAACAGCACCAAAAGCATCTTCCCATCCTGTAATACCTTCTACCATATCATCAATAAATCTTTCAGCTATCACAGGGTTTATATATTTATCTGAGAAAAGTCTTGAGCTCAATGTGTCTAAGTATTGTTTAAACTCTTTAGGCGTAGACATCTCAGCAGCCATTGCAATATCTTCACGAACTTTATCAGTAAGCTGCTGACGATTCATACCAACACCTTCTGTAGCTTCTTTAGGTAAATACGAACGTATCTCTAAAGTCTCAAACTTTTCTGGTATAAGCATTTGTTCAGTGTACGCACCAAACTTTCTCCAACCGCTAAAGCTATTGAAATGATCTTTTAATTCCTTCAACCATGTTGTATAGATCTCATTCTTAGACATTCTTTCAGATACATCGTCATTATCTACAGCATTGTTCATAGCAGTTTTAGAGTTGTTAGTGAAAGCTTCTTCAGTCTCTTTGCTAGCTGCTGCAATCTCTAATGATACATCTAAATCTTCTTCACCATTTCTTGCTTGATAAGAACGTACATAGTCAGCAACTGTTTCTGGATTAAAACCAGCCTGCAGAGAGCTTTCAGCAACTGTATACATATTGCCCATCTCTTCTCCAAACTGCTGTTGTGCTAACTGCTGACGTATTCCTGCATAATCTGCTGTAGGAGTAATACCAGCACGTCTTTGAAGATCCATCTCCCTATCTTGTTGTGAACCTCCTAGAGTATTTTTAGAAGAACTAAAATCAATAGAAGGTACAGGTGTCTTAAAATCAAGTAATTCCATATTTGTCTCCCTATCCATTCCAAGTAAGATTTGAAAAAGATACATTCATACCACTGTTAGCAGTTCCTGTTAAGTTATACACAGGTAATCCTCTTGCAGTCTCTCCTATCATCTTACCACCAGACAAAGCTGCTCCTGTTGAAGGGTCACCGACAGGTGTCATGAAAGATTTTAAACCCTGTGAGAAACCAGCACTGGCAAAAGACTGTGCACTTTGTTTAACTGCTGTTGACCATGCTGCATTACCTGCAACAGAGTTGTTACCTATTAAAGAAACACCAGTAGCACCTGCAGCAGAGCCTAATGTAGTAGCGGCAGCAACACCGAAAGCAGAAGCACCTGCCAAACCAGCAACACCTCCTGCTAAAGTACCTGCAACAGTTACTGCTATCTGCGCATTTGTCTTAGCTCTCTTAACTGATTTAGCATATTTCTCCCAGTTCTCTGTTGCTACTTTATTCCAATGTTGTATATTTTCCAGTCTCTGAGAGTATCTGTATGCATATCCTTCCTCACTTGCAAGACCACTATCTACATTAGCTATAGCTCCTGCTTGTGAAGACATATCAACACCCTCTACTTGATTTATAAATTCTAGCTGAGATCTTGCCATTCTCTCTTGACGTATATTTGATAAAAGTTCTCTGCCAAAGTTCTCTATAGATTGAGCGTCTTGATACATTGCAGACATTGCTTGAGCTGATTGTGCCCTACTCTTAGCTGCTTTGTTTACACTAAATATACTCATCCCTGTGTACTCCCTATAGCATAATTTCTAACTAAACTGTTCATACCAGCTAGTCTAAAGTCTTTATTACTATCGTTTCTAATCTCTATTTGATATGACTTTCCACGGCCTCTTATGTGTATTCTGCTCTCTACGAACTCATCATGTAAAAAGTCTTTCTGAGGTCTGTAAGCATTCTGTACAATGTCCCATCTATTACTTAAGTCAGTCAATGACCAACCCCATCTCATTCTTAAGTAAGCTCCTGAAGGAGTTGTGTAACCGCCGTCTGTCAAAGGCACACCTTCAGTTCTACTAATAAGTGTCTGCAGAATTGGTACCTGTTTGTTAGCGTATGTTCCACCATACTCAGTACCGTATGCAGACGTGCCTTCAATAGTGATGGGGTGTGATACCATGTAGCTATCGTAGCCATTCTCTTCCCAGTCTATGAACTCTCTGCTATTGAAGTCTGCAAAGGTTATACCGTAATTGTTTTCACCTTCTAAAGGTACTAAAGCACAGTGAGCTACTGCAGTATGCCTGTTGTATAATGTATCATCGTCATCAGCTATAGCAACAACATTCTCAGAACCTGCAACAACTCTATCAGTACCCGCTCTCAAGTAAACTGTAGGTTGTATCTCATAACTGTTGATGGTCTCGAATACAGCAGTAATAGCACCACCTGCAGAAATGTCTTGAGGCATGAAAGCATTGTAGTTAAGATCATACACAAGAACCAGATTCAGGTTTTCAGGAGCATTCTCAGGATCTTCTGGATAAAACCAATAAATACGATTGTTACAGTAATCAAACACACCTCTACAAAGTTCTTTAGCTTCTTGTGAAATGTTATTGTAAAAGCTCTGTATGGTCTGCTGTGATATATTTTCTGCCACCATTGTAGAACCTGTCTGCTGGTTAACACCGACTCTGAAGATACCTAATGGAGACCAATAGTAAACAAAGTTTGCAACAGCTACTACAGACTGAGCACCAACAAGACCTGCACGAGATAACTCAACAGTGTCATAGTCAGTAGCAGTGAAGCGACCATTCAAAGGACTTACTAAACCCCATACAACATCACGACCAAACACCAACACACCTCTGTTGAAAGTCTTCAGTGCAAGTCCGTCACCCATTGTATTAAATTTAATGTAACCACCATCTGTAGGGTATATATCACTAATCTCTTCAGAAGTAGGGTCAGAATCCTGATAACATCTATCAAAACCAGTACCATCATCTTTAATGTTCTGAGAGAATAACACAGTATCACCAGCTAGATAGAAGAATTTACCGGCCATGTAAGCAACATCTATACATCTATCGTTACCGGTAATAGCGAGTTCTGCAAAAGGATCACCGTCTTCCAGTATTGGTAGCTTAATGTTCATGGTAACAGCACCGGGGTATCTCGTAGACCAACCACTGTTAGGTAAGTATGTCATCTCAGAAAACTGTACACGAACACGGTACTTCTCATAAGCAGTAGAGTTTGTAAAAGACATTGTGTACCAAGGCTGTGTAGGATATTCTGCATTCAATGTACCGGTAAAGTAGTGCGTTGTTGTATATACAGTTGTCCATGCACCATTTAACAAACCCTCTACCCACAATGTAACATCACCATACCAAGGTCCGTAAGCTTTAGGTTCAACACGTCTCACAAGTTTAGAAAACTGTACCGCACAAGTTGTAGCAGTTCCTGATGAGTTTGATATCTCTTGTGTAAATGTCGTAATCTGACCTGTTTGATATTTCTTTCCCATCTTTTACTATCCCCACCAGAATGTGTTTAATGAATATGTTGCAGTTCTTGAAGTACCTGCTGTAATACCTGATGCAGTTGATCTGTTCTTGTTGTAGTAGTTAACTATGAAGTGTCCTTTAGGAGCTGGTGTGTTACCAAAGTAGTGCTTCAACAACTCTGTAGTACTATAGTTACCACTTTGATCTTTACCAACAAACCATTGAAAGTTATTAGGAGGATAGTTACCCTGACTTGTGTGGTATGCATTAATAGTTGTAGTTGTCCATCCTTGGTTGAGTAAGTTGTATTCATGGAATTCAGTAAGTGTAGAAGGAACTTCATCAACCTTTAAACCATCAGGCACACCGTCTAGATCGCGTATCTGCATATTGATAACTTCAGCATTGTAAGTACCCGTGTCAAAATCATAAGTAATCTTTAACGGTTCCATATACTTAGACACAGCCATCAGATAGCCACCACCACTAATGAACTTAATAGGGTACTTATAGAAGTTGTTGATATCTGTTACAAAGTCTGTGATATCTAATTGGTTCTCGTTAAGAGAGCTACTAAAAGGTCTTGTACTAGCTGTATAGAAATACAATGTAGTGTCAACCTGATATACAATAAAGTCTGTTGCAGTCTTGCCTACATTCATCCAGAAATACCCTTGGAACACACGAGGTTTGTAACCTTCTTCTAACGGTAGTATTTCACCATCACGTTCAACATTCATTCCATAGCGTCTACCACGAATTATACCAGGGTATATAGAACAGTTAAGTTCATCCGAGGTATTGTTTGGTAAATCTTGTACCTGACTTTGTTCGGTATTTAAACCACCTATGAAAGGGGCAATGAAGTGTCTTGAATCTGGCATAATTTTCTATATTCCCTACATCTCTTTTTAAGGTCCGGTATCTTTCTTATTCTTTTTAGTTCTAATTCATAGGCCCTATTATACAACTCATTTACACGTTTGTCAACAAAATTTTTAGCATCCTGTTCCGACATGAATCTTCCACCAACAGGCTTGTGTACTCTCCTGACTACGAAGAAAGATCCTAAACGAACTATTATAAATGACGACCGTATCTCTTCCTTGCTTTCCATGTGTCTCCATCCTGCCATAGTTGTCTTTGTGCATGTTTGTCTGCAGTTACTCTCTGCTTCATTGCACGGTTATTTTCCATTGTATCTACAACTTTGTTCAGTTCGTAACCTGCCTGTACCTTAGCAGTAGAAAGAAGTAAACTGAAATGTTGAGGTGCAAGATCTGGTACAAAACTATCTTCAAGCTTGAACTCAGGTTGTTTATAACCATACACAACAGTATACTCTTCCATCATTGTAGCACTGTCTTCACTGTTCCAAGCATCACACACAATGTCTTTATCATTAAAGCTGGTATAGTATGTTGCAACTCTATCATTGTAGACATTATACTTAACACCTGATGTAGGCTCGGTAATAGTGATGACATTATCTTTCCTAGGATCTCTATGCAGACACAGGTCAATAAAACATTCAGGCTCCATCCATTGCAGTGTTACATATCTTTCATTGTGTTTGTCATAGTATTTGAATAAAGATATCTGTTCTAAGTCTTCATTGATATGAAACACAGTTGGTTGAGTTGTATCTGACATTGAATGCATCTGTATGAGATCTGCTTTAGCTTTTATGTCACGAGTATACAACAGGTGTTCATAGCTTTCCTTTACACAGTTAGCTACCTGCATTGCTTCTCTGGTGTCGTTAATACTTTGTACAACCTGTCCATCGGTGTATTCAAGTATTCTCTGTACCATCTCTAATAAAGTCATTTTACTCATCGATTTAAACCCCTAAAATTTGACCGTACACACGCATCTTCGATGCTTTGCCTACGTCCCTACCTAAAATTTTTAAAGCCTCTGTACGAACCCGTATTGGGCCAATAACACCAAAGTAATTCCTAGATAGAAACCAAACAACCATTCAGCGGTTCTCCATCCAGATTTACCATCATTAACACCATGTCTATATAACCAGCCTGCAAACCAGTAGATAAGACCCATCGGAGCTCCTGTTAAGATTAACCACACATTGTTCATTGGAGAAGCTATCAAGTATGATAACAACACACCTCTCATAGTTAACCATACAATACCGTATAACTGTGGGTGATCAATCAGTCTCCAACCTTTGTATTCGAAATTGTCACAGAACTCATCAAAGTCTAATTCATTCATCTCTTTAGGATCTGGTTTACGTGTTCCTAATGCACAACCTACAGCTTCACCCCAACCGCAGAAAGATGTTGACAGTTTACTACCAATCAGTAAACAAACTATGTACTGCCAGTTGGTGATGCCTGTTAACAGAACTGCACAGATAGTGTAGATGACACAGAACCAGAGCTTACACAGAGGTAGTCTCCAACCCCACTTCTCGCCAAAACCTCCACGAACTCTATAACCGAACATTATAAGAAGAGCTTTAATCATTTCTGCCCTTTCATAGATGTTAATGTATCTGTCAACTTCTCTGTGATAAATCTTTCTATAGTATCGTACAGAGGTCTTGCAAAGAGAATGATTGCACCAGTAAAACCACAGCGTACTTCGTCAGTCAGACTCCAATAACTCAACAAATGGAAGCTGACAATACCCATTGTAAAACCTAGCACAGCATCTAATACAGCCCCTATGAATGTACGATAACGTACTATTGCAGATAACACTGCAAGACCTAGGAAAGTACACCACAGTTTTAACTCTTCATTCATCTCTTACTTCCTTTTCTTACCACCACAAGCCATCTTACTTCTCCTTATTTTATTGTTTCGGTTGCTTTTCTACGCTTCTCAGCAAATGTTTTTAGGTCATCAGGATTCTGCTCATACCACCCCTCAGTCTGTGGATAATCTAGCAAGTATTGTCGATAGTCTTTGTAAAGTTCTTGTTCTTCTGCTGTCAGACTATTCCATACCATTACAAGCTGTTTTGGGTCTACATAAGTTTCGAGATACTGGTTGCGGACTGCCCTTACTTCATCCTCTTTTACTTCTTGAGATTTCTCAGGAGCATAGCCTTTCAAATACCACCCGCCATTGTAAGCCTGTTCGACTTCCATTTCAGTCATTCCAATCGAAGAATAAAAAGCCGTGTTTGTCCCCAAGCCGACTTCGCAAGCTTTGGTTTCTTCATTTATTATTTTTGCGAATTTTTTCATTTTAATTTACTCCTTTCATTGGAAAGAATATTGACCTATCATTATTTCCTGAGTCAGTTTTTGTAATAGTCGTATTTTTATTTATCACATTCCAAGTACCACAGGTATATGATGAGCCCCCTGATGCTGTAAAATAATAAGTTATAGAATTTATTGTAGTTATCCAACGATTTGTACCATTATATGTTTGTAGGTATAATATTCCATCATAAGGACAGGTAAATGGTGATGTAACCTCTATGCCACTTGTATAATCTGGCATTCCCCAACCAACAACGATTTCTTTACCTAAACTAGAAAAGTTGGAAGCATTTTTCAAATCAGCTATATCTGTTAAAGCCTGCCCTGCGGCAATGATATTGGCATCTTGCACAGTTTCACCGACATAGAAGTAAAGATATAG
>Ga0247610_10000727_pt1 | contig 44639 bp, 48 predicted proteins | sample 174DNAGHGhighgp2_FD_193483 | JGI IMG/M metagenome (GOLD analysis project Ga0247610, IMG submission 193483) | Sheep rumen microbial communities from Palmerston North, Manawatu-Wanganui, New Zealand - 1742 DNA GHGhigh gp2 | ecosystem: Host-associated > Mammals > Digestive system > Stomach > Rumen...
CGTAACATATTTAAGAAAGCTCGTAATCGTTTCTTAAAGGCAAGACCAACACTTGATTCCGCAATTAAAAAATGGATTCAAGATCTGTTTACTAATGATACTGTTGAATATGATGGTTGTGATCTTGAGAAGGAACTTGAAAATGAGAGTGGAAGTCGTACCATGTATAGTGGATCTAACTATCGTAGTTCAGAGGCTCATGCAATCTGCGGTGTAGTAATGAACGCACTTGAAGAAGTATATCATTTAGGATTTACGAGTAATGGTTCAACAAGCAGTAATGCATCTGATGAGGATAAGAAAAAATTCATTGCTGATTGCAAGAGAGGTATGCACATATATGTCAAGAAGGGTAGTGAGAGTAAATCAGAAAGTGGTCCTGTTTCAAATTCATCATTCTGGACATATTATAAATATGATATTGATATAGAAATTACTGTTTATAATGGTGGTCATGGTAAAGATAAATATAAATCAATATTTAAAAAGACATATAAAGATGTGACTCTCGCATCTGATTATTATTCAGGTGGATGGAATTAAATAATATAAATATAAGTTTAGTAATTATTATATTTTTAATTATACATTTATATATTTAAGACAAATACAAAAACATAAAAAATATAACGATGAGTATAAAATTAATGAAAGACCTGCAATTTGCTGAGAAGTTAAACTCAACTCAAGCTATATCTGAGGCAGGTAAGGAAATGCTTAACAACTATCGTGCATATGTTTATTCTAATGCACCAACTTGCGCGGTTGTTAATGCTTTTGTAAATGAGGCGCAACAGTATAGTTTTGATGCAGGTGTATCAACAATTTTAGAAAGTGTAAAGAATTTTATTAATGAGAACAAGGTTTCTTGGAAACTCGCTACTGCATGTGAATCAATCTCTAATAACAATTCTACATTCAATTACATTAATAAAATTGGTGTTCAACAAGTAGAGAAATTACTTGAAATGAATGAGAATGATGTTGTAAGCTATATCAAGGCTGGTTCCTTGAAGGGCTTCCAATATATTCCTGAATTCCGTCAAATCTGCAAGGAAGTTTACAAGCAAAACATTACTGAGGCTAAGGCTCCTAACTTCACAGTTACCAATCCATTAAGTTTTGTTCTCGTAAATGAGAATGCTCAATACTTCAACGTATGCGGCAAGACCTTTAAGATTGAGAACGGTAAGATTGATGAGGCTGTATGTGACGACAAGTTGTTCAATGAAGTAAACACACTTCTTGAAGGTTTCCGTCGTGATGGTGAAAATCTTGTTGTTGAATTTAAATCTGCGCATGGTGATGTTCTTACATTCAAGGTTAACGAGAATGGTCTAGAACTTACTAACAACCGTGGTACTATCAACGAGAAGTTTGATGACAACGTTAAGTTCATGGAATATGCTAATATGGTTAGTCGCACTATGAACGTAAATGAAAAGATGCAGTTCATGACATTAAGTAACAACATCTCTAAGGTTCTTGAGAACATGGATAACGTTGTTCTTCTTGATTGTGTAAAACTTCTTGAGAGTGCAGATGGTACTGTATGTGCAATCAGCGAGGCAAACGATAACGTTAACTTAACTGTATTCCGTTCTTATAAGTATGGTACTTCTACAAAGAACTTTGACTTTGTTGCAGAGGCACTTAATAATGTTGTTAAGCTCACCGGTATTGACTTGACAAACATGTTTGAGGATCGTATCAATGAGGACTGCAAGAAGAACAATGCAGAGGAGAATGAAATTCGTGAACAACTTGAAGCAAACAAGGAAGCACAATTCAGCATTCGTCGTAAAAAAATTGCAATGCTTGCAGAACAGGCAAAAAATGATCCAGTGAAATTAGCACTTTTAAATAAAGTTGCAAAGGATTTAAAAATGCTTGAAAACAAAAGTAAATAGAATTAATATTAAAATTTATTTTATATATTGATATTATGAAGGGTTTAACTGAATTTATTAGTGAAGCAAAATTCGATAAGAAGTATAACAAAAATAATGAAATGTTATTGTGGTTCAAGGTTTGGTCAAAACTATCAAGTGATGGTCCAATGACAAAGAAAGAGGTATTGACTGCTCTTGGACTTAAACCAACTTCTTATTCAGGAATGTTTGCTGAGATGACTGCTCGTGGAATAATTGTTCCTGATAAATCAAAACGTGGTGCTCTTGCTGCAGCACCCGAAGATAAATGGGATCTTGATGCAATCGCATGGCACGAAGTACCTGGTGCAGATTTTATAGACAGGCACAGAAACTTTGATGAATATTACGATTATGATGAAAAAACAGATCGTATAAAACTTAAACCAGAATTCAGAAATAAACCTGGTGAAGCATCATCAGAATAAAATAAAAAAGGAACAATCATTAAGATTGTTCCTTTTTTGTTACGATATCCTTTACATAATTACATATGAACCAGGAATCTGCAATATCATCAATCTTTGGGATCTTTAACAAGTGTGGAAATATACTACTAAACACATTTATTACAGCATCCTTAGAACAGTTTCCAATTCCTGTAGCAAACTTCTTTACTTCTGTAGGAGGTAATATGTATAACTTACACATGTGTTTAGTCATCAACTCATTTCGTATCAGATAATTAAGTCCTGCCAGTTCATATATAGAACGTGTTCGTGCTGAAGAACCATAACTCAATCCTTCCATACCTACATGTATCTTATCGCAATGCTTTGAATACACAGTTATGATGTGACTAATTACATTAACAATATTCAATAAGTTCTTTGTCTTTATCAGTTCAAGCTTATGTGAGTCATCAGCATCCTTTATATCAATCTTTTCATATGTTGAATATATGACTGCCTTCAGATCATCATCCTCAGCAACCTTTTGTTCTTTCTTTGTTAACTTATTAGGTTTTATTATATAGAAAACCTCAGTAAACAGTGAATTATCTTCCCATATATTGATTGTTACACCTGTGCTATTTATACTTGGATCTATTCCTACATATAGTTCTTTCATTTAAGAGTTTGACATATATTTCTATTCAGTAAGAAGGTTTTCTCCTTCAACAGACATTCCATACATGAATGTCCACCATTCAGCTCCATTACGAGATTCTTCAGGTCCATCTTGATATATATTCTTGTATACTTCTGCAACCTCATTAATCCACTGGTCATGTTGTTCCTTTGTCCAATGATATTCATACATCCATCGTTCATTGGTCTTGCATATGTTCAATATTTCATCTGGCTTCATCTTCTTACCAGCAAACTTAAACATGTTAACAACTAATGAATAATTCAAACTTGGTGTATCAAAGAGATAGTAAAGATCATTTTCAGTAAGTTCCTTCTCTTTAAGATACTTCATTGAATAAATTTTGTAATCTTTCATAATATCTTATATTTAAAATTTAACTATAAAAATGCATTCGTTCTTTCATTTCTTCTGAGTATTGTTCTTCTGTTGCCATATATAAATCCTTAAAACAACCATCAAGAATGAATGTAGTACAGAAATCAGTCTCATTACGATTTCCTCTACCAATTCCTTGTATGATCATATTTGATGTCTTTGACTTATACCACAATGGGAACAGTTTCATTTTTTCTTTCACAAGCGTATTCCCTAAACTTGGATATGGTACCTTTATAATAATTATGAATCTACAGCCCTCGTCAGGTAGATCAATACCTTCACTCAAACTTGGACCAACCAATATACTATCTGTTCTTACTTTATGCTTCTTAATTAACTTTCGTTTTTCACCACTGTCATTATATAACAACATTCTCTCTTTTAACTCAAACGGTGCTGAATTATATATCATTTTCGCATTTTCATAACTGCCTGTCTGAATTAATCCTTTAACATTACTAAATTTTTGTTCAAGTAATTTATATGTGACATCAATGATCTTTGGGAACATTGCAGCCTTTGTCTTATATGTCATTTTGTACTTGTTCCAAATCAATATTGGCGACTGTGAAAAATCAAATGTTGAAGGAACTCTTATGAAATCAGAAGTTCCGTTGTCGTCAATCCCAGTATATCGTATACCAATATTCTCATCAAAACTTTCCTTCATCCCAACAGTTGCAGATGTGAACACATGATATGGTTGATGTGACAATAAGAACTTATAACACATATAATCTTCCTTAATACAGTTCATGACAACTGTAACATGTGAATCTTTGTTTGATAAATTAATCTGTTTAATAAGATAATCATCTCCTGCTTCGTTAATAGCAGTTGAGAAATCTCCAAAGAAACACATATAATTATGACACCATGAACAAAGTTTGAATTTATCTATTTCGTCCTTGCTGATTGGAAGATGAGCTCTTTTCTTTTCTGCTATTTCATCTTCATATTTTTCACATATCATAACAAAGAGACTCAATATATATGTATATTCATTCAACAGTTGTGTATCCTGTTCTCGTGAATTTGTTTCAAAATTTAATTTTGTCCATATCTCCATTAACTTATCATGTAACTGAACTTTTTGCTTATATACATTATATATTGTTTCCTTTGGATCTTCCCTGTCAGGTTCATCAAGAATTCCACTAAAAAGATTAAGTTCAGTATTATTCATCTTATCATATATTTCCTCAATCCTCTCAATATCCTTGATTGTTATACACGCTGAATATTGGTTCTGTACAAGGTCAGGAATATTATGACATTCATCGCAAAATATGATATCTCTTATTGACCATGTAGAACGACGTTCACCAGTATTTACAACATTCATCAAATACATAAACAACTGATATGTCATCAATGTTACTTTTGATTCAACAGCTTGTTTTCTTCTAAATACATACTCACATGTACAAGCGCATTTATAACCTGCATTGATTGCTGATTTACGATGAAATAGTTTTGGCCATTCAATCTTTGCCATTCGGCAGTCTGCATTACGAATATCATTACCATTGACATCACATATATAATTTCCTGTCTGCCCACGTATAGCACCAAACCTCATCTTTTTGTGTTTATCAATAAATGTTTCATACTGTTCAAGAAGATAAAGATCTGATACTAATATATACGATTCCTTATTATAATAATCAGCAAGTACTCCAGCTGATATAATATTTATAAGTGATTTACCTGAGCCTGTGGGTGCTTCTATAATCTGATTATTTTCTTTATCGTTAATTATATTATATATGATGTCAATTATTTTTTCTTTTTGATATGTTCTAAATTTAAAATTTTCACTAATATTTGTCTTAACCCATTCATCAACATTGCATTCTATTTCCGACTTGCTTATCATAATATGATATTTAATTATATAATATTTTCTATATATTATTTTCTATATACTCTTATATATTATTTTCTATATATTAATATATAAAAAACCACAGATAATTTTCAATCTGAAGATTTATAAATTATCTGTGGTGTGTATTAAAAAATGTTAAAAATAATATTATCAGTTATAATCTAGATCCTCTTAGATGTGCCTTAGTTCCTCTTCTAGTAACATTAAATTATCTTTTTAATAAATTATATAGATACCATTTTTACGATCATTAGAAGAGGATCTAGACACTAATTTTAACATTCGTCAAGAATTATTTGCATATCATTTTTATTGACTGTATTTTCTGGAGATATAACCTGTGATGTATTATTGCCTGAAATAATTTTATTACTATTAACAGGCATAATGTTTTCATCATCATAATATTTGTCTGGAAAAATAAAATCAAAATTTGAATATTTGAATTCTATCTTAAATGTTGACATTGTTGTGACAGGCTGTGAATAATCAAATGAAAGCATGTCCATGGAATTAATAATAGGATCATCAATTTCTATACGACAGTTCATTGAGCCATTTTCGTCAAATAATTCAACATTAAATTGTCGTACCATATCTTTATATGGATAATCACGAGAATATAAATACCAAAAATTTTCAAATAATATTAAATAATTAAGAAAACCAATTGTGTGACGAAACTCAACATTAAATGTCTTATCAATTAATTCAATAGGTGAAACCTCAGAACGATATGAATAATCTGAATGCGTATGCATAAATCTGTTTTGTTCAATTCTTGAAGGATCTAACAATGGTTCGCCTCTACCTGTCTGACGTTGCTGTAATGCCGCATTATTAAATCCCAACACATCAACTTTTTGTATTGTTTCATTAATGAAATCAATTGGCCGTGTAAAGAAACTTCGTTTCTTACGTAATAATTTTGAATATTTTTCTTCTACCTCAGGATGTAAGAATTCTCGAGGAAATAAAATTCTTGCGCCATTATGTTTTGCGTTAAGAGCTAACATACTTAATTACATAATATATTTATACAATTATACATACAATTATACAATTACACAACGAATATACTGTACTTTATTCATAGGAATAATTATTTTCTCATTCGTTTCTTTATTAATCTTATAAATGTGTGAACGAGACTGCATTTCCAATATTTCTTGTTCAGATAATTCGTTTTTGTTTATCTTCTTACCATTATAATATAAATTATATCCAATCATTTGTTTTAAATATTATTTATTTATATACTTATGTAGGACTATTATTTGATGAATTACTTGATGAATTTGATGAATTATTTGATGAATCATTTGAAGGAGTCTCTGTTGAAGCTGAAGATACATTTTGAACTTCAACAACCATTGGTTGCTGCATTAATGTTGATACTTCAGCAACTGCATCCTTTATAAGTTCATGACGACGTTCTTGTATCTTATCAGCCTCCATAATGGTGGTTTCTGCATGAACAAGCTGACTAACTAATTCTTCTAAAACGACACTTAATCTATTTGCTATTGCATCAGTTAACTTATCAAGGTTGCCCAGTCGTTTTGCTAATTCATTTAATGATGTTACAAATTTATTAAGATTAGTAATATTTTTTGGCTGTATAGCATTTATTGTTTTAACAAACTTTGCAAGTTCTACATTCTGCAATTTAAACAATGCATACGATCTAATGTTTATACTATTTAATGATATGTTTATACTTATAATGCCATTTACCAATGAATCAAATGTTCCTTTTTGTACTCCAGCAGCCTTAATTGATGTATCGATAAGTTCATTTAATGCATTTGCATATCCACTAATCATTTCTGATATTACAGCAACATTATCAGAATTTGATCCTGATACCTGTGATTCGATAAGTGAAATTGCTCCGAAGAATCCCATCACAGTTTCATTAACAACAGAATAATCAGTTATTTGCATACTATTTGTTAAATCTCCAACATTTATAAGTTTTACTAATACATCATTAATAAAATCAGTATATAATGATAACTTACTTGTTAACTTTTTTATTTCATATTCAATATCTTTATTTTCTGTAAAATTACCTTCTTCAAAACCAGTAGTAAACATTATATTGTCAAGTTCAGAAAAACTATTTAGGCCGTTGTTTTCTCCTAAGAATATTTTATCAAAGTTATTCATTCCATTAAATAATCCTAAAATAGTTCCAATGTTAACTATGATTTGAGTCAAACGATTTACAAATTTTTCTTCTTTAAATAATGTTTCTAATTCTTTAATATAACTTTTTGCTGCCTTAAATGTTGTATTTATTTCTATAAATGTAGATACTAATGAAGTAATAGAATCTGTAATAGCTGTTAACTTTTCCTCAAAGGAATCATATTTGTCTCCATATTTAATTATGATATCTGCAAAAGAATTACTTCTATATATTTCATTATTGACTGTAGATGTAGATGAATTATTTTTAGATAAAATGATTTTAGTCGTTCCATATTTTTCAGAGTCTCCACCAAAAATTACCGTTAATAAATCTCCAAAGCTGCTTGCTAAAGATGTTAACGATTCTTTCATGCCTGTCATATTTGTAATAATAGTTGGTAATGCTTTAACATTTTCATCTTCAACCATTTCTTTTATAGATGAAGTTAATTCAACAATTGACTCTGTTGATTCTCCAATATAATCTGTAAGTTTTGAAACTTTGTCTTTTTCATCATCCTTAGACATAAACGTAATAGCAGGATTTGTTGCAATTGACATCATTGCTGAGGCAATAAGTGTAATTACTTTAACAATATTTGTTTTAGCTTTATTAAGATCTGCTTGTTTTAATGGTTCAGAATATTCCATTTGACCATTTTGATTTACTCCTTTTGGAAAACGCATCGTTGCATATCCATATATGCAACTATATAATATTGCTAATGTAACTGCCATTACTTGAACTCCATTCATCACTATTGCGATTACATTTGATGAATGCGTTTTCTTTCCTCCAAATATTCCGTTTGCAAAGTTAGTAAAGCCTGCAGTCCAGCTGTCGTCAATTTCCTTAAGCCAACTATTTTGAGCATCCGAAACAACTTTATTAAATGCATCACTGAGACATGTAATGATATCATAAATATGTTCTTTTGCAGTATCAAATTTGGTTTGATCCATTTGCGTCCAACCTGTCACAACACCGTTTTTATCCCATCCTGTAGGTATTCTTAATGCTGCATATAACATAACAGTTTCTGCGGCACCCTTAGCAACGGTGTTCATTCTGCTTAATGCCGCAATAATGACATTTAAGTTCTTATTTTCAAACAATTGCTTTGTTGGAGATTTTGTTGCTAAATCAGCAATTGTTGATGCAGTATTCTTTAATACATTTGAAACTTTGTCTTTTGCTGTTGTTAATGTATTATCATTAATGACTACTGGGTGATCTTCAGTTCCCATGTTTCCCTGAGCAAATGCTGCAATTCCTTTAGCTATTCCTTCAATGATCTGACCCATTTTTACTGATGCATTAAGCACTCGTTCAGCTGGTGACATCTCATCTTTAGACATTCCTAAACAATTTGTTTCAACATCCCATATGTTCTTGTCGGTTCCTTCTTGTTTCCCAGCTTCATATACTGCCATCATTGTTCCAGATACTAATGTAATAACACTCGTTATTTTGCTTGCAGCTGTTTTTAAGTCTCCGTCTGATAATCGTTGATATCCTGTCGCCTTACCATCCTTATCATATCCTGTAGCAAATTTCATATTAGCATATTCAGCAAGGCCTGATGCAATATTAGTAATACCTTGTCCCATTTTTTCAGAGGCAGACAGTATCTTAAATAATGGTGATTTTTCAAATTCATCATCAACGTTCCACATACGTTCATGTGATGGCAATTTTGCATCATTCTTAACAACTTGAATTAATGCATCTGCAACTGTTGTAATTACTGTTGTAATACAATTTGCAGCTTCTTTAAAATCATTAGAATTTAATTGTTTAAATTCTATTGGTTGACCTGTTTCAGGATTCCATTTAGTCGGGAACATCATTTCTGAAAAATGAGATATTCCTTCAGCAAGTGAAGATATTACTGTTCCAATTTTTTCAGATGCGTCAAGCACTTTATTAAACGTTTCATATTTGTCTTCATCATCAGCTAAAAAATATTCATCAATTATATTTTTTGCTGGAAGTTCTTTTCCATTTGGATCATAACCTAAAAGACCTAATGCCGCAGTGGTCACAACCAATCCTATGTTCTGACCTGCTGCCGTAAAATCGTCTTGACCCATTTGTTTATATCCCTTTGTTTTTCCTTCTTCATCAAACTCAGGCATCTTAAGGTCCGCATAATCTTTAATACCTAATGAAACATCAGATATAAGTTTGGCAACTTCCTTATTGACATTAATAACATTCATAAATGGAGAATCTGAAAACCAGCTATCAGTAAACCATTCATTATGATCATTATATACTTTCATTAATGCATTACCTATTGTCAATAATGTAAGGGTAATGTGTTCTCCTGCTGCTGTAAAATCATCCTTTCCCATGATCTTATATCCTGTTGGCTTACCGTCTTTATCATAACCAGTCGGCAGCTTAAGGTCTGCATAATCTTTAATACCATTCGCAACATCAGTGATAAGTTTAGCAACCTCCTTATTAGTATTCACCACTCTCATAAATGGAGAATCTGTAATCAAACCTTCCTCAAACCATTTTTTATGTTTTTCGTATGTTTTCATGATGCCATTGCCGATTGTTAAAAGAACCTTTTTAATATTATCTGCTGCTGTCTTAAAATCTTGCTTAGACATAACCTTATATCCTGTTGCTTTACCGTCTTTATCATATCCAGTCGGCAGCTTAAGATCCGCATAATCCTTAACGCCAGCTGCAACAGAAGAAATTAATGGACCAAGTTCTTTTGATGTTGCTATTACACGTGACATAGGATTACCGTCATTCAGTAACCATTCGCCAAAGGAGGTCTTCCCAGGAACAAAACCATACCATTCAGGATGTTTTTCATATGCTTTCATTATACCTTTTGATAACACCGTTATCAATTCTGCAACATTATTTGCAGCATTTTCAAAGTCAGCAGTTGTTAAACTACGATATCTTACAAGTTTTGTCCCTTCGTATATTCCAATTTTAAGATCGGCATAATCTTTAACTGCTTCAGCAATCTTTGAAATAAGAGGCCCTAATTCTTTTGATGTCTTTATTACTCTCGCAAGAGCACTGCCGCCATTAACAAATGTCTCCAAAAAGTTTCCAGCACCTACAGAATATCCATACCATTCCGGATGTGCTTCATATGCTTTCATTATACCTTCTGTTAATGTAGTGACAATTAAAGAAACATTTGATGATGCTGCCTCAAAATCCTGTGGGTCTAAATGACGATATCCCACAAGTTTTGTTCCTTCATATATTCCAATTTTAAGATCAGCATATTCTTGAACTGCTTCCGCCATTTCTGATACTAGTCTTGTTAAAGATCTTAATGAATTAGAAATAAGCATTAGTTCCCAGGCATTATCTGCTAATGGAGCAAGTGTTTCAACAATGCCGAGAACTCCCTTCAAACTTTCAATTAATACTTTAGCATCAAAAGATTTTATCGTTGATAATTCCTTTAATGCTTTAGCAATATTAAGTAATGAATCTGATACTATCCACATCGCACCAGCCATTGCAAGAATAACACCAATTGCGGCATATGCTGCAAGTGTGGTCATTCCATTACCCAATGCTCCAGCTACCCATATAATCATCCATGATAATGCAACCATTGTTCCATTAAGCAATGCAACTAATCCTGTAAATCCCCACATTCCGCCAGCCTTTTCAACAATGGCATACACTTCTCCAAGTTTCTTAAAGGCAAGAGAAACTATAAACAGCACACCACTAATAACCCCCATAGCAATCATTGCTGCTTTACCTTTTTGGGAATCCAAATTTGACTTAGTTGATAATAAATAAAGCATTCCTGCTAATGCTGCAATGGTACCAACAACACATCCGACAAGACCTGTGAAAGCTCCCATTCCACCAGCCTTTTCAATTATCTTATATACTTTCGCAAGTATTAAGAATGATATAGAAGTTGTAAATAATACTTCTTCCATCATTCTCATTATTTCCTTTGCTCTATCTAATCTATCTTTTGTTAACTGTTTACCTTTTTGTCCACCGCCTGTATTTATATGCCGTATTAATTCATACATACCATATACAAAACCTGTCAATATACCTAAATAAACAGGAATTGCCCACGCTAAATGCGGATTTTCTGCAATTGCCCATCCTGCACCAACCATACATAATGTAGATACTACAAGAAATTCACTAATAGCATGCATTGTCATTATTGCATTTACAACAGAAAATGGGTCAAATTTTACTGTAGGTTTAAATCCCTTAAATCCTACACCTGCACCGCTCTTACCAGTAACAAAATGAATTAACACAGCTATCTCAGCCATGAATATTCCAAACAACAACAGAAAGGCAGAAACACCTGCACGTAATCTTGGATATTTTGTTAATAAATATCCTGCACCTAATAATACTCCAGAAGCAATGACAATCAATACACTTAATGATTTTAATGCTTGTGCAAATTTGTCTCCATTTCTTCCTACCTTCTTTGCAAAACCACCAACTATTTTCAGTGTTCCAAAAAGAAATAAATCAAATGTTATAATAAATTGTCGTAATGCTTTCTTATCGACAAGCTTCATTACAGCAGCACCTAAGAACATAATAAATGATGCGGCCATGACTAATACTATAGCATCACGAACACCTTTCATTTCTTTTTGTAATACTAATGACGTTACTAATAATACTACTGAAATGCCAAATAAGAATACTCCTAAATAAAATACAAATTGTAATAATCGTATAACATCTAATGCCTTAACTGTTGCTGCACCAAAGAACATAATAAATGCAGCAAGCATTACTCCAAGCATCGCATCAGCTAAGTATTTCATTACTTTAGGTGACACAAATTTCCATAGGAATAATACAGCGCACATTCCTAATAAGAATAATCCTAAATAAGCAACAAACATTAAGACCATTTTAAATGGTATTGCAGCAACAAAATATGCTCCTAAGAATAATACTGCAGCAGAAGCAATTACCATTAATGTGAACTGTTTAATACCATCATTTACAACACTACTAACAGATGCCATTATCTTATATATTAAGGCCAGGCCTAACATAAATGTTAATAATGTAACTTCAAATAATACTAACGAACCAGTATCAATGAACTTTATAATAAATGATCCTAACAATAATATTGCTGCTGATGCTATAACAAGTTTAATAAATTGCCCAACACCTGTGAATACATCACCGTGTGGCTCTAAATATTTATTTGCTAATATAAATATTCCAACTAAGCCTAACAAGAATCCTAATAAAATTCCGGAGAACATTAGTATTCCTTCAAAGTCCATATACTTAGATAACAATCCTACTGCTATAAGCAATGTGCCTAAACCAATTGTCATAGCAATCAATTTTGCAGCAGGCTCCATCATCTCCATTGTTGACTTAATCTGTGCGGCATCTACCTTACCGTCTATGGCACTAATTTCAGCAACTGAACCACTTATACCACTAATCTGTTGTGAGACATTAGCAAAGTTTAATCGCATCTCCCCAAGTTTACTGAGGTTCTTAAATATCTCATTTAATGCGCCTCCATCCTTAGTCATATCAGCAAAGTCCTCTAGAGCATCTTGTGTTTCTGAAGATAATTTAAAACTACTTATAGCATTCATTACATCCGCAAAACCCTTACCGTCAATATTGATGGCAGATGATGCAGCTTTTGAAGTAGACGGTGTTCCTCCAGATACTGCTGCATCATTTTTTGTATTCTCAGCAATATCCTCTAATAATTTAAGAATACCTTTTTTAGATTTTCCAGTACCTTTCGATTTTATTATATTTTTTATTTGTGCATCAGATTGTTGGTCAGTAATTTGCTGCCCCGTAAGCAATGTGCCAAGTGCAACACCCATTACTGAAATATAATCTGATTCACCACTAGCTGTTTCATGTTTCTTAGTTCCAAAAGATATCTTGTTCCCCATATTATAATGAATGCTATATAAAAATTATATATAAAAATATTTTAATACTAAAAATTAAAGGTTGTGCTTGGAGAGCACAACCTTACAAAATGTATTTTTTTAAAAATTTTATTTATGTTTAGGGCCATTCACCAAGTGGCATCTTCAGCTTACTCTCAAATCCCTTATATACAGGATTGCTGTCAGATACCTCACCAGTAACAGCATCAACATAAATTTGAGCTTTTACATTACCGAAGATATATTGAGGATTAGCATCCTTTGGACCAAGCTCCTTACGAAGTACACATTGACGAGAGTGCGGCTTTGGCATATTTGTTGCCATCATCTTGTTATATGCCTCAACATATGTAAGCTTAATCTGTTTATCATTCATAGGTTCATCACCAACCCAGAATCCGCTCTTAACCTCAGTAACAGTAGAGTCCTTTACGTGAGTATACATTACCACTTGTACGTCAGCACTCTTTTCAGTGGCATTAACAAGATATTGGAAAATGTTAGATACTCCAGTAACAACTACCTCACTGGCATTCTCACTGTCAAAATAATCTTGAGCAACAATACATGTCTCATACCAACGATAATCTTTGTTGTAGTTGAGAGTCATTGCCTCACGATCCATAGAAATAAGATTTTCTACCACCAAAACAGTATCTACCTTTTGGTCAGTTTGGGCATTATTCTTGTTATTATCACAAGAAGTGAATCCCATAAACATTGCACAAATAAGTGCGAATAAAAATAACTTTTTCATGTTCTAAAATTTTAAAATTTGTAAATTTGTTTACTAATATTTTTTGTTCCATTCTCGAACTCAGTTACTACAATATTCAAACCGTCAAATGGCTTAGAACTTTGAATACCTTGAGTATTAATATATGTAACTTTCTTTATAGAATTGTCAACTACATCAATATTATCTGTAACTGTTCCTTCATTAACATTAACTACACCCATTGGAAGAAGTTGCGGAGTTCCATAGTAAGAACCTAATACACCATATACATCATATTCTTTAGAAAAATCAAAGTTTTCGTCAATCCATGCAATACCCAATGTTTTTGTATATGCTTTATGTGTACCATCTTCTGTCGTTATCCATAAATTATCGCCTACAATATTATCACGTGTTCCATTTGGATCTGTTGTAGATAAAATTCCTTTTTTAATTACACAATATTTAAATAAATCATTTCCAACTTCAGTAATATCTGTTTTAATTTCTGTTGCTACAATATTTCTTACAATTGGTTGACCATTGTTGCCTTCAAGAGGTTGTCCAAGTTCACTTGTTGGTGTAATTTGTTTATTTCCTGCATAGGTAGAAATTTTTCCTTTCCAATTAGCAGGAATTACATTAGTTGTTATATATGTATTTTGATAATCTGATCCGTATGCTCCATATATTAATGCTGCACCTGATTCATCTTGAACATATAAATATCTGCCTTGGGCATCAACACATGTTATAGTATCTGTGAATACAAATTCATCACCGACTGATAAATTATAAATATCAATAAGTTTACTTATAAATAAAGGAAATTTATATGTTGCTGTTGCTATATTACTATCATCCATTGTTTCTTTTATAGCTTTAGCATAAACAGTGCAATTTGTATTTACAACAAATGGATTATTATATTCTTGATATTCAGCATCATCAATTTTATATAAAATTGTAGCATCTTCTGTTTCACAAGTAATTGATACTGTTTGTGCAGTTTCATATGTTCCTGATTCTGGAGAAATTACAGGAGTCTTTACTTTCTCTATAACTGTTCCACCTACTTCCCATATAATTTCAATTTTATCAATATACATAGCGCCACTTGCAGAACGCATACCGATAAATTCATAATTATCTGAAATTTCTAATATTGTTGATGTTCCTTTAACAATAGAACCTAATTTTGTTCCTTGTCCAGAATTTCCGCCTGTTTGATATAATTCTATTGGTGAAGTATATGCAGCATCTTTACCATAAATATCAAGAGTTCTTCCATTATCAGTATTAGAATTCCATGTTACAATAATTTTTTTAATTGTTCCTCCTGATACAGTTGTAATAATTCCTGAATTACTATTTTTTGAACGTAATTGAATTGCGTCATTTCCTGCTGCACTTTGACCAGCATAAACAGCATCAGAATTAGACGTTTTTCCAGACCAATCAGTATAAGTTGTGCCTGTAACACCAGTCATACTTGCGGTTAAAATATCAGTAACTTCTGTGGCCCACATGGACATGCCCATAAAGAGCATCAATAAAAGAGATAAAATTTTCTTCATAAAGTTTTAAATTTAGTTATTAATTTTGATAATGATTAAAAATAAAGGGTGAGTTATTCACCCACCCTCCTATCCTTTAATTGTTGTTATTAATATTATATTACTTAATCACAACAACCGCAACACGAGCACCGAGTTCTGTGCCAACACCATGTGCATCCTCAACACGAACGCCGCGGTTTTCAAGATAGTTCTTTACAACTTGAGCACGGTCATTAGCAAGATTTGCATTGAAATTAGCATTGCCGTCAGGTGATGCAGAACCGATTACACGAACAATTGAGTTCTCACCAATCTCATTGAGAGTTGCCTTAGCATTGTCAGTGAGCTCAGTTGATGCGTTTGCAAAGAATACTACAAATTGGTCAGCGTCGTTTACAGTTTTAGTAACGATCTTCTCAACAGTCTCAACCTTTGTCACAACCTCAGGCTTACGAGCACGGAGATCATTAATCTCAGCATTCAACTTATCGACATCAGCCTGTGTGTAACGATATGGGCACTCAGTAAATTGATTACCAATCTTATAAGTTACACCTACTTGAACACCCCACCATGCATTGCGAGAGTCAAAACGAGGATGTTCGGTTGTTCCATAAGAGAATAAACCAGTCAAGTTGTAGTTCAACTCTGGCATAACATTAATTTGCCAACGCTCTGCAACATTGAAGTTAACCTCACCCTTGAACTTAACACCGAAGTCGTTCAAATAATAATCCTTGCTTGGGAAACCATGAATCCACATAGGACCAGTTGCCATAACAACCTCAATAGGACGTTGCTTATAACCGCCAAAAATATTTGACATATTGAACTTAACCAAACCTGTTACAGTGATATAATTAAATGCCTGTGATTTAATGGTCTCTTCATAATTCATGTATTGTGCGTAACCGTACTTACTTCCATTACGAAGACCAAAATCACCAGCAAATGCAACACCGAATTTAGGTGTGATCCATTTACCAACCTCAGCACCAATTACACCCTGAATGGTGTGACCGAAATTCTCGTATCCCATACAACCTGGGTGCATAAGAGCAGTAGCACCGCCATTCAAGCGGAAATATGTGTTATCAATAAATTTGCTACTCTCAAGTGTTTGAGCACTCATGCTCATTGCGAACATTGCCACAAGGGCAATCATCAAACTAAAAATTTTTTTCATAATCTTAAAAAATTAAATTTAAAATTTTAAAAATTAGTGACTTCCATCTCAGGAAATCGTTGTTAATAAATTGTGTATTAAAAAATAATTGTATAATTAAAATAATACTTAAACAGGATACTATTCAAAAATTTAACAAAAATTAATTTAGTTAATTTGATTTTTATAATGTATCCTGTTTAAGTGTTAATGTTTTACATCTGAACTACCGAACCCATTGTCACCACGAGCAGAATTTTTCGTAATATTATTATAATCATCCTCATTAATTTCAACAGGATCCACATGAATAACAGGTAATATTACCATTTGTGTGAGTTTGTCGCCACAATAAACAATATTCTTACTATCGCAATCTTTTGTATATGCAACATTCAAATGAACATATCCTGTGTAGTCCTCATCAACAACTTGTGCTCTAACATCAAATCCTGCTTGACCCTTTCCTGACTTATTTAAGAATATTCCTGTAGTATCAGGCTCAAGAGCAACTTTGATACCGCTGTTGATAAATAATGATGAGTTTAATGGCATTCTAATTCCAGGAATGTTGTTGTCATCAAAAACAATATATTTATGCATAAACATATAAATTGGTGCCTTTACATAAATATTATCATTTGTCATCTGTGATTCCCAAAGTGGCTTATCATAAAATGCCAAATATAGATGAAGAATATTTAATGAATGAGTATCAAATACAGGTGATACAACACACTCACGAATATCCTTAAGAATTTGTACTAACTCATCATCTGTCTTATTATAAGATTTCTTAAATGCCTCAAATGCTCGCGTTGCAACTTTTTCATCAGTACAATCAATCAATGGAACATAAAAATCCATTCCGGCTGATTGATGTGTGTTTGTTGGCTTAATGCCAAATCCATTATAAATCTTAAGTTCTTTCATCTTAAAGTTATTAAATTAGTTATTGTATATTAAAATATATAAGAATAATAAAAATGTTTAAATATTTTAAAATATTTTAAAATTATGTTTCCTCTCGATATGGAGATGCTGTCGGATCATCCTCAACATTATATGTAATATCCTTATATGTGTTAGGATAAATGTATTTAAGCATATAAGTATTAAGTTTACTCATTGCATTAAATCCTGGATTGTTTGAACTATGACCATCAAGTAGCGCTGTAAGATCTACCATTGCACGCCCATACATTGCCTTAAGCACTTTTCGGTCATTCTTAAATCTTTCAAACAGACTTGCAATACCTGAGATTGTTCCAAGGCGTGTCTTTAACACATCGTCACGAATAATACTTCCACCTGCAGCTCTGTAGTTTACCTCGCAGCTTGGCATAATGACAATTTTCTTAGCTAGGCTTACCCACACTGGAATAGTTCTAACATCCTCAAATATACGTTCAGTTGAATATTCAAATTGGTCACATAATGTTTTGCGATATATCTTAGTCCAAACATTAAACTTGATAGCATTATCTTTAAATAATAATATTTCTGCTGCAGATGGATTAGTTACAACCATACGTTGCTGAACACAAGAATTTGTCTGTTGACCATTTGGCTGATTGAATACCATTCCATATTCAACAATATCAGCGTCTTCTTTAATTAATTCTTCATATGCTCTTTTGACAAAATCAATTTTAATATAATAATCGTCAGCGTCAAGAAACATTAAAAAATCTCCTTTAGCATTATCAATGCCGAACTTACGAGCACCGCCACATCCAAGATTTTCTTCAGGCTCAATTATTCTAACATTAATGTTATTAGGATTATTATGTTTACTAAGAAAACTCTCAAGCATTTTTCTACTATTATCTGGAGACTTATCATCAACAATTACATATTCAATGTCAAATTCATCCGTATGTATCTGTTGCATAACAGAGTTCACAGCATTAAGAATAAATATTTCAGCATTATAAAATGTAGTAATTACTGAAACAAGATCTTTTTTCTTTGTAGATTGTTGTTCTTTTTTATGTTTATTTCGTGTTCCCATATCTTATCGCATTAATATCATTATTGTTTTATCTGAAATTCTTTTTAATACATAATATGCGTTCTTATCATCTTTATTACCTGGAACGGCAAGCCCTGCTTCATCTGTAATTTCTGAAAATTGAGGAACACAATATTCTCCTGGTTTACATTTGCCATTGTCTTGTACTATTGCTTTTCCTAACATAGTGACAGCAATCCATTCATTACGATTTGTTCGTTTATTATATTTGGCTTGCTTATTATATGACTTATTTTCAATGGGAATATATTGTTCATAAGGAAATGTACGAATATATGAAAATTCTTCAAGTTGGTCATATGTTTTATTACCTACAGCCAAACGTTCTTTCTGCATATAAATATCACCATAATCGTTTGATAAATATCGGAGATGCCACTCACTTGGGTTATCTGACACAACAGAATAATTAACTGATGATACACCAATTACATCTAAGTTACTGTCATATGCAAGATTTATTTTGTCTGTGTTTAATTTATTAAATTGAACAAATCGTCCAAACTTGTTTTCTACTCCTGGGAAGATATCCCATTCATACATTTCAGAAACACCAAATTTGTTTATATACTTTTCATTCATTACTTTTTAGTTTTTAAATAAAAATCCCATTCACTATTAAATTCTTCCAATTTCTTTTTCTTACATTCATCGTGAGTTAATACCATATCGAGATCCATAGTATCATGATAGGCACTCATCATCTGTTTGAATGTGAAATTGTCAAAAAACGGTGATACATTATAAAGTACCATGACTGGATCTAATAATGCATTTTCTCTTGCTACTTCTGTTGCGATGTGTTTGTTATGAACGATGTCCTGAGGATGCTGCTTGCTAATTCCAACCATAACGAAATTTTCTGTTTTACCAGTGTCCTTATTCTTTGCAGCAAACATCATACCAACAAATGTAACAATCTGCAAATTACCCCATTTTGTGTATGTTCTACCATCAACAACAATGTTCTTACATGTTGCATTGTCTTTATCAATTGAACTGTACACAAATGAATTGATTTCTGTTTTGTTCAAAAAATCTAAATTGTTGTTCATTATCTTAAAGTTTTTAAAGAGTTAAAAAAAAATAATTTAGTATATCTTATGACATACGCTTATTGAACTTGTATATTATATAAATATTAAATATTGTTAAAAAAATTTAAACATTTAAAGAAAAAAAATAAAGAAAAACATAAAAAAGAGAAAATAATTTAATATTTTCTCTTATCTATAGTTTGTAAATAGTTAATTAATCTTAACATTGTTAATCTTAACATTGTTAATCTCAACCGATGCCGATGCATGCAGCAAGACCGCCGCCAACAACAGCACCTACAAGACCAGCAATAATATTCCATTTACGATTGCTCCAGTCATTCTTACCGATTTCATAACCAAGGCAAGAAGCACATCCTGATGTGATACCGGCAAAACCAGCAGCCCACATAGAACCAGTCTCAAGACCAAGATCATCACGACCAATAAGGAATGTAAGAACACCTATTGCAAATGCAACAATTGCGTTAAGTAAGAAATTAAAAAATCCGCCTTTCATTTGTATAAAAATTTATTTATTTATAATTAATTTGTTTCCAACTCTGACCTATCCATATCAACGATATGATATTTCAATGATGGAGTTTCATTATTCAATTCATCTGCAACCTTTTGTGCGTCTTCTTTGGTATAATAATAGTTTATGAATATATCACTTCTATCATATACTACCCACACTTTATCGGCTTTCTGTTCATTTATATAATTAGAAAATGTTTTCATATGTTACGTACGTCAATATTTAATAAATTATTATTTTCTTCGTATGAATGAATACAACAATTCGGGATTATTTCTTTTATCTTTTTATCATCTTTAAGGACATCAACCTTCATATTAATTATTGTTGCATTATATCGTCCTGTGTCTGATTTTTGCGCATGAATATCAAATTTTATTGAACCTTCTGATTTAGTCACATGCCAATGAATGTTCTCAGATGTGCCAAAATCTAGTTCTTTATATTTAATATTATACTTATATGTTTTATCATTATATATAAATTCAACATGAATTATATCATTACTTGATGTAATAGACTGTTTGTCTAATGGCTCACGCATATCTGGGACGTCTCTTTGCAGATATGGATTAATTTGTGAAAGATGGTATTCTTGTATATATTGTGTAAAATTTTTCATATTTTAAAGATTTAATATGTTATCATCTTCATCTCTTGACTTGTCGTCTTCTACATCCTCGTCGTTCTTTTTATCATTATCCTTTTCTTCTTTGTTGTCGTCATCCTTGTTTTCGTCATCTTTGTTTTCGTCGTCTTTCTTATCATCATCCTTCTTATCGTCATCATCTGTCTTTTCATCACTTAAACTGTAAACACAAGGATCCTTTGTCTTTTCAGCACCAAGAAGCTCAAGAATGTTCTCAATAAGTTTCTTTACCTCATCAGGAAGTTTGAACATTGACTTTTCATCAAAATCACCTACCCACACACCGTCTTTATCATTTGCATAAATATTGATTAATGAACGTGTCATTTCTACGGTTTTCTTATGTGGACGACGTTTTGTATATTTCCAACGAAGCGCGATGCTCTCCTTACCATCCTTATCCTTAACACCTGCAAAATAATATTCACGAGGAAGATCCATGTGTTGAGCAATGATCTGCATGAACTGCTTTGCTGCCTTTACCTTATCCTTTTCTTCAATAAGTTTGATAAGTTCCTTCTTTGTGAGATCTTCAAGTTCCTCATCGTCATCATCACTCTCAAAGAGGTTAATCATCTCAGCTTCGTCAATGTTCATATTAAGCATTTCCTTCACTGGAGTTTCAGCCTGTGTAGATTCAAGATCTGTACCTGCTGCTTTTATGTCCTTTGGTGAGAAATATACCACAAAGAAATCACCCATCTTAATCACCTTAATCTTATCAAGACCTTGAGACATAATATATTGTTTCAATGGAATTGTGGTTCTATCAAGTGGAGTCTCAAGCATTGTTTTAACGTCCTTTTCAGATGTAAACTTGCTACTATTTAACTTAATTGAGAATCCGTCCTCAGCAAGTGATGCTGCAATGCTCATTCTGCATGCATATAAATTCTTGACATTTGTTAAAATATTTTGAACTGGAGTATAATGATTGGTTACACCAGTTGTTGAAAGTGCATTACCTGGATTTACATCAGATGTAATACAATTTTCATTAACATTCTTATTTATTTTATTTAATTCACTAAATCTTTTCATGATATATTAAATTAATGATATATTAAATTATACTATTACATAAATTTATATATAAAAATAAATTTTTATTTATACATGTTCTTAAATGCTTCATATGCTTCTTCTGATAACTTAATAATATGTTCATCATTTAATTCAGGAATAACTTGCTGCCAATATTTATATAATGCAAACACACGATGCGCACCCATAGGATTTATAGTTTTAATATATAATGGTAATGTATCTACTGCAAATGTTTCTGCAATTTCATAACTAGGAATATACATCAATATTGAATGAGATATTACATCACATATAAACATATCTTCATATTCAACATTATTCCATTCTTCTTTATATTTATTATAAATAGTGCCTTCTTTATCAGTAATTTTCATCATTGTTGATATTTTTCGTAATGACAATCCACCATTTCCAACAACAGGACGTGCGCATATTTTAAAGTTTGGCCATTTAGAACCTGCACTATAAATTGGTCCGCCTATGTAATCATAACCCATGTCACAGAACTTTTTGATTTCATTTCTAAATATCCAGCAATCTGTCTGATATATCATCATATATTCATAATCCTCAAACGTCTTATAAAAATCATAATCAAGACATAACTGAGAATATGATTTATTTGATTCAAAAAATTTATCATCAAATGATTTATTAATAGGCTTATTGTTTATAAACAGCTTTTTATATGATTCATAATCTATTCTATCACATCCAACTAAACATATATCATATTCATTAACTATATTATCAAGTTGCTTTAAACTTAAACATTCCAATTCATTTGGATTTGTTCTATAGACAGGAACTATTATTATGCATTCATTATTCATATTTTATCTATTTAAAACTAATATATCTATTTAATATTAATATATTAAAGTTTGTTAAAAAAATTAAAAGTTCGGCGAACCGAACTTTAATAATTAATGATTATTCTAATATATCTGTTTCATATAACAATTTTCCTCCTTGTGATTGGATTTTTTGTAAGTTCATATTACGCTCGAGCGTACGCTTGTAGATGATAAGTTCGTATGGCATAGCAGTAGTCAGGATATATTTGTTATATTAATATATAAAATATTTCATATTTATTTACCGAATGATCTCCAAAACCTAAATATCTGGTTCATAGTTGCTTTGCTAAAATGCCCTTCTGTATAAAATGCAGTAGAGAACAATCTTGGAGGTATCACCCATGCCTCTGAACGAAGAACAGGAATATACATCTTAAGTCCAAACGCAAGCTTATCAGATCTTGAACATATCTTCTGTATTGCCTTATATGATATGTGGGTATTTGGCTTCTTTGAGGGCTCATTAAAATTGTCTTCCCAAAATGGCATGAATGCTACATAACAAAGTTCCAATATTCTTGCTCGTGTATATGGAGGAAAATAATGAAGGTTGAATCCTACCTCACGAATGGTGTTGTCCTTTGTACGAGTAATACCGCAGAATAATGTCAACGGCGTCTTATCATAATACTCAAGTTCTTCTTTAAACTTAGGCTCATTATAATAGAACATACATAATTGCCCTGGGAGTAAATATTTTGTTGTTTTCTTAGTATTCTTAATAAGCTGTTGATATGCTAAGCGTGAACGAGTATTCACGGGACGATGAGCAATAGGATGATTTGTTAATGCCTCCCTAATATCAAAATTATCTATCTCATCTTGTGAATAAATATGAGATGTTAATAATTTTAAATTTTGTAATGTTCCTAATGTGCTTGGCATATATCAACTTTTATTATTTTTTTAAAAAATCTAATGTTTCATTATATATTTTATCTGTTATCTGATAAGTATACTTTTTATCAATTATATGTCTTTTAAGTTCTTGATATATATTATTATCTACTTTAAAATATTTACATATATCATCAACTGAATATGCTTTTGTATCTTTATTAAAATCCTTACTAAATGCGTCATAAAATCTATACTTATAATCACCTGACATACAGATTCGTATGTTTTCAATATTTCTAATTTTATAATATGATAAAAACATATTATTTTTAGAATTTAATGTATTCTCATTTATTTGCAAGGTTGCAGTACGTCTAAATGGTTTTGCATTTTTTACTTGAAACATTTCGTCATAATCCATGTCCACCCACATCTCTGTATAATTCAAATAATCATTACTAATTTCGTTATTCTTATATATATTAAATTTAAATTTACAAAAATTTGTTAATCCTGTTCTTTCATTTGAAAAATCTATTACATATAAATATTTTGAATCATATATAGTTTCTACAGGATTATAATTCTTATTGACTATCAATCTCTCATTAAGAGGCTTCTGTTCCCACTTCTGTAATATGGTGAATGTCTCCGGCACCCACTTACGTCCATCAATCTTCTCATCACTAAATCTTACCCATTCATATTTAGAATGCTCCTTTGACAACTTTACATCTGGAGTATTTTCCAATTTTATATAATATATATCAGACACATTACCATTTTCAAATTTATACGTAAAAATTGGTTTAAGCTTTAACTGTTGTGCCATATCTATCTCAATGCCTGTCTCTTCCATTGTCTCTCTTACAACAGTCTCAACCGTATTCTTATCCTTAGCATCAACAGTACCGCCAGGAATACACCAGCACGTTCTGAAGTTCTTCATGTAGTTTGCTCGTCTAAGAATAAGTATCTCTCCATTGCCATTCTCAATTATTATATCAGCAAAATGTGTATGCTTGCCTATATATTTCATTCTTGAACCTTCAAGAGCCTCTGCAATATATGTGTTCAGTGATTTCATTCGTAAAGTTCGTCAATAAGTTTATTTATATCGTTCTTATTATAGTGTAAATATTTCTTTAAATTGTCATCATAATATATCAATGAACATAATTCATCTGGAGCGCATGTATAATAATTATTTATATTAATTTCTTTTGGAACAGTATTTTCTTTGAGCAAATTGTTTAAGAATTCAATTGCATCATCACCAACTAATCCAATAACATGAAGGTCTATAGCGGAATTAGAGGTTGACCAGTAATAACATTTTTCTTTATCCTTCCATTTCATTTCCGGTTGTTTAGATGATGAATAGTTCATATATAATGTATCACCACTTATTTCGCTGTCATCATGAACATTAAGTATAACTGTTTTTTGATTTTCAGAATTGATACTAGTATCCCATAATAATATTTGTATCAACAAACATTTTTTATCATTAGGAATCCTATAGTTCTTGTTTATGATAAGTTTTTCATTGACATTCTCCTTTAACATGTCCTTTGCCTTATTAAGAACTGTCTTATTAGACAACTTATCGCCTGCCCTATTCATATAAAACGTTAGACGTTTCATTGCCTGACCACGATCCTTTGAGTTCTTTAATAGATAATCAACAATCTTCTTAGGGTCCTTTTCAGTGAACAACCCGTCCTTGGGATGCCACTTTGTCTTGACATCAGATAACTGTTCTTCTATGTATTTATTAAGCGTTTTCATTTTTTGTTTCTGTCTTTATATGTACGATAATATATTACTTCATATTTTTCATTGTCCCTTAATATTTTATTAAGATGCGACGGAAAACATTTTGATGACATATTCATCATATCGTATATTTCATCAACGGTATATAGTTCCTTGTTATCAACTACATTAAATAATTCATCAAATTTGAATTTATCTTTATTTATGAACAATATGATGAATGCTATGAAGTTATTGCCAGAGTCTGTCTTAAGCTCCCATATTATATCTGTAGTGTCACTGATGAATTTTTTGTTTTCCCATCGCGTTCCTGAGTTTACTTCCTGACCACTGATTGAATATACTCTATCATTAAGTCGTTGTACATCTGCGTTCTTTAGAGCCTCAACTATCAACACAGGATTTGCTGAAACAATATTACGTTTCATAAATTTCACAAGCATTAAGGTGTCATCATCAAATGGACTTGTTTTGTAATCCTTATTTATTATTAATCTTTCTTCTATGTATTCACTAAGTGCTTTCATATATTATTAAGTATTAAACTTTTGATTTCTTTTATACCACTCTGGTATTATTGACTTATCACAGAGTTTAAATGCATTATCACAATATAATGATCTGTTAAATCTATCATAGTCAACATCACTCCATACATTAATATTACCAATATTTTTAAGTTTTGTGCATCCAAAGAACATTTTCTCCATACTGTCAATATGTTCTAATTTCCATCCAGAAATATCACCTATTGACGTGAGTTCATAACAACGTCTAAACATAGAATCACAGTCACGAACATTCTCAACTTTCCAATTTGATATGTCAATACTTCTTAAACTTTCACATTCATTGAACATACTGTCAAATGATAAATTACCAACAGTATTGAATTGCCATTTTTCAATACCCTTGATTTCTTCAAGCAATACACATCCATAAAATAGTCCTGTCATCATCGTTACATTACCGACTTTCCATTTTGACAGATCTAACTTAGTAAGATTTTCACATTTATTAAACATATGTGATATTGTGTGAGCATTAGATACATTCAAATCTTCTATGCCAATTATCTTTTCTAAATTAGTGCACCCTTCAAATAACGCATAAAATGATTTGACTTTAGAAGTGTCCCATCCAGAGATATTCAATGTCTTCATGTTCTTCAACAGATCCATACAACTGTAGCCATTGTCAGTTTTCTTAAATTGATACATACTTGCATTAAATGTATCTGCTAAATTAATAAAATTACTTATGTCAACATCTGACATATCAAGAACTTGATTTTTTTGACTAACAGGGTCGCCGAGTTTGTCTACGATAACCTTCATAAGTTCTGGAAAACGTTCAGGCTTATAATTATATACTTGCTTATAGCTCTTGTTTACTACTAGTTTTTCATATATGTGTTCTGTTAATCTTTTCATATCATTTATATGCAAATATAATTAAAGTGTTTGAACTAGTTGAATCTGATTTATTCTCTGGTCCTACAATGCCTATCACATGTTCATCTGTCTCAAATACTTTAATTATTACTTTACATTTTGACATATTATTATTTGTATATATTGTTTCAGTATCATCACATAAGAATTCAACATCATTGTGCTTTTTATTCGACAGGTCTAACATGTCATAAAAAATGTTTACGTCCCTATTGAGGTTTACATAGTGTATAAATATGTTTCTATCATTTGGAATACGAGGTTTTATGGCATTATTAAGTTTTTTGCGAATTGAAGAATTGAATGATGATATGGATATGTCATCAGCATCCTTAATAGTGTACCACATAGAGTTGTGTGTTAGCCATTGAAAATCATTCTTGAATACATCATAAATTTCATTATTGACTGTAGCAGACTTATAATTCTTGTTTATTACAAGTTTTTCATCCACTTGTGATGGAAATACTATTAACTTTTCCCGTATGTAATCATTTAATGTTTTCATATTATCAGTATGTATTATCAGTATGTATTACTGAAAAACTTTTCAGTTATTGAAAAAACTTTTCAGTTACTGAAAAAACTTCTCAGTGATAATAATAAATTTACAATTATGTGCGTCTGCAAATGCCTTAGCCGCAGTCCACTTATCTACATTTGATATCCATGCTTCTTTCAGCCATCTATTGTCAAGCGCAGATGGCTTCACAGTCTGATTATATGGCTTAATCTCTACAATTGTTCTCTCACCCTTATAGTTCTCTATCACATAATCAGGATAATAGTTCTGCTCCTTTTGAAGTAGTCTGTTATAATATCTTATAGCAATTGGCTCAGACGCCCACTTAGTAATCTTAGGATTTGCCTCACAATAGTTTATGAAATCAAGCTCAAGCCCACTTCTATATATCACAGGTTGGTCTTTACACTCACTGAAGTACTTCTTGAGTGTAGAACGGTCCACATATCCCTGATGATATCGTGAATTCTTACGGGGCTTAAGATGTTTGATAAACGAATCCTTCATATATAGTTTATGATTTCAACTTATAATGTTAATTTTAATTATTTAATTATAGACCTTTATAGACCTTTAGCAATATTTGACAACATAAATGCAACATATGCAGTATCATGAAGAAGCTCACCACCTTCATCCCAACGGCCGTCTTCATCTTCACCTTGTTCTGTTTCATGTTCAATGCCTTCATATCCATACTTGTTTGCTAATACAGAACATACACCTTTAATGAAATCCGTGCATTCATTGTCACCAATCAGTGTGTCAAAATTATAGAATGTGTTCTGATTTTTTGTTTCACACCACTTTTGTAGAGTTGGTAATATCTTCTTAAACTTGTCTATGTTTTTCTTAACGACCTCAGTAAGATCTTTCAAAAACTGGTCAACATCCTTATGTGCATTTTTAAGAACTTTTTTTTCAACTTCCTTTGCAACATCAGTCATCTCAGCAGTCTTACCGTTACTCTTTAATGTTGAAGTTTCTTCTTTCTTAATAATTTTATTTTTTAAGTTTTTGATTAAATTAGCAAGACCTTCATCAAGTCTTTTTTCTAAAATATAATCATTTAATTTTTTCATAATTTATAAGTTATATTTTTATAAATTTAACTAATCAACTAAACATTTTCTTACTTACATATTGACCATACATATAGATCATTTAAGAACTTTTACACTAAATTTATCGTAGTTTTTTGCGAAATATTCTCCGATTATCTTAAGCGCTCCACGATTATATGATGATGCAGCATTTGAGTCCATTCTTACCATTGTTGCTCCAAGAAGCATTACAGCTACACCAAGTGATGTTGTCTTAGTGATTTTAATATTCTTGTCATCGTTTACATCCTTGGCAGCTGTTTGAAGTATATTGTTTACGGCCTTCATAAGCTTATCACTTGAAATATTAGTAATTCCAGTAACTTCTATTATCGATTTCAACATGTCAGCATTGTCTTTTACTGCGTCTGCTGTCTTTTCCTCAATTTCTGTGTTAACATCTTCTGGCTTTGATTCTTCTGAGTCTTGAGAAGCGCCATTTGCAAATTCTTGTTCGTTGAATTTGATTTCATTACCTGTTGCTTCAAGATATTTGTCCATCTTTGCTTTCTTTATACCATCTTGAATTGTCTTTTTAACATCCTCGGAAACTGCGTTATATTTCTCAACATATCTATTGATACGTTTTTTTACGCCTTCAATAATGTTTTTCTTAACGTCGTCGGCAGCTTTCTTATATATAGTTAATCTTTCCTTTATGTTAAGAATCAAATCTTCAATGCCGTTGATTGCCATTTCATTCTTTACTTCAGTTGAAGCATTATCAACAGTATCTTTTGATTCATTATCAATTTTTTCTTCAACATCTGTTTTCTTGTTGAATAATTCTGTAAGTTCTTTTGCTACTTTTTGTATTTCATCTTCAGACTTAGCGGCTTTTAGCTTATCAGCAAGCATCTTTTTCTTATCATCAAACTCCTTATTTAATTTATCTTGTTGCTCTTGCCGTTTCTTTGCTTCTGCATTATCCTTAACCCAGCTGTCGTATGCTTCTTTATATTTCTTACGTCCTGAACTTGAGAATATAGACTTCATAAAATCCCAGAAGCCTTCATTTATCATATCTTGAGCAGCCTTATCAATATTGTCTTCATTAAATGATTCAAGACATTCATCCATTGACATATTTTCATCAACTAATAATATATCATTAAGAGCACTGAAATAATTATTAGAACTCTCTAATACATAATTTTTTAATGTTTTCATATAAATTAATTAATATATATCATTTTTATATATTAAAAATATTTTTTGTATGAATAACTTTATGAAGAATTATTACATATAAATTCACTTGAATATACTGTAAAAAACAAATGCTCAACATATACATGTTGAGCATAAGAAGTCGTCATAAAGTTATCTATCACCCTTTAAAGACCCTTCCCTCATTAAGTAAGATATTTCCATCCCAGTAATCAGTAACAAAATCATCAATGCTCTCATACTGCTTACGAATAGAATCTGGGACATCATGAATGATGACCTTGTTAAGCTTTCGTATGTCCTCTATAACATCTGTTGCAGATGTAGATATCAGAAATCCTTCAGGATTGCCTGCAAGGTCTGATGAAACATACCTACACTTTGGAATATTATTCAAGTATTCCTTAATTATCTCATTATCGGTTTCTATGATATAGTAGTTGCTCATGATTATTAATAATTATTATATTCAAATATATTCAAATATATCGTTTATGTTAAGTTCTTTAGACATATGTCAAGAACTATGTCCTCATCATAATCAATACCTGTCATATCAAGATATGTCAAGATCTTGGAATGTAGTTCATAAGGGTCATTTAGTCCTTTTGCATGTAATGTCTTAAGTGCTGAATATACATCCATTCCATGTTTGAGTTTTGCAGATAGAGCATATATGACAATTATTCCAGAATTGGCATGATCATCGTGCATATCCATTCCAAAATTTGTGCATCCATTATCTGTCATTTCCTTCACAAACTCATCAAAGTGTTTTGGGAAGTCCGGTGTTATCTCTTCTGAAGAAATGTCTAATTTCTTATCAATGTTTTCTAGATCTAAATCTTTCATAATTCATTTCATAAATTTAGTTATATTAATGACTAGGCGTTAATCAGTTTCATTGTGTCTATTACATTCTGCGCTTGTTTCTCACGTAGCGCTTGCATCTTTTCTATATTCTTCATATATTCTTTCTGAAGTCGTTCTGATTCTTTGAAGCGCTTCTTAGAGATCTTTCTTTCTCTCTTACGAATCTTCTCAAGATCTTTCTTGTTGACTATACGTTCTTCATCATTGGAAATACGAACAAGATAATAGTCTGAGAATGCATTAGGATCCTTGTTGTCTGAAGAAGACTTTGTATGAATCTGATATTCTTTATTTGTTAAGTGCTTTATGAACATAGAGTTAAAATGTTATATTGTATTTTTTAATAATTTTTGTTCTTTTTCTTCTACCTTTTTAAGTTCCTCTAAATTGCCTTCTTCAGCTAGACGAGCCTTTGTTGCGCTCATCACTGTTTGAATATTTTTTCTATATAATTCGTGGGCTTGTTTTAATGTGTTTAACTGATGTACTGAAAGATTTAAATTATTATTTTTCTCATATATAATTTTAGCATATATACTATTATCTAAATCTATTGGTTCATTTGAACTTGTTGACTGTTCAATCTCTAAAAAGTTTAGACCATTCTTCTTGTATGCCTTAAAATTTAATGGTTCTTTAGGATTAAGATTGTTTGATTCACAAAATGAGCATATAGAATCAAAAAATACATGGTTTGATTCTTTAATTTTTACATCAATGTTTTTCTTTTCAATAAGCCAATCATATAACTTCATGACTGAGTCCTGCATATTTTCTGTTGATATATATGAAGCTTCTCCAGAATTTTGTTTATCGTTTTCTCTTTTGAATAAAATAATAAAATCTTTAGTCATAACCTTAAAATATCTATTTATATACTATATTTATAATATATAAAAACTCCCGAGAACTATTCAATTCTCGGGAAATTTAATATTTAAATATTAAATTTATATTTTATGCACTTGCTGTTTGAACAGTCCATCTGGTTGGTATTCCACTTGTACCTGTTACATTCCATGTTGCAGCGCTGTTCTTAACGAATGTACCTGTTGCTGCTACACCGCTTACCCAGTATTTTGTATATGTTGTTGAAGGTGTTGTTGTGAACATCGCCTTGATATAATTGAGATTTGAACAATCTTTAAACATTTGATAATAACAATTACTTACTAATGTGGTTGCTGGTAGAACAGGTGCTGTGGTTAATGATGTACAACCATAGAACATTTGATAATAACATCTAGTTACTAATGTGGTAGCTGGCAGTTCTGGTGCTGTAGTTAATGCTGTGCAACCATAGAACATACCCTCATAACAACTTTCTTTCAATGTAGTAGCAGGTAACTCTGGTGCTGTGGTTAATGAAGTACAACCATAAAACATACTTGCATAACAACTTTCTTTCAATGTAGTAGCAGAAAGTACGGGTGCAGTTGTCAATGCAGTGCAACCTTGGAACATACCCTCATAACAACTTTTTGCCAATGTTGTAGCAGGTAGTTCAGGTGCTGTTGTCAATGATGAACAACCATAGAACATTTCTCTATAACACTGGTATGCCAATGTAGTAGCAGGTAACTCAGGTGCTATTGTTAATGATGTGCAGCCATAGAACATACTATAATAACAACTACTTGACAATGTTGTAGCAAGTAGTTCTGGTGCTATTGTTAATGACGTGCAACCACGGAACATACCCTCATAACAATTACTTACTAATGTAGTAGCAGGTAATACAGGTGCTGTTGTCAATAAAGTACAATTACTGAACATATTTTTATAGCAATAACTTGTCAATGTAGTAGCAAGTAGTTCTGGTGCTATTGTTAATGATGTACAACCACCGAAAATACCCTCATAACAACTATTTGCCAAAGTTGTTGCTGGTAACATAGGCGCTGTCGTTAATGAAGTACAACCGTAGAACATATATGCATAACAACCACTTGTCAATGTAGTAGCAGGTAATATAATATTTTGTGCTGATATTAGTTTTTTATTATCTCCGAACAAGTAATTAAAATTATATATTGAAATTGAACTAGATGGAAATGATACTTGATTTGCAAACTCATCACCATATAATAAACTCATTATATTACCTCTTACATTGAAATTACTCGTCGAAGAAAATCGCGAGCATGTATTAGAAATAATTGAAGTTGACAACGCTTTACCTATACCTTTCCATAATACCTTATCGCCAGCGTTAATTGTCGGTGTTGTGATTGTTTGTGCTGTATTGTCAACAGTTGTTGTTGTCCATGTTTCTCCGTTATCAGTGCTATACGACACCGAAGTCATATAAGCCGAATTAATGTTGGCTGGTATACTTAAAGTAAATGTACCACTTTCCAATGCCTTAAATGTGAGATATTCTCTTGTGTATTTTTCTCGAAGTGTCATGTAATGCACTGTACTAGCATCTTTCGTATAAGACACTGTAGGGTATTTGAATTCCCCTTTAGTGGTTTCATATTGAGACTCAGTCTCAAATAGTCTTAGATATTTCATATGTTGTATAAAATAATGATTTTAATATATAAAAATATTTTTTATAAATACATAAAGACTAAGAAATACTTCTCAGTCTTAAATAGGTTTTATAAATTTTATTAATAAAGAAATTTAAAATAAAGAAATTTAAAACATATCGTTTTCTCAATCACTCTTCAAACAGACTTAACTGTTTTGACTTAGGATTCTTTGATTTCTTTGGTTTCTCTTTGATAGGTTTCCAATGCTCGAAGTCCCACTTGAAGAAGTCTGAGCAATTTATTCATTAAATAAATTTAACTGCTTTGCCTCATACATTGGCTTCCAATTTTCATAGTCCCATTTGAATGTATCAGTACAAATTATATTCTTATCAATAATGTTCACGATCTTCTTGTCCTTTAAGTCCCAATCTTTATCTGCTGAGAATCTTAATAATGTCATTAATATATTTCGTTTACATTCTCTTACATTATCTGCCATAAGTTCAGTTCCATACATAGTTGAAATTGCTTTATATACATCATTTGCATTCTTACAATTCTCAAGTCGTTTCTCAAGTACCCAAAGATATATATTTCCTGTACCTATACATGGGTCACAAAATGTTTTCTTGAAATTTGTATATAATGATTCATCAACACCGTCAAACATTACTTCAAGCACCTCAGGTGGAGTGAAGTCCTCTTGTGTCTTTTTATGTCGATCCTTACGAATCTGCGTTATATCATCCTTTAGCATTGTTCAAATCCTTCATAAATTTCTGTACTTCTTCATCAGTAACCTCACTTGGTCCACACATATATCGTTTGAACCATGAAGCATGATGTTCAAATTTTTTAACAGTCATTTCAATCAACTTAATTTCATCATCAGTAAAATTGAACTTTTTATAAATCTCTTGGTCAGTATATTTCTTATCAACAAGCCATGGCATAAATGATAACGAATTATTGTTTTGGTCAACACTTAAACACATGTTTATAAATAGTGGCAGAGAATTATTTGAAATGAAATATTTATAATTTTCAATTTCTGTTTTTGTACCATAAACACAATTTGCAGGTTTATCTGTTAATTTTATTTCTTTGGATGTTGAACCGCCTCTTGCTGCTTTTTTGGGAATAATATTAGTTATATCATTTCTATTTATATTCATTGAAGGTGAAATAAATGATTTAAAAAAATCCCCTAATTTATGTTTAAAATATGCTGTGTCTCCATAAAAATATGAAGTTCTAACAAAATATACTCCACATATAGCATAAATAACATCATTGAACGATAAATAATAAATTGAAGTGTCTGAACTTTGTTTATTTGTTGTGTGATTTTTTATTGGTTCAACTTTTTTAATTTTATTAAATATTGATTTTATTAAATCATATTTTCCTATATGATTACAATCGTATATTGATGATACAATATTATGTATTCCACAACATGTATAATTAATAGTATTATATATATTTCCTTTATCAATATGAGTTATACTAAACGGAACAGTATTTGTTGTATTAAATTCTCCATTATAATTTTCGATTACAATCTTTTTTACATGTTCTTTTATATCATTTTTTATTTGAGGTGTTAAATTTCCTCGTTTACCGGTATTGTATTCACTATTTTCATTTAAATTAATTAACCACATTGCTGGTTCAATGATAATCATCTGTCCTTTGTTACTTAGCATTTCATAACCTTTCTTAAAAAAATCAAGATGAAGGGAACCTTTATATGGAGGATTTTGTACTACGAAATCAAATTTTGGCATATTCTTTAATTTATTATAAAAGTCATCGGCATCATTTTCTTTGATGTTAATGCATGTTATATTTTTATAATTTGTAAAATAATCAGTTACTAATTCAGAGTCAGCAATAATGATTTTTGCATTAGGAGAACATTTTTCAATAAGTATATCATACATTTGAACAGCCCCAAGCATTGTAAGAAGAACGTTTCCGTTAAGTTCAATATCCTTATCAATAAGATAATTTACAAGTTTTTCAGCATTTGTTTTTCTCATTCCAATTTTGCGAAACGTTGTTGAAAAATCATTTTTCTTTGCCATAGTTATATATTTTTATTACAATTATAATATATAAATATTGTGAAAAAAATTCAATTTTTCTTAAAGATTATTGCCAAATAAATATATCGTCAAATTTGTCATTCATCTCATTAACTTGAAGCAAAATATCCTTTATGGTATCAAACCATAATTGTTTGAAAATGGCTTTATTCTTATAGGTATCAATTCTATCACATATTGTTTGTAACACATTTTCCTTAACACGCTCAAAATTAAACAAGTACCCGTAGTTAAGAACCAAATGAATATATTTCAGTTTCAATTTTATTTCATCAAGTTCATCTTCACCATCACTATTTTTTTGTACTTTATTCATTTCTTTACTGAGGTTTCTTGTTAATGTTTTAGCACTATCACCTTTCGTATTGGTATTTTCAACTGCTGATATTGCATTAATATCAAAATCACCACTAAGAGGAATTCTTATATTTTTTATATTGTTAATGATCAGGTTTAATAATCGTACTCGGGAGAACGATATATTAGATCCAAGCATTGTTACAATATCTTCTTTTGATAATTTTCTAAACGGATCCTGTGAATTGGTATCTTTATAATCAAAGAAGGATATTTTATCAGATGCTTCAATTTTTTCAGCAAATTCATCAATATCATCCTTTGAGAAATTTTCTTTGTTCTCAAGTATTCCACAAATATGTCGTTCCATCAAACTTGGAGTATCGTATGAAAGACGAAAGTCAAATATTGAACACATATCATGCCAGGTATCAGCATCTTTATCATACCATGGTGTCCATGCTCGAGCAATTCGTTGCGTATTAGTGTCAAATGAACCACCATCAAATAAAAGAATTACATTTTTAACATATTTATTTGACCATGAACGAATTCCCATCAATGATGTAAGAAATATACATTTTTTATTATTATGTCTTGCCCTTTTTGAATATTCAACCATTCGTTCTTCACAGGTAGCGTTTGTTGTTTCATCACCATTCATTACATATACGCTGTGTGTACTTGATACAATATTATTTAAAATTCTTTCAACAGCTCTATGAATTCTTTTTTCATTTGGAAGACAAATAATCGTATCAGCATCAGGAATCAGTTTTGATTGAACATTTTCCTTAAGTTTCTTTAAAGCCTTGCGATTGTCCGAATTCTGATTAGCAAAATAACCAGCATCAATATCAGTAAATAATAATGTAAACAAATCATTAAGATACCAGGGTTCTTTTAATGTTTCGTTGTCATCACTAAATATAGCTAACCAATTTTCAAATTTGTTAGGAGAAATACCTGTAGCAACTAATTGACTATTATCAAGTGAATACCAATTGATACCGACAGGATGTTTTCTTAATTCCGTTGTTTGAGAATTCATCCATTTAACGAGTGCAGGTGAAAGATTGCTCATAGTAAATAATGTTTTGTTAATTACAAATATAATATATAAACATTACATAAAAAATTCAATTTTTTCAAAATTTTTGTCCTAAAATATCAAAAATATAATCTTTTGTAAATATTGCACAATCATTCTTTTCATTTTCTGGAATAAATTTTTCTAACTTTGAAAATCCCGTTCCTGTGGTAATATATATATTATCAATACTTTCACGTTTAATAAGATTTTTTGTTTTCATTAACTGTGAATAATCATCTTCATTTTTATTATCACAGTGTGCTCCAAAATCAGCTTCCTCAATAAACAGAACTTTTCTATATTGTTTAAGTTTCTTAATTAGTTTAATTCGTTCTTGATAACATTCACTTGTTCCTGTGAGTGCTAAATATAATATTACATGATGTTCCTCACTCTCATTAAGCCATTTATTTATTTCCTTTACTTTATTTTTTATGTTTTTAGCATTGACTTCACTTAAATCAATAAATTTAATGTCTTTATAATTTTCAAGTGTTTCAACGTCCTTGATATAAGAATTACGGACTGTTCCTACATAAGAAGCAATAATACTAACCCTTTGTCCTTCATAATTATGAATTTGAGCAAATGACAAATTTGTTCTTGTTTTACCCCATCGTGGGCAAAGATTTAAAATATTATATTTTTTTCTAATTGGATAAGTATTAATTACAAAATCAAATATGTCTTTATATAAAGATTGTTTTTCTTTAACACATTTGGCATTATAAATTTTTTCAAGATCGTTGATGAATTCCTTAACTGATTCAACACCATTCAACATTTTATAATTTTCATCAGAATGATTCATTGGATACCAAACATATGTTGAATCTTTGCCTGCAGCAATATTCTGTAATTTTTTATGTCCATATTCATCACCCAAATCAGAATCACCAACCCAAATGCATCGGTTATATTCTTTGATTACACTTTGACCATTATAGTATCTTTCATAAATACTTGTTTTAGCCTTACCGAATTTAAGAATAATTATGTTTCCATTATCTAAAATTTCAACATAAACATAAAGATTGTGATGTTCTTTAACCTGTTCTGCAGAAAGATAAGGAATTACTAATTTATCATCAATATAAATTCCACGAGGAAAAGATGAATCAAATTCTGCATGTTCTGTAAATTTTGTCATAATTTTATAATTTTTTAATTACGAATATAAAATATAAATGTTCATAAGAAAATTCAATAAAAAATTTATATTTAATATTCTTTAACAATTGTTTTAGCATACTGGTATGCTAATAACACTTTCAAAATATTCACAAAAAAGACCCACATTTCTGCAGGTCTTGATAAGGTTTTATAAAATTGATTAATTAAAACACTAAACCAATCTTGCCCATTACATATCCTACGCTTCCATGATTGATGTCTTCAACAAATTCTGCACCCACTGTAAAGTGACGAATACGAACACCTGCTCCAATATTAAATTGAAATGCTTTAGTATTATGTTCTCCAAATGCTGCACCGAGACGAAGTTGACCAAACGGAGAAACTTTCTTGTTCATATCGTCAAGTCTGATTTGAGCATACACTGGAATTTCAAACGATCTCTGTCCTCCGGTACCCCATGAATCAACCGTACCAACAGGAGCAATTCCTAAACCAACATTTACACAATCTGTAAACTGATGGCCCACAGTGACGGATCCTCCAACAAGAACTGCATGATAATCTCCAGTTCCATGTACAAATGTACCCATTCCTGCATCAACAAATACACGCCATTTGCCTGACATATAATCTTGACCAAACACTGACACTGACATTATCAAACTCACGAGAAGAAATAAATACTTTTTCATAATCTTAATGTTTTTTAAAAATTAATAATTTAAATTTGTATATATAATATAAAAACATTCCCCAGAAAATTTAATTTCTGAGGAACAATTTAATATATTTTAACAACGTTACATAACAATGTTACATAACAACGTTATGTTAACACTTTATTTCTTCAATATGTTTTTTATCAATTGTTCATACTTCTTGTATGTTTCATCATAATACTTCTTAAGATTTTTATATATTATTGAAATTCGTTCATCCTCGTTTGCTGTAATCTTATCATCTTTCCCTAAGAATACACCAAGACCAGTTATCAAATGTTTATAATCATCAGGCTTTTTCTCATACCCATTAATAAATTTCTTAAATGATTCCTCAGAATTCATAATATAGAAGTTATACTCAATAAATCTTAGTCCCATTGGATCATATTCTCTACAAGTATTTTCATCACCAATCTTAGCACCATTATTCAATGGATCAGCATTAGTTTCTCTTGCCGTTTTCATCATTTTAGTATATACCGCAAATATGTCATCAATGTTATCTGATTTTGCTTCCTTTGATATTTTAATGAAACTGTTTTGTATCATTTCTCTTACCTCTTTTCTCTTTGCTTTATGAGCTAAAGAAGTATACATTGCATTCTGCTCAGTCGGTGATATGTAATATAGGAAGTTGTCATATTTGCCGATGTCATCTTCTGTATATGTCTGATTTATCCCTGTAGCATTCTGTCCAGATATCTCATCCCACATATGCCGCAATTCATGAGAAACCACATCAGCAGATTTCATTAATCCTTTATATGCATCTTTATCATTAGTATTTATGATAATATAATAATCTGAATCACTATCCTTGGAATCTACCACATTAAATTCATTATGAACTTCATTATTATTTAATACAATAAACCATAATTTCTTTTTGCAACCGTCAAAATATGTTAAATTATTGTAACACTTAATGTTTAATATTTTGTCCTTGTCTGTTAATGACTTGTGTTTCTGTAACTCCTCAGGCATCTTGTCGTATAATGATACGTCTGGATTCTTAGCATTCTTGAAAGAATCAATTATCTTTTCAGCAAATTCAATGCATTTTGATGATTGTGACTTTTTCTCTAATATATATTCTGTAAATGTCTTCATAACTTTTTTCTTACATTCCTACTAATATGTACGTGTCATCAATATCCGCACGGTCATTAACAATCATTACTATCATATCATCAGAATCTTCAACTATCGTGAAATTTCTCTTATATCCATTAGCTGTCCAGTCGTCCCAACTATAGAAAACGATATTAAGTTCATCACTATTATGATTTATAATATGATCACATTTGTTGAATGCCTCAGTATATAATCGTCTATCACATATTTTGGTGTCATAAAGAACACACATGTCCATCCTCTTAAAGTATTTATTGACAACTCCGATATTTGATATATCACGAGGCATATCAATATCGAGGTCCTTCTTTGGATCTATAACATGATATTTACCATCCCTACGAAGTTCTTCTATTGCAGATATGATTTCATCAAATGGTCTTTCACTTGAGGATGGGTTGTAGTTCTTATTTACGATTAGTTTTTCTGATATATACTGTTGTAATGATTTCATATATAATTAATATCATAACTATATATAAAAATAATTTTGTGTTTCAGCACAAATATTTTCAATTAAACCATCTTTAATATTCCAAAATATGTTTAAATCTTCATCAAATTCCTGCGGCAATCCTTTATTTAGTATATATTCTTTTAATGTTTTCATAATCTTATATATGTTTATTTATTCACCGCATTTATTTCTGCAGGACTGTTCACAACAAGTGTCTGCCGACCTATGAAGTTGCTTAAGTTGAATGACCCACAATAGCTCATCGCAGATCTTAAATAGTCACACATGTTCTCTACCCACTTATGTAGCTTATACTCTACAGGCAACATCTTAGTGATTCCCTCAGCTGTCTTTGTCTTCTTATGACTGATTGCTATCTGTCCATCTGCACTTGCCATGCCATAGAACTTAGTATATAGTTGAGCACCCTTTTCATACAGTTCATATGCCTCTTGTGCTGAACACATCTGTTTCTCTCCCTTGTAGTTAGTGAACTGCTTTGCTCCACATGACTCAAGACATTTTGCAAACAGACTTCCTATCATTACATAATCTGCACCAAGTGCAAGCGCCTTTATGACATCTGAATAATTACGAATTCCACCATCTGCAACAATCTTTGTGCATTCTGGGAGCTGTAGTCTTCTCTTCACCTTGTTACATTCATCAATGAGACTTGCCATTGGGTAATGTGTTGCGGTATTACTTGATGTGATACAACCAGCACCAGACCCAATTCCAACCCTTATATAATCAATAAGAGGCTTATCGTTGATTCTCATCATGCATATCTCATGATAGGTATCTGGATTTGCTATGTTACCTGTCATTATCACGAGCTCATACCCGTTCTCTTCTGCAATACCCTTTGCTATCTCACATAGGTCATATAGGTATTGCATATGACCATTCGCAATATCTATACACACATTGAAATGTTGTCCTTTCGCAATAAGATTTTTCCTATCACAGAAGAAGTCTTTGAATTCATTAAGTGACATTGCTATGAATCTGAAGTTGTTGTCGTTAAACAGTCTTCCATTGTTCCCAAACAGCTTTACTCGTGTTTTAAAATCAACACTACGAGGAATGACTGTATATAAGTCGTTTGTCTCATACACCTCATAATTCTTATCATTAATTACTGCTGACATAGGTGCCACAAAGATGGGCAGTCTGCCATTATTGTCAACACACTTTATCTCGCTTCTTGAACGTACTGCACTCATCACTGCAGGAACAATGGTGAGATCATTATATGCGTATTTTGTTGTTGTATCTATCATTATATTTCACTATGTTTAATATGTTTAAATATTTGTGTTAACTGTAAAAATATTTTTATTTATATCACCATATAAAATCTTAATTTATATCACCATATAAAATCTTAATTTATATATTAATATATAAACTTATAGTATACATATTCAATGAAATCATTAATCCAACATATTGCAGAAAAACTCATAGTCAATAAGAACTATAAGATCGATGATTCTATGACAGGTTTAATAAATATGCTGTTTGACAATATAGATGATAATGATACCACTTGGAACCCTTTAAAGGATGACATATTTTTACATCGGGTTATTCAAACAATGATATATGATAACTTATCGCGGTTTTTAGCTCGTCAGCAACGAAACATGTATGTGGATGCATGTGACGCATTTAAAGTGCTTCCCGAACATATCTACAGAACTAAATATGTAAGGGCCATTCTTAAACAACATATAACAGAAAATTATGCTGATGAATGTAACAAGCTTTTTGAGATAACTGATAAAGATTTTATTAATAAGGAGGTTAAACTTATCAATGACTATGTTATGAGGTTATCAATGAATGAACAATATACTATGTTGTTTCTATATAATAAAAGTAATAATGCAATAATGGCAATATTCATAATGGAATTTAAAGATTGATATAATAACTAATATATGAAGAACTTAAAGCAGTACATAGAAGAGAAATTATTTCATCAACAAGTGGATGAAAAGTTAATAGTGAATAAGGACTATAAAATAACTTCTGATAATGATGTATTAAGAATCTTTAAAGATGAAATTGAAATATCTGATGCAGAACAAAAGTATTATATGGATAATTATAGAAATACTTGGAAAAGTGTTATACCAAGCGCATTATGGGTAAAGGTTAGAAATGATTTTGTGTCTCATCCATATTCATATCAATTAAACAATAATGATGCTGAAACATTGTTTAAATACCTTGTTGAATTTGATACTATATATGAATTCAGATTCAATACAAAAAGTCATTCATCAGATGCTGATAAATTGATAGATCTATATGCTGCAGCTAGTGACGTTAAAAACCCTGATAAGGCTGATGTAAAGAATGTGGTCATTAATGCATTCAAATTTGATAATATTGCTATTGTTAGTGCTGCAAACAAAACAAATGGAGAGCATAGGATGTTTGTTGCTGTTGATATTGAGAGTATTGATGAGAAACTTGTTATAAATAAGAATTATAATGTTACTGATTATAATGCTGAATTCTATACTACATTTAAGAAGGACTTTGAAGAATTAACAAATAATTTATGGTTTAGACAATATAAACACGTTACTGACATCACAAGTCCAAATATTTATCCAACTCTACAGGTACAGATATACAATGACTTTGAAGAAGTTGTTAGTCATAAGAAAGGTTATCATATATGGAACGTGACATTTAGCGGTCATAATATAGATCGTAAACTATATATGTGGCTTAAGATGATGAAATGGATATTTGAACATGAGAACGAGATGACATTTAAGATTAGTGAGGACTTTGATAACGATTGTCATTTTATTCGTGAGTTTGAGACCGATAAGTGGATCATGTGTTTCGTTGGTCCTGAACGTGTTACCAATATGAGTGAGAATGGTAATTTGTTCTTTGCTTGGAAATAAAAAAAATAATTTATATAATATATTATGAAAGAGTGGTTAAAGAATTTTGTTAAAGGAATCCGTCTTAAGGATGTGATATATTTTATCATAATATTGTTATTGTTTGGAGCGTTGACTACAAGCATGCAAAGATGTCATGATAATGAAGGACAATATGAGGCAAACATACGAGCACTTACTGATACTATAAGTTATTATAAGGCAAAGGATGGTGACATTGTTGCTGTTAAGTCTGCATTCTCTGCTCGTGCTGATGAACTGAAAACACTCAATAAAGAATTATATGATAAGATAAAGAGTCTTGATGTTAAGCCAAAGACACTTACTAATACTGTATACATGCAAGGTGAGACTGAATTCTTACCGCAAGATACAGCATGGGTTGTTAAACATGACACCTTGACACAAATCATCAACAATGGCGGAGCACTATATAAGGACTTTGCATTCAACAACGAATGGCGAGATCTTGAAGGATATATGAAATATAAACAAGATACATTAGGAATAAATATCACAAAGGATGTTGTAAGATTTGATTATACTGTAGCAATGGATAAGAATAATAAGATATATATAAAGAGCTCAAATCCTTATGTTAAATATAATGAAATCTCAGGATTCCAGCTTCCTCAACAGAAACAGAAGAAATGGGGTATCGGCCCACAAGTTGGTGTAAGTTATGATCCTATTCATAATAAGATTGTTCCAACTATCGGTATAGGTCTTCAGTGGTCACCAATTAGATTTTAATATATAATTATAATATATATAATTATAATGTATAATTATGAAAACATTGTCAAATTACATAAAAGCTAACAAGTTACCTTTGATTTCATTATCAGAAAAACTAATTGTAAATAAAGAATATAATGTTGATGAACAATGCCCATTTAAGGAAGGCACTGATTTCTTTGTCATATCAATATTTTCATCTCCTAGTTTAACAATACTTGATAAAGATATGAATATAGAAAGATATAAAGTGTATAAGGCTGTAAATATTGGGAATGATAACTTAGCTAAGAAATCTGGAGATATTGAAGAAGACATGAAATTATATAAATCTGCATCATTATATTATTATGTTAATAATTCAACGCAACATGGTATATGTACTATTAAGACAAAACATAGTAATATTATATTTATCAATAGTGATTATATTGATAATATGAAGAAGCTGATTGATTTTATAATAGACAAAACTAATTCACATAAGTCAATTCGTTTAAGAAAAATATTTGAAATACTTAATATAAGTAACCCATTTAATAAAAATGATATAGACGAGAGATGGAACATTTATTATAACCCAGATGAATTAGATGACCTTAAAAAAATTAAAGAAGCAATATGAAATCATTATCAAAATATATCATTGAAAAACTAATTATAGATAAGAATTATAATAGTAATCTTGATATTAATGAGTTCACAAGAACTGATAAATTATTTGAGATATTTATTAGATACAATAAGAAT